>Ga0214921_10005506_pt1 | contig 17872 bp, 14 predicted proteins | sample LL1505_MetaG_FD_177992 | JGI IMG/M metagenome (GOLD analysis project Ga0214921, IMG submission 177992) | Freshwater microbial communities from Lake Lanier, Atlanta, Georgia, United States - LL-1505 | ecosystem: Environmental > Aquatic > Freshwater > Lake | place: USA: Georgia | collected...
CGCCTTACCAAGTGTGCCAATATAGATAATACGGTCAGAGCAAATTCTTTGGTCTTCTAAGATTCCATATCCATGCTTGCCGAGCACACCAAATCCATGTGCATCATCAATCATGAGGAGCGCATCGTATTGATTGGCTAGGTGCAAAAGCTTTTGAACTGGGGCGAGGTCACCATCCATGCTAAAGACCCCATCAATCACGATTAATTTATGTGGGGCCGAGTCATTGCGTAAAATATTGTCAAGAGCTTCTAAATGATGGTGATCAAAAATATGGAGATCGACAGAACCTTGCCCACGGGCTAGACGAATCCCATCAATGAGTGATGCATGGTTAAGAGCCGCAGAGTAAATACTAATTTTTTTGTTTCCAATTAAGCCTAAAGCGGTAATTACACTTAGGTTAGCAACATATCCGGTTGAGAAAAATAGAGCACGAACATTTGGAATGGCGCCGGCTTGAGTCGATGCTAATTTTGCTTCGAGCTCGTCATGAATTACATGATGGCCGCTAATTAAATGCGAAGCACCGCTACCTGTGCCAAAACGTGCAGCTCCTTCAGATAGGGCGGCAATTAACTCAGGATGGTTGGCCAGTCCCAAATAATCATTGCTACAAAATGCCAGCAATGATCGCCCCTGTATTTGAATCTCAGGGCCACATGGGGTATTCACCGACCGAATGGATCGGCGCAGTAGCTCACGATCCAGCGTTGCTAGTTCTGTATCAATTTGATCAAGAGCAAAAGGCATGGGAAATATTAAAACTAGACTTTTTGTAAAACGGCATGCAATGTGCGCTCAATTGCACGACTCATCTGTTGGACTTCATCGGCAGAAAGAATATAAGGCGGCATGACATAGACTGTGCGACCAATAGGTCGAATCAGCACCCCCTCTTGTAACCCCTCCTGAAACATCGCTTTTGAGAATGAGCCTGGGTTTGAAATCGCAGATGCTTTCACATCAAACGCCATGATCATTCCTTGTTGACGAACATGCTCAATGGACCGATGATCACGAGTCCAAAGAAACGCCTCCTGAATCCATCGACTTCGTACTTTATTCATTTCAAGCACTGCATCCTCTTGAAAAATATCTAATCCTGCGAGTGCAGCACGACACGCTAATGGGTTACCGGTATACGAATGGGAATGCAAGAACGTTGCAGTCATACGATCACTGTAAAACGCTGAATAAATCCTATCGGTACTTAGGCAAATGGATAGGGGTAGATAGCCCGCACTAATTCCTTTGGATAGCGTCATGAGATCGGGCCAAATGCCCGCTTGCTCACAGGCAAAGAATGTGCCTGTACGACCACAGCCCACCGCGATTTCATCGGCAATCAGATGCACATCGTATTGCTCACACAGTTGCTTAGCCCCTTTCACATACCGTGGTTCATGCATTGCTATTTGGCCTGCGCATTGCACCAGAGGCTCAATGATTAAGGCCGCAATGGTTTGATGGTGTTGAGCTAAACATTTCTCAAGACTCTTAAGTGCCAAATCAATGACTTCCTCGCTTGAGATTTGCTCTGTTGCAGCTCGAGAATCGGGTGACATAACAATATGTACCGGATTGAGAAGCGATCCATAGGCATCGCGAAATACAGAGACATCGGTCACGCTTAGAGCGCCTAAGGTTTCTCCGTGATAGCTATTTGCTAAACAAATAAATTCATTTTTATTCGGCTTACCCTGAATCTTCCAAAAGTGATGGCTCATCTTGAGTGCAATTTCAACGGCCGATGCACCATCGCTGGCATAAAACGCATGCCCTAAATGACCGTTGGTCAAAGCACTTAAACGTTCAGATAGTTCAACTACCGGTTGATGAGTAAACCCCGCAAGCATCACATGCTCAATACTTTGGAGTTGTTGGACGATTGCTTGATTGATGCGTTGATTGGCGTGACCAAATAAATTGGTCCACCAGGAACTAATTGCATCGATGAACCGGCGCCCTTGCGTATCCTCAAGCCACGGCCCATTTCCAGAGGCAATTGCAATTAATGGATACGCCTCATGATCTTTCATTTGGGTACAGGGGTGCCAAACCGAGGCAAGGCTTCGGCTGACCCAGTCTAAGGAATGACTCGGTTTATTCATTTGCAAGTCAGGGGACTATTTTCAAAATTAAGCTGCATATCTGTTATGTTATTGGTTTTAGAGTTCAATCCCGATAAAACCATGTCAGCATCACCATCGATCTCACCCTTGGTTCAGGTTAAGCCAAGCTCAACCATTACCTATCCAATTTGGACGCTTGAGCAGATTGCGGCGCTATTTGAACTTCCTTTTCATGAATTGATGTTTCGGGCTCAGGAAACCCATCGCCAGTATTTTCCAGAGGGCGATGTGGAATTAGCCACATTACTTTCGATTAAGACGGGGGGTTGTCCTGAGGATTGTGGCTATTGCCCCCAAGCAGCGCGATATCACACCGATGTTAAAGCGACAAAACTCTTAGATTTGGATGAGGTGTTGGAGGCTGCCAGGGCGGCCAAAGCAGCTGGCTCTAATCGATTTTGTATGGGCGCTGCATGGCGCGAGCCCAAGGATCGTGATGTTGAAAAAGTAGCCGCGATGATTCGGGGTGTTAAGGAGCTGGGGCTTGAGACCTGTGCGACGCTTGGTATGCTAGAGCCCAGTCAGGCAAAGGCTTTGCGGGATGCAGGCCTCGATTTTTATAACCATAATTTGGATACCAGTGAAGATTTCTATCCAAATGTGATTCAGACCCGTAGCTACCAGGATCGGTTGGATACTTTGCAGCATGTTCGTGATGCCGGTATGTCCGTATGCTGTGGTGGAATTATTGGCATGGGGGAATCGAGGGAGCAGCGGGTAGCATTTATTGCACGTTTAGCCAATTTGAGTCCCTATCCAGAATCGGTGCCCATTAATCATTTGGTCCCAGTAGCCGGCACCCCTTTGGCTGATCAAGCTAAATTAGATCCGTTGGAATTTGTGCGCACTATCGCCGTAGCTCGTATCACGATGCCTAATGCCCGAGTTCGCTTATCGGCTGGTCGTCAAGAGCTTGGAAAAGTAGTTCAGGCCATGTGTTTTCAGGCGGGGGCAAACTCTATTTTTTATGGCGATCAACTGCTCACCACCGGCAATCCTGAGGCGCTAGCCGATCGCCAGTTGCTCGCTGAGCTTGGCTTAAAAACAAAGGAAAGCTGTAAGGCTGAAGTCTAGGTATGAGTCGTTTGGAACGCATCAATCAAAGCCCAATCGATCGCTTGATTGGTGAGTTTGATACTGCGTTGCGAGCAATTGCTGGTGGTGCCAATTACACACGACCAATACCTAGGACCTATATTGAAAATGACTCAAGTCAAGAGCAAGCACTTACTTCAGACCTTGATTTAAGTCCTGAAGACCGTACCCATGTGGCTGGTTTAATGCGCGTTAATCATGTCGGTGAGGTCTGCGCCCAAGCGCTCTATCAATCCCAAAAATTTCTAGCCAAGACTCCCGAAACTCGCGCCTTATTAGATCAGGCGGCAAAAGAAGAAATGGATCATATGGCCTGGTGCGAGGAGCGCCTTAGGGAACTTGATTCTAGACCCAGTCTTTTAAATCCGCTCTGGTACGCCGGCGCATTCGGAATCGGTCTGGTGGCAGGACTCGCTGGCGATCGTTGGAGTTTGGGTTTTGTGGCAGAAACTGAAAAGCAGGTCGAGCGGCACTTAGATGATCACCTTGAGAAACTTCCTGAAGCGGACCTTCGCTCCCGTGCCATTGTGGAACAAATGCGAATCGATGAAATTGAGCACGGTACAAGCGCAATCGCTGCAGGAGGTCAAGAATTACCCCGGCCTCTTCAGACACTTATGGCGGGTATCTCAAAAATAATGACAACAACCGCTTATAAAATCTAGTACTACTGTTCTTTTATACAGTCTTTTGAGGGCGTCCCTCGTATATACCTAAAGACGTATCTTAGCTATAGAGTCCAAGTACTTGTTTTAGGTTAGTATTTTAATTTATAGCTATTTTGCAAAGCTTCTCTAAGTATTTGTAATCACTAGAGAATTTCCTAAAAATTTACCCAAAAATACTTGACCCTGTAGGAAGCTTCCTCTAAAGTGGGAGGAAGTGTGAAAAAGTGGGGTAAATTTTTGTTTCAAGGTGCTTCAGCTCTCAATCTCGATGCAAAAGGTCGCATGTCGGTGCCGGCAAGGCATCGTGATGCCTTATTGCTGCAGGGTGAAGGCCGCGTTACCTTAACCAAGCACCCCGATGGGTGTTTATTGCTATTTCCAAGACCTGAGTGGGAAGCGTTTCGAGCTCGAGTTGCGCAATTACCTATGGATGCGCATTGGTGGCGACGAATTTTTTTGGGTAATGCCGCTGAAATAGATTTAGATGGCGCTGGACGCATTCTGATTACACCCGAGTTACGAACTGCCGCAAACATTGAGCGCGAAATTATGTTGTTGGGTATGGGTTCGCATTTAGAGATCTGGGATGCCAACACGTATGCAGCAAAAGAACAAGCTGCAATTGCGCAGGGCATGCCAGACGCATTAAAACAATTTACCTTTTGATGATCGGGCGCCATGAACAATATCCATCGCCCAGTGTTACTGGCCGAGGCAGTCACCGCCATGATCAGTGGACCATCCTTTCAACCCAATTCTGCGGTAATCATCGATGGAACCTTCGGACGAGGTGGGCATACGCAAGCCCTGTTGGATACGCTTGGCAAGGAAATCAGGCTCATCGCATTCGACAAAGATCCCGAAGCAATTGCGAAAGCGCAAAGCTTTCGCGACCCACGCTTACAAATCATTCATTCAAGTTTTGCAAATATGGAGCAGTACCTTCAGTCAGAGTCTGTCGACGCGGTACTGCTCGACTTGGGGATCAGTTCACCGCAAATCGATACACCAGAGCGCGGATTCTCATTTCGGTTCGAGGGTCCGCTTGATATGCGTATGGATACGACACGCGGAATCTCTGCACAGAAATGGCTCGTCAGTGCAGCTGTCGATGAGATTGCACAGGTGATCAAAACCTTTGGTGAGGAGCGATTTGCGACATCCATAGCGCGCGCAATTGTGAAACAGCGCGAAGAGGGGCGCCCTGTTCAAACCACTAAGGGTTTGGCAGAGCTGATTGCAAGCGTAGTAAAAACGCGAGAACCTGGGCAGGACCCAGCAACGCGAACGTTTCAAGCGATTCGGATTTTCATTAATCAAGAATTAAGCGACCTTGAGAAGGGGCTATCGGCCGCACTCAAGCTATTAAAAGTAGGCGGTCGATTAGTAGTAATTAGTTTTCATTCCCTGGAGGACCGTATTGTTAAGCAGTTCATACAAGCACATGCGCAAGTTAATGTCCCCCGTGAATTACCCATACGAGCAAAGGATTTACCACAGGGTGATTTAGAAATCATTGCTCGGATTAAGCCTAGTGCAGCGGAAGTTTATGAGAACCCCCGTGCACGTTCAGCAGTAATGCGAGTTGCGCAGAAAAGAGGTGATCTCTCATGAATCGCGCTACGCTCAGCCTACTTGTGTTGCTATTGATTTGTGCATTGTCATTGGTTACGTCTCAACAAAAAACGAGAAAGTTATTTGTATCTTTGGAACGTGCCCAAGCCCAAGAGCGTAAGTTAAATCAAGAATGGCTTAGATTAGAGTTTGAACAGCGTAATCTCTCTAAATCCGCTCGGATTCGTGATGTGGCTCGCAATCAATTGCGAATGAGTCCAATCACTCCAGATCGTACCTTGTATTTCAAGGAGGGCCTATGAAACCAGTTGGCTTCTCGACCTCTCCAAACGTTGTGTTGCGACTACCAATGTGGCGCTCGCGATTGATGTTGTTTTTATTATTTGTTGCGTTCGTAGCTTTGGTCATTCGTGCATTTTGGATTCAGGGTCCAGGGAATGGATTCTATGAAGCCAAAGCAGTCAAGGGCGTACAGCGCGAAATTGAGATGCGCGCAACCCGTGGAAAAATTTTGGATCGCAATGGTCAGTTAATTGCAACGAGTCTTGAGGCAAAGGCCGTGATTGCATATACAGATAACATCCCGACCGATTTGGCTCCAGAAAAAATTACCCAACTCGCCAAGCTATTGGAGATGAGTGAAGCAGAGATCAAAAAGCGCTTTGCTGATGAGCGTAATCAAGTATTTTTGAAGCGTCAGGTTGACCCGGAGATTGCTCAACAAGTCCGTCGTTTAGAAATCCCTGGTATTGGACTAAATAACGAATATCGTCGCCATTACCCAGAAGGTGAGGCGATGGCCCATGTGGTTGGTTTTACCAATGTGGAAGATCGGGGTCAAGAAGGAATTGAGTTGGCGCGCGATAAAGAGTTGGCTGCACACCCGGGTAAACGGCGGGTTGTAGTCGACCGTTTGGGTCGAATCGTCAATGACATTGCGATCTTGCAATTTCCACAGGACGGTCAAGATCTTCAACTCTCAATCGATAGCAAGATTCAATACATTGCGTATAACGCCTTAAAGAGCGCAGTTGAAAAGCATCGTGCAAAAGCAGGTGGCGCGGTAGTACTTGATGTGCGCACCGGTGAAATTTTGGCATTAGCCAATTGGCCAAGCTATAACCCGAATTCTCGTAAAGCGCTTACTGGAGAGCAGCTTCGGAATCGCGTCCTTACGGATACATTTGAGCCGGGTTCCACGATGAAGCCCTTCCCTGTCGCTCTTGCACTTGAGCAGGGTAAGGTGCAACCTGAAACCAATATGACCATTGGTCAAAAGTTATTAGTGGGACCTAAACCGATCACAGATACCCATCCTTATGGAATGTTGACAGTATCGCAAGTGATTCAAAAGTCGAGCAATATTGGAACGGCAAAATTAGCATTACAGCTTGAGCCACGAGAGATGTGGGACTTATTTGCTGCGGTTGGTTTTGGACAGGCTCCTAATATTGGATTCCCTGGTACGGTGACAGGACGTTTGCATCCCTATCAAAAATGGGGCCAAAGCGATCAAGCGCGCATGTCCTTTGGTTATGGAATTTCAACTTCCTTATTTCAGTTAGCACGTGCTTATACGATCTTTGCTCGCGATGGTGAGTTAGTACCCACCACTATTTTGCGCAGTCCAGATTACAAACCGGGCACTCGGATTATTACCGCTAAGACTGCGATTGAGATGCGCAATATGTTGGAGACAGTCACTGAGCAAGGCGGTACTGCGTTGACAGCGCGAGCTGATGGATTTCGGGTTGGAGGAAAAACCGGGACTTCGCATAAAGTCGAGGGTAAGGGCTACGCATCAAATAAATACCGAGCGTTCTTTGTTGGTTTGGCACCCATCAGCGCGCCGCGTATTGTGGTTGCGGTGATGGTTGATGAGCCCTCTGTGGGCGGCTATTTTGGTGGGCAAGTTGCGGCACCAGTGTTCTCGACAATTGTGAGCGAGACCCTACGCAGTTTAAATGTTTCCCCTGATATCAATGAGCGTACGGTGGTACAGGCTCCGGATGCTCAACCGTTAACCGGTACATTGCAAAAAGTGGCACTAAAGCAATGATGGCCAATGTTCAAATGACCCACCATGACGTGTTGCCTTATTTAAGGCAATTTCTTCAATCCAGTGCAAAGTTCGTTGCGGATACTCGCATTCTTGCAAAGGGCGATGTATTTCTTGCCTATTCTGTTGGACACGGTAAAGCCTTGCGCGATGGACGAATTTATATTGCTCAAGCTCTTTCGCAAGGCGCTGCATTTGTGTTGTATGAACCGCATCTTCAGGGAGCTCAAGGCTTTAATTGGGAATCCGAGTTAGATGAGCGGTGTATTGCAGTTCCAGGTCTCGCAAGCTATGCAGGATGGTTAAGCGCACAGTGGTTTGGCAACCCCAGCGAAGTGATTCCAGTAATTGGCGTGACCGGCACCAATGGGAAGACGAGCGTGACGCAGTGGCTTGCACACAGTCTATCTGAGAAGGCTGGGGTCATTGGCACTCTTGGGTGCGGCTTTATAAACCGATTACAAGGGTTGGGGTACACCACCCCAGATGCGCCTCGCTTGCAAATGGAAATGGCTAGTTTAAAAGCACAGGGTGCCGACTATATTGCGCTTGAAGTGTCCTCTCACGCATTGGAACAAGGGCGTGTTCAGGGGACTCACTTTGCTTGCGCTATTTTTACCAATCTAAGTCAAGACCATTTGGACTACCACGGCACGATGGCGGAGTATGGCGCGGCAAAAGCCCGACTCTTTTATGATTTTCATCCAAAGAATATCGTCATTAATATCGATGATGCTTTTGGGCGTGAGCTATTAATGCGGCTGGTGACACGCGAGGAAGCTGTGATATGGGCATATGGCATGTCTCAATCCTCGTTTGATGGATTGGATAAGCTTCGGAGTCGATTTAAAGCCATTTATTTTCAGGAATACGCATTTGAAAAGAGTGCATATCAATGCCAGTTAAGCATTGATGGAACAAGTTGTTCCACAGCAATTCCTTTATTGGGTCTTTTTAATTTAAGTAATGCCCTCGCAGTAATTTCTACTTTGATGGTATTTGGTGTATCCGTTCCAGATGCGCTACAACGCGTCTCTAATCTAAAGCCAGTTCTTGGTCGCATGGAAGTGATTCACAGTGATCGCAGCGATGCTCCGCTGATGGTTGTTGATTACGCCCATACTCCGGATGCATTACAAAAGGTATTAGAGACCTTAAGATCGATTGCCCAAGCGCGTGGTGGAAAGTTGGTATGTGTGTTTGGTTGTGGTGGCGACCGGGATCAAGAAAAACGTCCCAGGATGGGAGCTATAGCGCAATCAATGGCTGATCATGTGATTGTCACAAGCGATAACCCGCGCACTGAAGATCCGCAAGAGATTATGAACATGATTGTGGCGGGCATGAGCGGTCATCACAATTCATCTGTTGAGCTAATTGCGGATCGCGCCGCAGCCATCATGACTGCAGTTAGGCAAGCTCAAGCTCGCGATGTTGTTCTCGTTGCCGGTAAGGGCCATGAGACCACCCAAGAGATCAAGGGAAAGCGTTTTGATTTTTCGGATCAGGCGCACTTACGTTTAGTCAGTGGAGGGTCAAATTGATGTTAACGATTCCGGCCATGACAAATCTTGCCCATATCCATGCCTTACTTCCAAATAGTCAACTGCATAACATTGGCATCGCAGAGGCGCGCGATCGGCAGATTAGTCAGATTGGAACAGACAGCCGCCATCCAACGGTTGGGGAGCTATTTGTTGCGCTCAAAGGGGATCGTTTTGATGCGCATCAATTTTTAAACACAGTATCCGAGCAGGGTGCTTCTGCTGCTTTAATTAGTGAGAAAACATCGTGCCCCATCAGCTTACCCGCTGTTTATGTAGAAGATACCCGTAAGGGACTTGGTGAGCTGGCAGCTGCATGGCGTGCACAGTACTCATTACCACTCGTTGCGGTGACGGGAAGTAACGGCAAGACAACCGTTAAGGAAATGATTGCGGCAATTTTTAGGCAAGCGATCAGCCTACCTGAATTACTTGTGACTGAGGGAAACCTAAATAATGATATCGGGTTACCGCTGACATTATTAAAGCTACGCCCATTGCATCGCCTAGCTGTGATTGAGTTGGGGATGAACCATCCAGGCGAAACCGCCGAGCTTGCGGCGATTACTCGCCCAACCATTGCACTTATCAATAATGCGCAACGAGAGCATCAAGAATTTATGGAAACCGTTGATGCCGTGGCGCGTGAGCATGCTGACGTATTGCGCTCGTTAGGGCATAACGGCGTGGGCGTATTTCCAGCGGATACCCCGTATACCGATTTATGGAAATCCGCATGCGCCTCAAACCAGTCTATGAAATTTCGTTGGTTCGATCAGGCCCCAAATACTAATTTGCAAGACGATCCATTAATTAGTGGTCACCTTCTATCGGATGGCAAGATTGAGATACGCACACCGCTAGGTAGGATTGAAGTGCAACTCAATACGCTTGGGGCGCATAACTATCGGAATGCCTTGGCAGCCGCTACCGTTGCCGTTGCTGCAGAGATTCCACTACCTCAAATTAAAGCGGGTTTGGAGCAGTTTGAGCCAGTATCTGGTCGAATGCAGCGTATCGCCCTTTCCCAAAGTATCGAACTAATCAACGATACCTACAACGCCAATCCAGACTCAGTCATAGCCGCTATCGATACCTTGGCAGCTCTCAGTGGAGTGCGTTATTTAGTCTTGGGCGATATGGGGGAGGTGGGATCGCAGGGCCCGGCATTTCATCACGAAATTGGTAAATATGCAGCGCAATGCGGTATTGAGCATTTCATCACGATTGGTAGTCTGACTCAAGAAAGTCATAAGGCCTACTTATCGAATAGACCTGGTGGAGATGCGCGTCACTTTGATGATATGGATTCTTTAAATACGGAGTTGGTTCAGAATCTGTGCAAATTCGATGATCGTAATCTTTATATCCTAGTTAAAGGGTCACGATTTATGCGGATGGAGCGGGTAGCGCAAGAACTCGTCAAAGGAGTGAACCCATGCTCTTAATCTTGGCACAGTGGTTGCAAGATGATTATGGATTTTTCCGGGTGTTTTCTTACATCACCTTTCGTGCCGTGATGGCAACAATGACTGCACTTTTAATTGGTCTTGTCTTTGGCCCTTGGGTGATTCGTAAGTTGACTGAAATGAAAGTGGATCAAGCAGTTCGCACTAACGGACCTCAAACGCATTTAGCAAAAGTAGGCACCCCTACCATGGGTGGTGTATTGGTGCTCATTGGAATTTTTATCTCTTGCGTTCTATGGGCTGATTTAAGTAATCGCTTTATTTGGATTGTCATGCTTGTGACTTTTGGCTTTGGTGCGATTGGCTGGGTCGATGACTATCGAAAGGTGGTTTATAAGGATCCGAAAGGAATGTCTTCGAAAGAAAAATTCTTTTGGCAAACCTTGATCGGTTTATTTGCCGCGATTTATTTAGCATTCTCTGTGTCGGAAGTTAATAACCTAAAAGTTCTGCAGTTATTTATTAGCTGGGTTGAAAGCGGTTTTTCATTAGATCTTCCGGCGAAATCAAACTTAACCGTGCCGTTCATGAAAGAAGTGAGCTATCCCTTGGGTGTTATGGGATTCATCATTTTGAGTTATTTGGTAATTGTGGGCAGTAGCAACGCTGTGAATTTAACAGATGGCCTTGATGGTTTGGTCATCATGCCTGTAATTTTAGTTGGTGCTGCACTCGGTGCCTTTGCCTATGTGATGGGTAACGCAATTTACGCGAAATATCTTTTATTTCCCCATATTCCAGGTGCTGGTGAATTATTGATCTTTTGTGGCGCAATGGGTGGCGCCGGATTAGCATTTCTTTGGTACAACGCGCATCCTGCACAGGTCTTTATGGGTGATGTAGGTGCTTTAGCTTTAGGCGGTGCCTTGGGAACAATCGCAGTCATTGTTCGTCAAGAGATCGTTCTTTTTGTCATGGGCGGAATTTTTGTTGCTGAAACCGTTTCGGTAATGATCCAAGTTTTTTGGTTTAAGTTCACCAAAAAATATTATGGAGAGGGTCGACGCATATTCCGAATGGCGCCTTTGCATCATCATTTTGAACTGGGTGGCTGGCGCGAGACTCAGGTTGTTGTGCGTTTTTGGATCATTACGATTTTGTTAGTGCTCGTTGGCTTATCAAGCCTTAAGTTACGTTAACGGTCAATACAATGAACCAGCGATTACTCCACCCCTTTAACTCCAGTAAGAGCAATGATTTTGCTGGGCAGGGATCTCCTCACGTATTAATTGTGGGGATCGGTGAGTCTGGCTTCGCTATGGCGAAGTGGTGCTTATCTCAAGGCGCGCAGGTGCACCTTGCTGATACGCGTGCGCGAGAGGCGTTGAATTCGCAACAACAAAATTGGTTAAGCGAACTTGAGGGCTTTGGATTAAATAGCTTTACCGAGCAGGCAAGTAATTGGAGTGTGCTGCTTGGGCAGATTGATATTTTGGGGATTAGTCCTGGTTTATCGCCACTCCAAGAGCCAGCTAAAACAATTTTGTCAATCTGTGAGGAACGCAAGATTGCTGTGTGGAGCGAAATCGAGTTTTTTGCACGTGCACTTGACGCACTTCATCAAATGGGATTGGAAGGCGGCACACGGTATCAGCCAAGCATTCTTGCGATTACCGGCACCAATGGTAAAACAACGACAAGTGCTTTAACTGCACAAATATGTGAGCGAGCCGGTCGCCATGTTGCGTTGGCTGGCAATATTAGTCCAGCTGCTCTTGAAAAATTGAGCGCTGTATTAAAGGAGGCCAAGAGTATTGATGACTTGCCTCAAATTTGGGTGTTGGAGTTATCGAGTTTTCAGTTGCACTTTACTCATACCCTGAATCCAACCGCATCAACTATTCTTAATCTCTCCCAAGACCACTTGGATTGGCACGGCGATATGAATTCGTATGCCGCTGCAAAAGCACGAATTTTAGGAAGCGATGCCGTCTTGGTGCTGAATCGAGACGACTCTTTAGTCAACGATATATTTAGAAATGTAGTCGATCATAAGATCATCTCCTTCGGAAGTGATGCCCCAAACGAAAGCGACTCATTTGGCATTGAGCGCGATTTGAATGGTGGTGGAATTGATTGGTTGGTTTGGGCGGAGCCTGATGAAGCGACTCAAGCGATGGCACAGGAAGAGGCACAAGAGGGATTTATCAAGCGTCGTCGTAAGAAAAATAATGCGTATGAAGCCTCCGATACCTTGCGACTAAAGCGATTAATTCCTGCAGATGCCCTACGTATTCGGGGGCGACACAATGCCCTAAACGCCCTTGCTGCGCTCGCACTTGCTCGTGCTGCAGGATTGGGAATCGGCTTACTTTTACATGGCTTGCGTGAGTATCAAGGAGAGCCACATCGGGTTCAAACTGTCGCTGTGATTCGAGATGTGGAATACATTGACGATAGCAAGGGAACCAATGTGGGAGCAACGGTTGCTGCATTGATGGGCTTAGGGGCAGCCTCTGGCCAAAAAAATATATGGCTCATTGCGGGTGGTGATGGAAAAGGTCAAGACTTCACGCCTTTATCTGAACCCATCGAGCGATTTGTAAAAGGCCTCATCGTGATAGGTCGCGATGGCCCGGCTATTACGACTGTGTGTTCAAGTGCAGTCAGCCGAGGTATTTTGTTGGCTATTGAAGTGAAGGATCTAGAGTCGGCGGTTCAGTCGGCGGCTCAACACGCATCGGCTGGCGACATTATTTTGTTATCCCCAGCGTGTGCGAGCTTTGATATGTTTAAAAACTATCAACATCGCGCTGAAGTTTTTGTGGGGGCTGTCCATGAGTTGATGAATCAGTGGAGCGATAGTCCCAATGAACATCTGGGGGCGTCCGCATGAACCTTCGTCAGAACCGTTTTTGGAATATTTCGCGCGAGGGCTTTGATGGGTTTCGTTCGGGGCTACGCGATGCCGTATCTGGTGTTGAGCAAACTCGATCGCGCATGATGGAATATGACCAATTACTGGTTTGGGCAGTGTTGTCATTGAGTCTGATTGGCCTAGTCATGGTCTATTCGGCCTCCATTACTCTGGCTGATGGCCCTAAATATGCCAACTACAGCAGCAACCATTTTTTAGTACGTCATCTCATCTCTCTTGGGATTGCGGTCTTCGTTGGTTTTTGGGTATTTAAGATTCCGGTGAAGACTTGGGATAAGTTAGCACCATATATCTTTGCATTCACAATCCTATTATTAATTGCTGTTTTGATTCCTGGAATCGGTAAGGGGGTCAATGGAGCGCGACGTTGGATTTCTCTAGGAGTAATGAATTTCCAACCCTCTGAGTTGATGAAGTTCGCTGTCATCATCTTTGCAGCCAGTTACACGGTGCAACGTCAAGAGTATCTGCATTCTTTTGTGAAGGGCTTTGTGCCCATGGGGCTAGCGGTTGCCTTAGTTGGTCTTTTGCTCATGCTGGAACCCGATATGGGGGCCTTTATGGTCATTGCCATCATCGCCATGGGCATTTTGTTCCTTGGCGGCATTAATGCCAAATTGTTTGCTGGCCTAACGATTGTGGGCGTGTTGATTGTGACAACTGTGATCGCTTTATCCGAGTTTAGACGGCAGCGCATCTTTGCATTTTTAGACCCTTGGCAAGCGGAGCATGCGGCTCGAAAGGGTTATCAGCTGGTTCACTCACTGATGGCTTTTGGACGTGGAGAGTGGTTTGGTGTTGGTTTAGGAGGTAGTGTTGAGAAGTTGCATTACTTACCTGAAGCTCATACGGATTTCATCTTGGCTGTGATTGGTGAAGAACTTGGTTTTATAGGTGTATTTGTAGTGATCCTACTTTTTTACTGGATCGTACGTCGGGCATTTTTGATTGGACGTACTGCGTTGCAATTGGACCGAAGCTTTGCAGGTTTATGCGCCAAGGGCGTTGGCATTTGGATCGGTTGGCAAGCCTTTATCAATATGGGCGTGAACTTAGGCATTTTGCCAACTAAAGGTTTGACTTTGCCGCTAGTCAGTTACGGTGGCTCAGCGATTCTGATGAATATGGTTGCCTTCGCGGTCTTACTAAAAATTGATTATGAGAACCGAATTTTGATGCGCGGAGGCAAGCTATGACGATGGCCACGCGCTCCGTCTTAGTAATGGCTGGTGGCACTGGTGGGCATATTTTCCCTGGGTTAGCCGTTGCGGAGTGTTTGCGCAATCAAGGGTGGACCGTAGCTTGGATGGGTAATCCCACTGGTATGGAATATCGTTTAGTGCCTGCAAAAGGATTTGCTTTTGAGGGCGTGAAATTTAGTGGTCTGCGCGGCAAGGGCATGCTGACAAAGGTGCTCATGCCATTTCGGCTAGCTCGCGCGATGATGCAAAGCTGGAAAATTCTGCGTCGCTTAAAGCCAAGTGTGGTGTTGGGTATGGGAGGCTATATCACCTTCCCAGGCGGCTTAGTAAGTTACCTCATGGGTCGGCCTTTGGTGCTGCATGAGGCTAACTCCGTAGCTGGAAGCGCTAATCGAGTGTTAGCACGATTCGCAACTCGAGTTCTTACTGGATTTCCAAAAACACTGAAAGAAGCCCAATGGGTTGGTAATCCAATACGTGAGAGTTTTGAGAGGTTAAGTGATTGTAAGGCGCGCTATGGCAAGCGCCAGGGTCCGCTGCATTTACTTATTGTGGGTGGAAGTTTAGGGGCCGCTGCACTCAATACAGTGGTTCCTGAGGCTTTGGCGTTGTTACCTGCTGATCGGCGCCCAAATGTGCTTCATCAGACTGGCGAGCAGCATTTAGAGACGGTTACTAAGACCTATCAGCAATTGGGTGTTAATGGTGAGCTAAAGCCATTTATTGACGACATGGCCGCAGCCTACGCCAATGCAGATTTAGTAATTTGCCGTGCTGGAGCGATGACCGTATCAGAAATCTCTGCTGCTGGGGTTGCTGCGTGTTTTGTGCCATTTCCGTATGCGATTGATGATCATCAGACCGCAAATGCGCGTTTCCTCTCAGACGCAAAGGCTGCAATCCTGATACCTCAATCTCAGTTGGATGGCGATTCTTTAGCAAACTTAGTTTTGGGATTACGGCGTGAAGATTTAGCCGAAATGGCTGTAAAAGCGCAAGCACTTGCTAAGTTTCATGCGACCGAAGAAGTTGCTTCCATTTGCGAGGAGTGCGCCCGATGAAACATATCGTCCAGCACGTTCATTTTGTGGGGATTGGTGGAGCCGGTATGTGCGGTATCGCTGAGGTCCTGCTGAATCTAGGGTATCGCGTTTCAGGATCAGATTTGGCCGAGTCGGCAGTTACAAAACGATTAATGACATTAGGCGCACAAATTGAGATTGGCCATGATGCAAAGAATATTGGTAATGCTGAAGCAGTGGTAATTTCTTCAGCAGTGACCGGTAACAATCCAGAGGTACTTGCCGCAAGAGCCAATCGGATCCCGGTGATTCAGCGTGCTGTAATGCTTGGGGAGTTAATGCGTCTTAAGCAAGGAATTGCCATTGCCGGTACGCATGGCAAAACTACTACAACGAGTTTGGTTGCCTCGGTGCTCGCTCAGGGTGGATTAGATCCAACCTTTGTGATTGGTGGAAAGTTAAATTCTGCCGGTGTCAATGCACGTTTGGGGCAAGGTGACTTCATTGTGGTTGAGGCCGATGAATCCGATGCCTCATTCTTACAGCTGTATCCAGCAATGGAAGTTATTACGAATATCGATGCTGATCACATGGATACGTATCAGCACGACATGGCACGTTTGAAACAAACGTTTGTGCAGTTTACTCAGCGAATGCCATTTTATGGAATCGCAGTACTTTGCATTGAGGATGCCAATGTTCGAGACATTCTGCCATTTGTCTCGCAGCCTATCTTACGTTACGGATTTTCTGAAGATGCCGATATTCGTGCAACGGATATCAAAGCCGTTGGTACGCAAATGCATTTCACGGTTCATCGTCGCGCAATTCGCCGGCATGGCCCAAGACCCGGATCGTTACCAATCATTCTAAATTTACCGGGTAAGCACAATGTATTGAATGCGTTAGCAGCTATTGGAATTGCTACTGAACTAGGCGTGAACGATGATGCCATTGTGAATGCCTTATTGCAATTTAGTGGCGTCGGACGTCGTTTTCAGCACTATGGAGATATTTCATTAGCGCATGGAGGAGCATTTACCTTGATTGATGATTATGGTCATCATCCAGTTGAAATGAATGCAACCTTAGCGGCTGCACGCGGCGCTTATCCAAATCGACGTTTAGTTTTAGCATTTCAGCCTCATCGATTTACTCGCACTCGCGATTGTTTTGGTGAATTCGTCAATGTGTTGCGCCAGTTTGATACAGTGGTTCTCACGAATGTTTATCCGGCTGGTGAAGCACGGATTGCCGGCGCTGATAGTAAAAGTCTGATGAAGGCTCTTGGTAAATCAACCTCAGTTCAGGTGGTTGAAGATCTCCAAGAGATTCCTCTGGCCTTGAGCGCACTTCTAAAAAATGGCGATGTTTTGATTACGATGGGCGCGGGTTCCATTTCCAAGTTGCCTCAGATGCTTGTGGAGCTTGGTCATGTTTAAGCCACAACGCATTTCTTCATGGGGTCAGGAAGTTACTTTGCAACTCGCTCAGTTCGACCCTAAACAATTTGGGCGCGTTGGGGTATTAATGGGCGGACGTTCCGCAGAGCGTGAGATTTCTCTTTTATCCGGTCAAGGGGTACTCAACGCGCTTTTGGAAAAGGGCATTGATGCACATGCCTTTGATCCAGGGGTGCGTAGTCCTGTAGATATTTCTAATGAGCAATTTGATCGCGTCTTTATTGCACTGCATGGCCGTTATGGTGAAGATGGAACCATTCAAGGTCTTCTCGAGTTACTTAATATTCCATATACCGGTAGTGGTGTTTTGGCCTCTGCGTTATCGATTGATAAGGTGGTTACTAAGCAAATTTGGTTAAGCAATCAATTACCAACACCACGCTATGAGGTCTTAACCAGTGACAGCAATTGGGATCGAATTGCTAATCATCTGGGACTGCCGATCATTGTGAAGCCTGCACACGAGGGATCTTCCTTGGGCTTGAGTAAAGTGCGGCACGTGGAAGATCTACCGGCAGCTTACGCATTAGCAGCCAAATTGGATCGACGAGTTTTGGCGGAGACCTGCATTGTTGGTCCAGAACTAACCTGCCCGATAGTGGGTCACGGCGCGAGTGTCCAGGCGTTGCCACTAATCCAAATTATTCCCCCTGAAGCTGGTTATGACTTTCATCACAAATATTTTTCGGATGAAACTCAATATCGCTGCCCTCCAGGACTTGATCCCGAGCTTGAGAATCAGATTCAGGAGCTTGCGATATC
>Ga0214921_10005507_pt1 | contig 17872 bp, 8 predicted proteins | sample LL1505_MetaG_FD_177992 | JGI IMG/M metagenome (GOLD analysis project Ga0214921, IMG submission 177992) | Freshwater microbial communities from Lake Lanier, Atlanta, Georgia, United States - LL-1505 | ecosystem: Environmental > Aquatic > Freshwater > Lake | place: USA: Georgia | collected 2015-05-28
ATAATTCTATATTTCAAGTAGATATTAAAACAATTGTAACTAATGCAAAAAATGATAAAAGATTTCATAAATTACTAAGTTTATGTATAAAATACGATATTCATTTATTTAACCAATGTAATGATATATGCAAACTATTAAGTATTGAGAATTTATTATTACAAGCAAATCAAAAACAAAAAAATTTAACAAAAGAACTATCAGATAAAATTAATGAAATATCAACAAATGGTCCTACTAATTCATGGTTAATTGATATCGATAATACTTTTTCTTATTATAAAAAATTATTCAAAGAAATCGAAATTATTGATTATGTTTTGAAAAATATTTATAATGATAAACAATTAGAAGATTTATGTTGCATTAAAAATATTCAACAAAATAGTTCAAATTCACCCGACTATAATGTTACATCATCTACTACTAAAATAACAAATTCACAAAATACTGATAATATACAACAAAATGACAATACATTACAAATAGATCATATATTACAAAATGAACAAAAAATAAAAAATACTGAAAAAAATAAAAAAGAAAAACTATCTAAATATATTGCAATTTATTGTAATTAATTGTTTTGAGGTTAAAATATCATTTTTCAATATATCTTTATTTATATGAATACCCATATGAATAATTATAAAATAACTGTAGGATTAGACCTAGGCACTGATAAATGTTGTATTACTTATCAAGATAAAATAGGTAGACCATTCATTATTACTGATGAAAAAAATCATAAAATTTCTTCTATTATTGGAATATTAAATAATGGATTATTAGTTGGTAACGAAGTATCAAAAGATCATATTTATGATATACCTATTATTACTAATCTTAAACGACTTATTGGACATACTTCGTCAAGTATTGATGCACAAAATATTGCAAAATATCATAATTGGTTATTAGAAGATGGACCAAATGATGATTTATTAATTGTAATAAATAATAATAAATATAAATTAAGCGATCTAATTTGTTCTCTATTAACAAAAATAAAACATATAATTATATCAAATATTGGTGAAAATTTTAATATGGTAATTACAATTCCGGCAAATTTTAATGAAGGCCAGAAAAATCAAATTCTTAAATATTGTCTTAATGTTGGAATCGAATGTAAACGTCTTATATATGAACCATGTTCTGCTGCATTATCATATATAAATTATTTTGATCCAGATCATAATCTAAATATGACTAATCAAAATATAGATAATGAAAAAAAGACTAATACAATAAATTCACATTCAGATTCAGATTCATATTCAGATTCAGATATAAATAATACTATTTTAAAAAGAATAGCAGTATTTGACTTTGGTGCGGGTACATTAGATTTGGCCTTAGTAAGTTGTAATTGTTTAATTGATAATGGTCAATATGAATGGATGGCTAAAATAGAATCAAATATTGGTGATAATAATTTAGGTGGTTTAGATATTGATATGGAATTAGGAAAATTTATTGAAGAAAAATTTCCAGAATTCAAAAAATTATTAGAATCTAAAAATGAATCAATTAGATTTATTATTGAAAAAATAAAAATTAAATTTTCAAAGTTGTATTTAGAGCATAAAAATACAACACTTAGTTTAGTTGAAAGATACTATAATCAACATATAATAATAAGTATTCAAGAGTATTGGGATTTATTAGATAGATGTTTTAAACAAAGAATAATAGATCTCATCGATAAATTACATAATCAAAAAATAAAAAAATCAGATGTTGATAATATTTTATTAATAGGAGGGAGTTGTTATAATCCATGGATTATTGATTTAATATCTACTTATTATTCAAAAAAAATTAATACATATAAATTATTAATGTCGGATCATTTGGAAAACTATCATTTAGATATACGAGATATTGGTGTAAGTTTAGGCGCCACCTGTATTGATAACAAAAAAAATAATGATGGTAATTTATTAATTTTAACTGAATCCTTACCATTAAGTATTGGAATCGATACCACCAATAATTTAATGTGCAAACTTATACCTAAAAATACACTTATACCATGTTCTGCTAAAAAATATTTTACTACATCAGAAGATAACCAAACACTAATAGAAATTAAGTTATTTCAAGGAGAAAGAGATGATACTAGAGATAATTTCTTTTTGGGAAGTTTTATAATGGATAATTTAGATCCAGAACCACAAGGTAAAATAGTAGTAATAATAAATATATCAGTAACAACAGATGGTTTAATAACAATAGAGGGGAAAGTAAAAAATACCGATAAGTTCAATAAAAAAATAATAATCAATAGATACAATACAAATATTGACTTAATATTAGCAGAAACTAATATTAGACAATACGAATTAAATGATTCTGTTTTTAATTCCATAATGCGCAAATATTATGAATTAATTACTATGTTAAGTCGTTTACAATATAATTTATTGGATAATATTAGTTGTAAATTAGAAAATGATGTAATAAATTCAGTATTTGAAATGTTTTGGGATGATTTGGTTATAATTTATAAACTAATGTCTCAATCTGATAAATTAAAATCAAATATACAACAACTATCTAAATGTATTACATATATTGAATCAAAAATGTCATATATCCCTAATACAAAATCAATTGATTATACTGATGACAATGTTATTGCTTCTAAATTAGAAAAATTAAATAAATTTATGGAAAAAAATCTTCAACATCTAATTTCAACACATCAAATTAAAACATTAGCAATTGATGAATCAAATATTACCAATTATGATTCTATAGATAATGAAATTAATTTAGGACAAATCAATTCTATAACAAATTCAACTGAAATATTATCAAATACTGAAAAAGAATTATTATATCAAATTGAAACTTCAATTAATTTAGCAAAAGGTGATCATCATACTTTGAATTCAACAAAGTGTAATCTTGCATATATCAAAGAAATTAAGGATTTATATACAATGGTTGTTAATAATATTGATTCTTTTCTTATATCTGATCTAAATAAATTATTATTATTAGAAGTATTTGATAAATATGATTCGTATATTGATCATGTAATAAGAATTAATTCTCAATTCAATGGTAAATATCAATTGGAAATTATACAAAATCTATGTATGACTATTGGAAATATGGAAAATATCGAATTTATTGAAAATATTCAAAATAAATTAAATGATCTTGATCCAGAAGATTCAAAATTTATTATAGATTTTGAAGAAATATTAAATTTATTGAAATATCATCAAGATAATGTGATTAATAATTCATCAAATACAATCTAATATAATCTAATATAATCTAATCTAATAAAATATAGTCTAATTTAACATCTTTTCACTATAATTAATAATTTATATTATGGTGAAATTTTTTATGCTTATTACTAAATGGATATAACACTTTTAAATATTTAGATCAGAAATAAATACTTATAATCATACTTATCAATCATACTTATAATCATATTTATAAAATTTTATTTATAATATAAAATAATATATTATAAATAAATTAATAGACACCTTTATGATGTCATAGAGAATACCCGTATCATTTGTTATTTTGTTATTTAATCATAAGAATGATCGGAGTATAATGAGAATTAAAAATAGTGTAAAAAAATAATCCATTTACTTTAAAATATTCAGACAGACATCGATAATTTTCATACATCTAATGGTTGAACTGCTCCTTCAGCCACTGGAGGAGCTGGAGCAGCAACTGCCCCTCCTTGTTGGTTTAATTCTGACTTTTTAACTTTACGAAGAATATTTTTGAATTCTTTAGTAATTACTTGTCCATTATCAACAGTATATGTAACTGCTTGTGCTAGTTTCATACGTTTACCAACATATTGATGTACTTTTTTACCACTTCCTTTGGTTGATTCAACGAGGAAAAAAGTAATGTCTTGATCTGTAGGTTGATTATTTTTTACTCTATTTCTAATAATTTCAGAAAGCGCTTTGTTTGCTGCTTGATAAGGTGAATCACCATTATAACGTCCATATTGTGGACCATTATTTTCTAGCTTCACCTTAAATGAACGAGTGCCTTTTCTAACGGCATTTTGAACATCGTCGTTTTCTTGATCGTGTTCTTGTTCTTGGTTAACATTGTTGTTTACGCTTTCTGTACTCATTTATATACTCTTATTATATAATAATATTATATTATAAACGCGTTTAAATAACTTTATTTAAGAAAGATTATAAAGAAAAACATGGCGGTAATTATAATTTCAAAAATTAAAACTATTTTGTATAAAAAATATAATAAAAAAGGTTATATATATATATAATTAATAAAAATGGAATTTAATCTAAAAGATTTCAAAGTTTTTTGCTTTCATGAAGAATATATGAAATATAATGATATAATTCATCGTGTTCAGAACCATATTCAAATGTTATTTAAACATCATTTACTAAGTATAAATGATAGAAATTTACGATTGAGTGATTTATATAAAATAATTAGTGATATAAATGCTATCAAAAAAAATTATAATATCATTTATGAAGATGGTTGTGATAATTCAGATGTAGAATCAGAATCTGATGATTCAGAAACAATTGATCAAATGAATAAAAAATTTAAAAAATTAAAGAATTGTAAACTATTTTCAAATTATACTGATGATGACAATAATATTGAACACAAATTTAAAATTATACGCGATTATTGTAGTAATATATATAAATTACCCAAAGATACACATCCACTATTTTCAAAAGTAATTGAAGGTATTGATTTGGTATTACATAATAAAATATTATTTCCATTAGATTCAATTAAACTATCAATCACAAAATTTATGAAGGATATTGGATTAAGTAAATTAGAAGATGTATTGTTGATAAATAATTTGGATATATGTAATTTTAGTGAAAAAGAAATAGAATTATTTGAATTATATAATAATATTTTTACACCAATATCAATAAATGAAGTTGAAAATTATGAAATAGATTCATCGGAAATTAATGCAAATTCTGATTTTTTTACTGAAAATATATTTTTTAAACAAATAACAGATTCATCAAGAGAAGAATTATTAGATAATCATTATTCATTATATTTGACAAATGATAATTTAAAATTCAAAATAGATGGATTCTTTAAATCTGATCCATTACAAATAAATGTGAGATTAATGTTCTTAAAAACATATGACAAAATATTTGAAAGAAAATCTAAAATAGAAGAATCTCTTCATGAAAATGAAAAATTCAAAAGAAAATATTTAAAATACTGTTCAATTCAAGAATTAATTACAATGTCTAAGGATAAGTTTTTAAAACTTTTGGATAAAAGATATAGTAAATTTAATGAAGTTAATAATAAGTCATTTCCATTGTTAATGAAGGAATTTATTGGAAAAGACTTAAAATTATTTAGTTGGTATGAGATCATTAAAGTATTATTATTAGGTTCTGAAGAAAATATTAATGTTGCAGGATCATTATTTTCATTACTCAAAGATAAGAAAACTAATATTTGTTTAGTTCCCGATATAATATATGATAATCTTGTTTTTTGCAATCAAATGAAACTTAAAAAAATAAATCAAACTCTTAAAGTTGAACTTGATAAACTAAATGAATTGAATTTTGAATCTATTGATTTGAAAAAAGAATTAGCCATATCAACACATATACCTTCATATATTCGTTCATTGGCATTAGAGAAAATAAATGAAATGAAACTAAATAATAATGATTATAATAAACAGCTGACCTATGTAAAAACTATATTACAATTTCCTTGGCCAAGCACAAATGATGAAAATTTTTATCAATCATTACATGATTCAGATCAACGTGCAATTGATTTTTTAAATGAGATTGAAGTTAAATTTAACAAAACAACTTATGGTCATAAAAAAGTCAAGGATCAAATTAGTCTGTTAATTACCAAATGGATTTCTAATCCTTCTAGTTCTGGATCAGCTATAGGATTAATGGGTCCACCTGGTGTTGGTAAGACATTAATTGCAAAATCTCTTGCAGAAGTATTAAATATTCCTATGGTAATGATTACTTTAGGTGGTCAAAATGATTCAGAACTTCTTATTGGTCATGGATATACTTATTCTGGAGCACAACCAGGTATGATCATTAAAAAAATGTGTGAAGCTAGTAAAGGAAGATGTATATTGTATTTTGATGAATTAGATAAATCGTGTGCTAAACATGGTCAAGTAAACGAAATAACAAGTATATTGATTCATTTAACAGATCCAAATACAAACAAGGCATTTCAAGATAGATTTTTTCAGGGAATTGATTTTCCATTAGATAAAGTAATATTTATTGCTTCGTATAATGATTCTAATAAAGTAGATCCTATATTATTGGATCGTTTAATAGAATTAGAAGTTAAACCATATAATATTGAAGACAAAATAAATATTTTAAAAGATTTTATAATACCTGAATTAAAAAAAAATATTGGTATAGAAAATGAAGTTGCTATGTCAGAAGATTCTATGAAAAAATTCATTTATGATTTTACATCAGAAGCTGGTGTTCGTGATTTAAAACATAAAATGGAACAAATTTTATTGAATATCAATAAAGACAATCTAATGAATAGAATTAAAGAAACTAAAAATAAAGTTATTCATATCACAGATAATTTAATACAAAAATATCTTGGTGAGAAAAATAAAAATCACCGCAAAATGATTCCAGATAAAGATATGATAGGATATGTTAATGGTTTATATGCTACTACATCTGGTGGTGGAGGTATTACTAGTATTGAAATATGCCCATTAAAAACAGGTGATGCATCACAACTAATTTTAACTGGTTCAATGGGAGATGTAATGAAAGAATCAATTAGAGTAGCATTTACAAAAGCATGTACATTTATTGAGCAAAATCCCAAATTAATTGAATCAAAAATAGTAAATGAACAAAAAACATTAAATAATTATATTAAGGAAAATTTCCCTTGTGGTTTTCATGTCCATGCTCCTGAAGGAGCTACTCCTAAAGATGGTCCATCTGCCGGTGCAGCATTTACAGTTTGTTTCATATCAGTTCTCCTAAAACATAAAGTTCGTAGAGATATTGCAATGACAGGTGAAATTAATTTGGCAGGAGAAGTAACAAAAATTGGAGGTCTCGTCTATAAATTAATTGGTGCAAAATACGCAGGTGTAAAACTTGCATTAGTTCCTAAATCAAATGAAAGTGATTTAGAAGATATTAAAACAACTCATGCTGATCTTTTTAATAATAATTTTAAATGTGAATTTATTAGCAAATTATCAGATGTAGTAAAATATACTTTACCAGATATAAATAAAAATCATATAACAAATTATGAATAATTATAATTTTAATTAATTAAATAAAGTTTTATTTAATTAATTAAAACTTTATTTAATACATTTATACATTAAGTATTTGACTTATTGATGTATTATTTTGTATTACTTTTTTAGGTCTACCTCTTTTTTTTTTAACTTCTGGTTCTGAAAAATTATTAATATTTAATTCAGAATTAATATTTATAATTAAATCATTTTCTGTATCAGTAAATATTTCAATATCATCTGAATTAATTAAATTATCTGAATTAGTTAAATTATCTGATTCCAACATAATTAATTTATTTGAAGTTAACAAATTGTTATATTCATTTGTATATTCATTTATTAAAATTTCCTTGTTCTTATTCTTATTCTTATTCTTATTCTTAATCTTATTTTTTAACTGCTTGTTTATTTTAAGTGCATCTTTTTCTAATTGTTTGATCTTAAGTTTATCATCTTTTTGTTTTTGTTTTTCTACTTTTCTCTTTTCCTTCTCTATTTGTATTTGTAGTAATTTATTTTTTTTTGATTGTGTATTATCTTTTTTAACAACATCTGATTCATCTAAATTATTTGTACTTAAATTCATTTTTGTATTAGAATTTGTTGTATTAGAATTTGTTGTATTAGAATTTGTTGTATTAGAATTTGTTGTATTAGAATTTGTTGTATTAGAATTTGTTGTATTAGAATTTGTTGTATTAGAATTTGTTGTATTAGAATTTGTTGTTAAATTTAATTTTCTAATTAATATATCAGTTTCTGATTCTAATGGATCTATTTCTTCTGATTCAATATCAGCTTCAATTTCTAAAACTTCTTCATTATCAAATTCTTCTGTCATAAATTTAACATTCATTTTATGACAAATTTTATTTGTTAATTCATCTGATGTAACAATCTTTTGAAATGGATATATTTTTTTATATGTTTTTGTTATTGTTACATCAGATATATCAAATACTTCAGAAATTATTTTTTTATTTATATTTTGTTCTAATATATTTGCTGCTAATAGAATACTCGCTGCTGCAATTGAAGTTGCCTGATGATCTGAAGCAATATCGATTCTTGTAGTATTTTCAGAAATAGTTTTTGCAAGTTGAATAGTTTCTTTTGATAATTTAAGTTTAGAACCAAAACGTTCAATAAAATCAGTTCCATGTGATGGTTTGATATCAAAAATTATAAAATTATCTTTCATTGTTTCTAAAAATTTTCTACATCCTTTAGTTACTTGTTTTAATTCCAAATTAAAAACATCAGCGACCTCTTTGATTGATCGTGGGGCTTTTTGCAAAATAGCCCCAAAATAAAAACATGCAGCGATTATTTGTTTACGATTTACACCTCTAATAATTACATTTTTTCCTTTATTGTCACCAGTTGTATGTTTAGTTTCACGAATATTTTTATATAAAATTTTTGCATTATCTATCACTGCCTTTGTAATTTTATATTTCTTACATTTAGAATCAATATGATTTAAAACTTCTGCTAATGATCTTTCACGATAAGGTACTTGTCCCCAATTTCTCAACATCTTTACTTTTGAATATCCAGGAGCATTAATTGTTGTACCTAATGATGATTTTGGGAAAAATGCATTAATTGGTGCACCACATCGCCCACTTTCTGTTTTACCATCTTCGTAATTGTTCCATTCAGGTGACTCATCTAAAACTTCCTGACTCTCTATTCCACAACTTCCACATACATATGAACCTCTACTTGATGTATAAATAATATCAATAGATTTACATTCAGAACAACATTTGTTATATTTATTAATAAGTGGTTTAAATGAAGGAATATCATTATCTGAATATTCCTTATTATTTTTATCATTTGAAAAATTATCTAATATATCCCATAGTTTATCATCAGATATATTATCCAATTGATCTTCGCTATAATTATCACAGTCGTCCATGATTAATATTTAAATACATATTATATTTTTATATATGTTTATTAATAAATATTTCAGTTTTATTAATAGTAAATAAAATTTCAATAATATTATATGATATAGGCCTTATATAACCTATATAAGGCCTATATATAACTTATATCATTGATAAAAAATTGATTTTTTATTCTATTTTAATATATGATAATTAAATTAAAATATATTAATATTGATGTCTATTACAAAATCAACTAAAAGAAACGATATATCAGAAGATCTCATTTTTAATACAATTGATTGGCATGATTTTGATGAAATTCCTAATTCAGAAGATTCAGATTCAGATAAACAATATTCAGATATAGATAAAAAATATGTAATCAAAGCATTTGGTAGAACCGCTGATGGTAAATCTGTATATTTAAAAATTGAGTCATTTCCTCCTCATTTTTATATACTTTTACCAGAATCTTGGTCAAATAATATTGAAGCTAAATGTGATCATTTAATTAGAGTATTGCGGAGTAAAAATTATAATTTGGAACGAACCCTAGAAAAATATGAAATAGTCCGTAGAAAAAAATTTTATGGTTTTAATGCAAATAAGAAATTTAATTTCTTACGTTTGGTATTTACAAATAGAAAATCAATGTCCGATACCGTTAGAATGTTTGATAATAAAATTGCTATGTTTTCTAGTTCTAACAATAAATTAAGCATAACAGACCGTTTTATTAAATTTGATGTGTATGAATCAAATATCGATCCCTATATTCGTTTTATACATATTCAAAATTTGTTATCTTGTGGATGGATTAAAGTAGAAAAAGAATATCTAAAACCAAATCTTGAACCAAATATTTGTGATATGTCATATACAGTAGATTGGTTCAATGTTAAACCAATTGATATTCAACAATTAGCTCCTTTTAAAATATGTTCATTTGATCTTGAATGTAAAAGTGGGGATGGTTCATTTCCACAAGCAACAAGAGAAGCAGATAAAATTATTCAAATTGGATTAACTTTTAACTTATATGGTAATTCTGATATAACTAAACGAATTATGATATCTTTGAATACATGTGATCAAATACCAAATACTGATGTTTATGAATGTAAGACAGAACAAGAACTTTTATTAAAATTTCAAGAAATTATACACGAGGAAGATCCAGATGTTCTAACAGGTTATAATATTTTTGGCTTTGATTATCCATATTTAATGGAAAGAGCAAAATATCTTAAAGTTGATGAGAAATTTTATTATTTATCAAAATTAACAAATTACAAATGTAAACTAATTAAAAAAGAGTTATCATCATCTGGTCTTGGAGATAATAAAATGTTTTATGTAAATACAGTAGGTATTGTAAATGTAGATTTAATGAAAGTTGTACAGCGTGATTTTAAATTAAATTCCTATAAATTAGATTCTGTTGCCGAATATTTCTTCAAAGATAAGGTTTTAGAAGTTGAACATATAAAATCATCTGAGGAAAATTCTGAAAATCCTGAAAATCCTGATAATTCTGAAACTTTGTATAAAATTAAGTCAAAAAATCTTCAAATTCTTAAAGCAAATAATTACGTCAGATTTGAAAAAGATGGCGAAGTAATAATGTCTAAATATAAGATTTTAGAAATTAATTATGAACAAGGTTATTTCATTATATCAAATTTAGATAAATTACTTCTAGTTAAATGCAAATTATTTTGGGGTATGGTAAAAGATGATATTAAACCAAAAGATATTTTTGAACTATATGAAAAAACTTCAGCTGATAGAAAAATTATTGCAGAATATTGTATTCAGGATTGTGCATTAGTATCTAAACTTGTTGCAAAATTAGAAATTCTAACTAATAATATTTCCATGGCAAGTGTCTGTCATGTTCCTTTGCATTATATCTTCTTTAGAGGTCAAGGAATTAAAAGTCTTAGTTTGGTTGCAAAATGTTGTCGTTCTAAAAATTATATTGTTCCTACTATGAAAAAAGATCCAGATTTAGATACAAATAATGTTGGATATGAAGGCGCAACTGTTTTTGAACCAGAAATAGGATTTCATCGTAAACCAATACCAGTTTTAGATTATAACTCTTTGTATCCATCAAGTATTATTTCTAAAAATGTTTCACACGAAACTATTGTAACATCTCCAGAATATGATAACTTACCTGGATATATTTATTATGATGTACATTATAATAATAACGATGGATCACAGACACATTGTAGGTATGCAAAAAAAGTAGATAATTATTTATATACTGATACTGCTAAATCAGAATTTGGTATTCTTCCAACTATTCTAATGAGTCTACTAACTGAACGTAAAGCAGCTAAAAAAGAAATGGCAAAAACATCTGATCCTTTTCTTAAAACAATCTTAGATGGAAAACAAAATGCTCTTAAAGTAACTGCTAACTCTATCTATGGACAATTAGGTGCACCAACATCTCCTATATATTTTAAACATGGAGCAGCTTGTACTACTGCTATTGGACGTGATTTATTATGTCTTAGTCGTACATTTGTTGAAACAGAATTCAAGAATATATTAATAGGATTAAATACAGCTCTAACTAATTCAGATGAAGAATCATTTGAATCAATTCTTAAAGAAAGATTAAAGGAACGTGATCCTAAATTTGAAAGTTTTCTTCGAACATTCTTACCTGATATCTTTACAAAGTATGATTTTAAGCCTAAAGTTGTGTACGGGGATTCTGTAATGCCAAACACACCAGTACTCATTAAGATTGATAATAAAATTAAGATGTTATCTGTTGTTGAACTTGGTGATATATTTACTTCTATGGGAAAACAATGGGAGGAATATGATCTTTTTAAAATACAAGATACTGAAATTACAAATCGTCATTCTAAAGAAAGAATAATTTTAACTGATTTAAATGTAATGTCATTTACAAATAATGGATGGTCTCCTTTACGTCAATTAATAAGACATAAATGTAATAAAGCAATTTATAGAGTTTTAACACATACTGGTCTTGTTGATGTAACAGAAGATCACAGTTTAATATTGGAAACAGGCGAATATATTAAACCGAATAATCTACAAATTAATGAAACAATTTTGATGCATAATTTTCCATTAATTAATAAAGAAATCGAAAATCATAATATCAATACAATTAATACAAAAGAGGAAGCAAAAGTTATGGGTTTTTTCGTAGGAGATGGTTCGTGTGGTGCTTATCAGTATAAGACAGGTTTTAAATATTCTTGGGCCTTAAATAATAAATCATTGGATGTTTTGAATACTTGTATTGAGTGTTTAAAAGTAGCAGAACCTACTTTAGAATTTAAAATATTAAATACGATTGAATCATCAAATGTTTATAAATTAGTCCCTGTGAGACATTTTAAAGATATAGTATTAAAATATAGAAATCTATTTTATGATCAAAATAAAGCAAAAATCATCCCAAAAGAAATATTATATGCTAATTATGAAATAAGAGAAGCTTTTTTAGAGGGATATTATATGGCAGATGGTAATCGAAAAGAAAATAATAAAATGGGATGTTCTAGAATTGATACAAAAAATCAAACATCTGCACAACATTTATATTTTTTATTAAAATCACTTGGATATAATGTATCTATTAATACCAGATCAGATAAACCAAATATTTTTAGACTGAATTATACTAAAAAAATATTCAGAAAAAATCCAAAAATACTAAAAAAAGTAGATAAATTATATGATACAAATACATATGATGGATATGTTTATGACTTAACTACAGAAGAAGGTGTATTTCAAGCTGGTATAGGAGAACTTATTGTAAAAAATACAGATTCCATATTTATTAAAATGGACATCATAGATGCTCAATCCAAGGCTGATTTGTATGATAAATCAACATTATATTACAATATTGAATTAGGTAAATGTGCATCTAAATTTTTGAAAACTCTTCTACCATTTCCACATAATATGGAATATGAAAAAACATTTTATCCTTTTGCACAAATGGCTAAGAAAAAATATATTGGTAATAAATACGAAGAAGATCCAGATTCATTCAAACAAACAGCAATGGGAGTTGCATTAAAACGTCGCGATAATGCAAATATTGTAAAAAAAATAATAGGTGGAATGGTTAATATTATGATGAATGAAATTGATATCGATAAAACAATAAGATTTATTAATAAAGCAATTATTAATCTTCTAAAAGGAAAATTCGAAATTCATGATTTTGTTACTTCTAAAACATTAAAAGGTACCTACAAAGGTAAAAAATTAACATCTGATTTAACTGGAAAAGCTGGTGAAATTGGTAATTGGAAATGGGATGATGTAGAATGTTCTCAAAATCACATATGTTTAGCAATGAGAATGAAAGAAAGAGATGAAGGAAATGCACCTCAATTAAATGATCGAATTCCTTTTGTTGCAATTGAAGTTGAGGAAAAAAGAGGAAAAAAACTATTACAAGGAAATAAGATCGAACATCCGGATTATATCTTAGAAAAGAATCTTAAAATTGATTATCTTTTCTATTTAACTAATCAAATTATGAATCCGTCTATTCAGTTTTTAGAATTAATTATGAAACCGTCAGAAGCAGATAAATTATTTAGAGATTTTATAATTGCTGAAGAAGATAGACGAAAAGGAAGACAATCTTTATCAAAATTTGGAATTGTAAAAATACCCAATCAAGATGATAAATCACAATTATCAAAACTATCTACAAAATCTACAAAATCTACAAAATCAATACCATCTAAAAACGATGAATTTGATTTTGATAATCTAATAAGTAATACTGCTAAACCAAATTCAAAAGCTAAATCTAAAAAAAAAGAAATTTATTCTATTTCCAAATCTAATGATTCTGATGATGAATTCGATAAACTTTATGAACAATCTTTTGAGTTAGAAATGTTAGATGAAGATAATAGAAAAGATTTAGATGATGATATAGTAGATATTATTATAAACACTAAATCACAATAATGGTAAAATAGATTATTATAAAAATAATATTAATCTAAGTATATTTATTCATTTATTCATTTATTCCATTATATTTCTTAAAGGCAAATATTTTCCAATCAATATTGAATGTTATATTATTATATTGATAAAAAATTGATTAATTTTTTATCAATATAATCGTATTCAGTCCTAACACGTGGGCATATGTACTGTATTAATTCAAATTCAAGATTAACAGAAGAAAGTGTACCCAAATTAGACATACGTCATCGTTGTTTAATAATATCAAATTCAGCAAAAGAAAGTTCATCCAAATTAGACATACGTCATCGTTGTTTAATAATATCAAATTCAGCAAAAGAAAGTTCATCCAAATTAGACATACGTCATCGTTGTTTAATAATGTCAAATTTAACAGAAATAAGTGATACTAAACAAAACATACAATGTGAAATTATTCACAGAGATAAAATAGAAAGATTTGGATACAAAATAAGTTGCAGGTATTTTTTGCATCGTGGATGTGAAAAAAAACATTGTTCATTTCCACATTTTTCAACTATTGAAATAAATGGTATTCGCTATGCAAGTGATTTAAAACTTCTCAAAAAGTTTGATGCACATTCAATAATATCTCCATATGTTGAACACCAAATACGAAAGAGATTATCTGATCATGATGCTTTACTATCTTATGGCATTATAACATGGAATACATTATCACGTCTAGGAGCACGTCAAAAAGAATCAATTATGAATTATGGTGGCGATTGGCATGGGTATCCAACTGGAGCTCTAATGCCTTGGGATTATTCAAGATTTTGTAAGATAGTAGATCATATTTCATCAGATACAGAGTTTACAAGTAGTCAAATCATGTGTTTTCAAGAAATGGATTATTCCATAGTTCAGCTACTGATGAGTAAATTAGGATCAACTCATCATTTTAGTTTTACTGAAAATGAACATAATTCAAATGCAGGGGGCCTGTTAACAATTGTAAGAAAAGATTCATATTCAATTGAAGAACAAGTAGACCACAGAGATGTGTGGATCAATAAAAGTGGTTCAATGGCTTCAAAATTAGTAGGTAGCTTAGTAACTATTAAAAATATAAATGACGACTCTGTACTAAAAATTATTAATGTACATTTAGACCTACATAGCGCAGAGTCATCTATTCCTGGTTTGATTACATCTATAGTGTTAAATAATGTTGATTATGTAATTGGTGATTTCAATTTACGTGGACAAAGAATAAATGAACTACTAAATGATAATAGATTTAGAACCGAGTTAATATCACAACATCAAGGTGTTGATCATATTTGTAAAATAATCAGGTGAATGTATTTTTTTAATATGTATAATAGTTAGACTTGTTTTATTTAATATTATGACAATAATATATGAATTAAAATAATCTGAAATAGATAATTTAGAAAAAAATCTGGATTTGCCCAGACTTTTCTTAACAGCAAATATTCAAAATTATATTATTTTCAAAAAAAAATATAATTCATTTATGTATAATAGTTATTATTATTTGTTATATTCATTATTTGATAGAAATTTATATGAAAAAATAATAAATTCCAGTCCTGATAAAATATCAGAAGTTATAAAAAAATGTATCAGAATAAATAAGAACTTCATTTAATGATTTTTATTATCAATTTGATTTTTATTATCAATTTGATTATTATTTTCCAAATATAAATTTGGTATTTTAATCAATTCATATATAAATATTATTTAGATAAATTTATCCAATGATAATTTACCCAATGATAATGATAATGATAATTTAAATTTTAATATCTAGATACTCTTTTTGCTTTTGTTTTTGATCTGGCTTTTTTAACATTAGTTGTTAAAGCTGGATTTTCAAAACTAACTAAATTAATCGATGAAGTATTTATAGAATCTGATTGCATATATGGTGTATCTGATTCAGATTTGCCAAATGATTCGGATGAATTTGTTTTATATTCTGATGAAGCAATTGATTCAGAACTAACCGCTGTATCAGATAATTGTATTGAATCTGATAATTGAGTTAATTTATTTTGTTTATGTGTAATATCAGATTTACCAGCTCTAGCATGTGTATCATTATTAGTTGCGCGTTTAACTGGATTTTTTTTTTTCTTATCAGATGTATCTGATGCATCGGAGCCATCTGAATCATCAGAATCATCTAAATCATCATCAGAACTTTCATCATCGGATCCACCTCCATATTGTTTAAGATATTGTTTAGCAGCTTTCATAATAGTTTGGATATCAGTTTCATTCTCATTAAGGTTGCCGCCACTTTGATTATTATTTAAAAATACGCTAGTATCAGACATTTCAGAAGTTTCTGAAAGTGATAAATTTTGTGTATGTTGATTTTGTTGATTTTTATGATTTTGATGAGCATCGGCATTATCATTTAAGTTGTCTATTTTTGATTTTAATAAACTAATAAAATCTTCGGTTCTAATAGATTCATCACTATTATTATAATTATTATAATTATTATTAATAGAACCACCAAATATAGCTTGTTCATAGTCTCCTTCAGAATCTAAAAAGCTTAAATCCAAATCATTTAGTTGTTTATGTGCATTGCCCCCAGCTTGATTTTCATCTGAAGCATTTTCAAAGAACTCAGTTGAGTTTGAAGAATTAGTATTTCCCATCTTAAAAATATTATATTAATATTTAAGAAAATTATTTTAAATATTAAATATTTTTGATTTCTAATAGTTATTTAATTTGTCGAACAATTTATTATAATATAAGAATGTTTGAAACAATTATATTGATTTTACTGATAATGTTCATTGTAATATATAAATTAAAATACAAATCACCAATAATTGCGATAGAAGCTTTTAATAATCAATCATATTTAGTTAATGATTTACCAGATTCTTTAGATGCGGCAAATTTATTGGCACAAATTATGTTAACAATGAGTACTTTAGTAAATAATATTATTTATGATTATGAAAATAAAAATATTCTTAAGTCAAAACGAGATCATAATTTTATTAATTATATTCGGATAATTAAAGAAAAACTACCATTTGTAAAGATTAGCGAGAATCCAACTGATTCACAATATACTTCATATAGTGTTAACAAGGGTGAAGAACTTGTATTCTGTATTAGAGAAAAAAAACGTTTTAAATTACATAATATTAATGAACTTTTATATGTAGCTATTCATGAAATTGCTCATATTGGATGTCCTGAAATAGGACATACTGATCTGTTCCAACGTATTAATGTATATTTATTAGAGAAGGCGGTTTGTTATAAATTATATAAATATATTGATTATTCTGAAACTAATAAAGATTATTGTGGAATGACATTAACATCAACTATTTTAGGTAGTTCGATAAAATGTAATGTAATAGTATAAGTAAAAAAATATAATAAATTTTTTAGATAAATAATATAGTGTTTACTATTTTAACAAATATTATATTCTTTTCAAAAATAATATAATATTTTATTAGGGTATATTATTAAATAACCTTATAGATGGATGAACCCATAAAAGTAATACATAAATATAAAAATCGCAACAGAAAAATACAATATAATGTTCTGATCTTTGTCGGGAATCTTCTTTCTGATTCTGTTAATAAAGTACTAA
>Ga0214921_10005508_pt1 | contig 17871 bp, 19 predicted proteins | sample LL1505_MetaG_FD_177992 | JGI IMG/M metagenome (GOLD analysis project Ga0214921, IMG submission 177992) | Freshwater microbial communities from Lake Lanier, Atlanta, Georgia, United States - LL-1505 | ecosystem: Environmental > Aquatic > Freshwater > Lake | place: USA: Georgia | collected...
AGTTCCGGCTGGAATGGTAACATTCTCCGAACAATAAACATCAAATCCAATGTCTCCATCTCTTACAGCATGAGGCACTTTAGCATTATCATTCATGCGCTTAAACTTGATATTGATTGTTCTGGATACCTTTGGTATTTGAGGATCATACCAATTTTTATCAACGGTTCTATATGAACTCTGTGCTATGCTATCACTTATATTGTTATTACTCATACGATATTTCTCCAAATTTATTAAAAAAAAAGATCCTGTTTAAAGGATCTTACAAAAAAAAATTTTTATTTTAAATCATGAAAGCTGTTTTTCGTCAGATGCCATAGTTTGTTGTGCCAATATCGCTGCTTCTTCTGCTTTTTTATTCAATTCTTCAATATGTAAATTATAAGCTTCAACATATTCAGGAGTTAATGTGAGGTAATGTGCTCTAGCTTCTGTATTTTCTGGTTCAACAATTACTGCTCTTAAATGATCTATGATGTTTGTATTTGTCAACAAAGACAATTGCAATAAATCACGAACCAATGCTATGAAATCATCACTAAATTTATATGTTTTTCTTTCGTTTGTGTCGCTCATTTTTTTCCCTTTAATAACAATTATAGAATCTTTTATTTTTTTGTTTAAATTAGTTTTATAGGAAAATCTATTTTATCATTATTGTGATATTGTCGCCATGGATAAGACATCCACATAACTTTATCTCCAATTAAAATTTGATAAAATGAATAGTGTTCTGGAATAGATTCCTGTTTTCCTAAGAATAGAAATAAATCATTTTTATTAATATATTTTAAAAGATATTTTTCACTAAATGGAGCTTTTGATAAAGAATTTATCGCATGTCCATTTTTATTAATGACTTTATATATTGAACCTTTTTTTGGGTTCCAATTAGGTTTAATAATTAAAGTATTTGTCATTGCTATTTCAATAAACCTAAAAATATAAATAAAATAGAATAGAATATTAAAAATATTCCAATTATTGAATTAATTTCTTTTTTCGATTCATCTGACATATGCATTTTATATATTTCAATAAAAATCAATATTCATTTTAACAGAAATGTCAAACTTGGGAATTCCAACTTTATTAGCTAAATTATGTTTTCTACAATCTTCGGCATCAAAAAATAAATCAACATTTTTATTTTGATGTAATAAATCAATAAAATAATGATCTTGTTTTCCAACGTTTTTTGCCATCAATCTAAAAAGAAGATTATTTAATCTATCGGTTTCTTTTGCATTAGCTTTAATATCTTCATTTTTACCCCATGAAACTGAGGATACTTCATGAATCATTACAGTGGCATTATCTCCAATGAAACGATACCCTTCAGTACCACATGAAAACAATACAGCACCACAAGACATTGCTTTTCCTTCTACTATTGTTGCTACAGGAATTGAACAGTTTTTAATTGTGTCTATCATTCCCAACAAAGCATAAACATCACCACCATAGCTATCAATTACGATAGGCAATACTGGCTGTTTAGAACGCAAAGCATGGTCTTCAGCAGCTTTAAATTCATCGATAAACTTTCTTGATTCTTCTTCCCCAAATTGTCCTGAAAAAGTGATTATCGCTGGCAAATCCCAGTATTTTTCTGGGTCTTGCGTTTTAATTCTTGGGTCGATTTCAATTTTGTACTTCATTTGTTTACCAAGTTTCCTTTTGTTAGATTTTTCATTTTTTTAATAATTTCTATAGTTGTTTTTACATCATATTTTGCATCATGTAAATTTTCTGTAGGTATATTAAAAAATTCAGCCATTGTTTTCAGTGAGTATGAATCAAATTTTGGCAAAAAGCCAGATATTGATAGAAATAAACCAATTGAATGTGTATCCATTTTTCTAAATGAAAAATATTTATTCCATTCTTCTGGTTGCATTAAATGATGTTTGGCGAATTTTACATCTATACTAACATTATGTCCTAATGGAATTAGTTTTTCTGCAATCGCATGTCTGGAAATAAAACTTCTAAATGACTCTGAAGCTTCTTTTAAAGAAATAGCGGCTTTATCATGTTCAACAATATTGATTCTATTAACTTGTAAAGCTTCTGGACTTATAATATACATACCATTTTCTGGTTTTAGTTTTAAATCAATTGATTCAATAGAATTAAGTTCTTCATCTAAAATTTCTCCATATAAAGTTAAAAGAGAAAATTCTTTTTTTAAACCACCAAATTCCGTATCAAAACAAAAATATTTCATATATTCTATATAATATAGGATCAATAAAAAAAAATAAATCATTTTTTTATGTTTTAAAAACACTATTTATTTCAAAATGAACGAAAAATTTCCAAAATTATCTGATTTATATGAAAATGCAGGAGATCCATCAGGAGCTGTTTCTTTTAGAGGTGGACCATACGGATTTGGTGGGAATAGGCAACTAGTCGCTATTAATCCGGCGACAGCAGCAATCGAACAACAAACTCAAGACGAAATTAATGCTAATGTAGAACATCAATCTTGGATAATTAGAAAAGATAGAAGATTACCACCAATAGAATCACAAGATTTAAATCCAAGAATTCCTGCTGGTGCGGCTATAAAAGAATCAGATGAAATCCTTCAGGAACGTGAAGCTTCTGATATTTTATATAGAGATTTACCAGGTTGGCCACCTCAACCAAATGCCCTTGTATTGCAAAAAGACTTTGTTCCAGATCCAGATAATAAATTGTATTTAGATCCATTATCTGGTCAACCTTTAGAATATTTGGGAGCAACATTAGATTTTTCTCCTATAGAAGATATCGATACGGATGATTGGCACGATTTAGAAAAAAATTATATTCACAAACTAAACCAAATACAAGCTGAATTACAAACTGAAGAATTTAAATCACAAGCTCAAAGAGCTTACTTTTATGCTATGGCAAATAAAAGTGGCAAAAAAGGTAAAAAATGGAAAAAAATGGCTTCTGAATTTGAAAAAAGTACCCCAAAAAATAAAAAACTACCTAAAAAAATAAAAAAAGAATCTTTGATACATAGTAAAAGCCCAATGTCTCGTGGTTTTAACAATATGCAAGGTAATGCATTAGTGCGACCGGCGGTTTTTATTGACCCAAAATCTAACATTATTGATGAACCTATAGATCCAGTTGGCAGTATGGGTGCCATAGGATATCCAAAAAAATTTATACCAGATGATTATGAAGCAAGATTAAAACAACATGATCAATACATTATGGGAACTGATAATATTTTAGGCGGCAAAAGATTACAAATGCATCAAAATCCGATTTTGATGCCTGAAGAAAATACTTACACTGAAGAACTAACAACATTGGATGAATATGATATGACCGAAACCATTTCAGAAACAGAAAAAAAATCAGCAGCAGAAAAACACACTGTAAGAAGATCTACTTCTACTTCCAATTTAGGTTTAGGAACTTCCTCTCTTAGTGAAATTATTAATCATTTAGTAAAAGAAGAATTAAAAATTCTTAAATTATTGCCAACTCCAGATGAAACTGGACTTCATGGCTCAGAAGAATTTGATAAAAGCAGAAAAGAAGTTCTACAAGATTTACACAATGAAGAATTAAATGAATCTAAATTTTGCATAGATACTGATGAAGAATTAATGCAAAAAAAAGCTAAACATATAAATCCTACAAAACCTAAAGCTTGGTCAAGATCAAAAAGAATTGCAAAATCTAAATTTGGTCTTAAACCAACAAGAAGAATTTTAAATTGGCCGAGCGTTCGGGCAGTTGCTAAAGCTGAAGAATTATATAGACAAGCTGGCGGCAAATGGAAAAAAATAAAACGACGTGAACCAGAATTAACTGAAAATTTTGATATTGAAAATGATTCTTTATTAATAGAAAACATATCTTTTGAAGATGTGTTGATAACAAAATTATTATTAGAAAAAAATGTTCCAACAAATCCAAGTCTTTGGAGCCGAGCTAAGTCTGCTGCCAGAGCTAAATTCGATGTGTATCCAAGTGCTTATGCGAATGCCTGGGCATCTAAATGGTATAAGGGTAAAGGCGGGGGCTGGCGTAAGAAAGGTAAGAAAAAATGAACGAAGACTTACGCAAATACGTTTTTAAATTCGTGGATTGATTATGGAAAAATTAATTGAAGAAATAATTGAAGAAATATATCGCAATTCTGGGCTTGGCAAATGGTTTTCTCAAGACTGGAAAGATATTAGCCGCAAGAAAAAAAGCGGTGGACACCCAGCTTGTGGCGCTTCTGCTGGAAAGGGTACGAGAGCTAAAGATAGCTCAAAAAAATATCCAAAATGTGTTCCAGCCAGCAAAGCTAAAAGTATGAGTAAAAAAGAAAAACAAAGTGCAGTAAGAAGGAAGCGACAAAAACCTAATCAACCTGGAAAACCAGATTTTGTCAATACAAAGCTTAAAAAAGAAGAATTAAATTTATTGGAGTATCAAATGAAATTAGATAATTTATTAGAATTTTTAATGGAAGAAAAAATGTCTGAACAAACTGCCCCGCCTGTTGGTGCTGCCCCTGGTAATCCTCCTGCTGGTGCAGGTACCGGTACACCCGCTGGTGGTGGTCTTATGATGAATCCCGTTGTTCCTGCTCCTCCTGCTGTTCCTGCTCCTCCTGCTGGTGCTGCTGGTACTATTGCTCCTGCTGGTGCTGCTGTTCCTGCTCCTGGTGCAGCAGGAACCGTTTCAGCACCACAAGGTTCAACTGCGCCATCTGTTATAACAACTCCAGCCGCAGTTCAAACACCAACTCAACAACCTGTACCTGGACAATCTGCAACAACACCCCCAGTAGTAGCTCCCGCAGGAGGATTACCGCCATTACCTCCATTACCTCCGTTAGCAGAAGATTTGTCTGCTCTTACTGAAGAGCAATTATTAGAAATATTAACAAGTGAAAAATTAGATCCTGTTGGACATGAAGATTCAGATATCAACAATGACGGCATAGAAAATGATAGAACAGATGACTATCTTCGACACAGAAGAGAAGTCCGTAGTAAAGCAATTAAAAGCAGCTTAAGCGAATCTGTAAAATATCAAGAATTACAGAATCAAGAACGTAGAAGAAAATCTTTAATAAAAGTTCAAAATAAAATTATTTATGCCAAAAAATGAAATAAATAAAAATTTAAGATATAAAAACAATAAAGCATTTCAAGAAATGAGAAATGCTTTATTGGAATCTTATTTTGTTTATAAAAGAAAAACATTAAAAGAAGCCGATTCATTTGATCCAAAAAGATCTGTTGCAGGAAGACCTTCATCAAAAAGAGAAACTGAAGAACAGCGTATGAATAGAGAATCAGAGAGTTTGCAATTTATCTCTCAACGGTATCTTAATGATATTCAAGATAAATCAAATGAAATAAAAGAAATATTTCGTTCACAAAAATTTCTTTCTTCAAATCCATTAGAACAACAAAAATCATTAGAAAAAATAGAAGATTTTTTTGATTTATTAATAGGCTATTATAGAAAACCACCTTCTTCAAATGAAAATTTTATAGAAAGTATAAAATCATTTATTATAGAAATAAATGATTTTGAAAATTTTGATTCATTTAATCAATATGTTGAGACAGGTGCAAAAGACAATCCCAAACTATTGGGTTTATTATCTTCAGCTTCTAAAATAGGTCACTATCTTGAATTGTTTAGTGGACGACGAGAAACACAAAGAGAATTAGAAAAAACAAAAATTGTTCAAGGACCAATAGAAAAAATTTCTGGTGAATTTATACCAACAGAAATTACTGATGTCTTAAATCGTTTAGAACAAGAAATCATGAACAATGGCAATGTTGCACAAAATTTTAAAGACTTTGCCCGAAATGAAGTGTTGGAAATTACTCGTCAAATAAACAATCCACAACAACAAGTTGATAAAATTCAACAAATGATCGGATGGATATTAGGAGATATTCAAAATTATTCAGCATTAACAGTTGCTCCCACAAGAGTTGGTCATTTTGGTAAAGGTGCATTAACACCAAGAAGAATAACAGAAAATTATAAAAAAATTCTTGGTATTAAAAAACTTTCATTAAAAGAATCTTATAATAAAGAATATTGAACGGAGATTTTTATGTCAGACATTCCAGATTGGGAAGCAAAATATTGGGCAAATAGGCTACAACAAAAGGCTACTGGAAATAATCAAATTTCTCAACCAAATCATCATGAACCTTTACATGTTACCCAAGCAAAACAAAGAGGAGAAGACCCTAATTCTTTTTTGAGAAATTACCCTCAATTTGCTGGTGCTTCTAACATGAATGATCCAAGAGTCGCAGCTTCTAGAGAATTGTCTGGGCAACTATCTGCTCGTGATGTTCAAAATAATGTTAAAGTTGTAATGCTTAGAGAAGGAGCAACTTATTATAGACAAGTTCAATCTGAAGGATATGGAACAACTATTCCATTATTAAGAGGAATGGGAAAACTTAACAATGTTTCCGGAAAAGAATTTGAATTAAGAGGACCATCACGAGGTTATGTAGTTGATGGTTTACCTGTGATAGATGCTGGAAAAATGAATGAAAATCCCGAACGTTTTGTTAATTTAGTCAAAGTTAGAACAAATTTTATTGGAGATATTTTTGTTGATTCTTCCGCATTAATTGAACATTTTGGTGGTCAAAAAACAATTTTACGTGGATAAAAAAATAAAATATATTTTTATGTTATCATAAATGATATTTATATTTATTAAAACTATTTTTTATGGCAACACAGTTCCCAAATACGCTTGATGTCTTTGTTAATCCTTCAGCTACAACGCCTCTACAGGCTTCAGCAGGATTAAGACATTCTTTGCAACATACAAATTTAAATGATTCTACAAAAGCAATACAAAATAAAATTGGCGTTGACTTTTCAAATACTAATAATTCTATTGATTATATTATAAAATTATATTTATTAACTCAAACACAACATCAAGATGGTGGATATAGAAAAATTTTTTATGTCAATGGAAGTAAAGTAATTCCAACTTCGGTTGTGTGGTATCTGGATAATACAGAATCTATAAAGTTAGTAGAAAAAAGATTTTCTTACGGAGCAAATAAACTGTTGCCTAATAATATTTCCCTTATATTATATGATGGTTCTGATTCAAATATCGTAAAAAGAACAATAAATGACTCAATTATTTACGATAAATTGTTTGAAGTTTCTAGAACCAGAATAGTCACTTGAAATATTATAAAAATATTTATATATAGGCAGGAAATTTCTTTACCTATTCAAAAATGGGTTTTGAAGACGTGGAGATTTATCCTGTTTAAAAAATAAATAGGTGTTTTATGAGTTTTGAATCTCCAATTTCAGTATTACAAAATCTCGCTGGCGAAGAAGTAGCAGTTACTTCTGGTTCAGCACTTGGTTCAGTACAACCAGGCGTTGCCGTTCTTGCAAAAGATGGTTCTGGCAATGCTCAATTCCTTAATATGAACGCTTCTGGCGAACTATTAGTCAATGCAGCAGTTGACGTATCATTAACTGCTTCTAGCGATAGCGTCACCGTTCATGGTAATCGTGCAGCATTACTTCAAGATGCAGCAGATGACGTTCTTCTAGTCCGTGACAATGATGCCGCTGATGCTATTGATGCAGCTTCAACAGCAATTTCTGGTGCAGTTGCAGCAATGGACAGCAATCTCGGTGATAAGCTTGATACCCTAGATGGCTCAGTTGGCGCAGTTGAATCAGCAGTTTCTTCTGCTTCAACAGCTATCTCTGGCGCAATCGCTGGTTTCCAAACTGCTTTCGAAGCAGAAGACTTCGCATCAGAAGCAACTCTTGCTGCATTCAAAGATGCAAATCACACTGACCTTGTAGCAGCTTCAGCAGCAATCACTGGTTCTATCGCAGGAATGAATAGCGATCTCGGTGGCAAACTTGATGCCCTTGATGGTTCAGTTGATGCTGTAGCAACAGCAGTCGGCACAGCAGAAGCTGGTATCGTCTCTGCATTAACAGGATCTGTCGCTGGCGCAATTAGCACAATGGACAGCAACCTCGGTGACAAACTTGATACCCTAGATAGTTCAGTTGGTGCATCTAAAGATGCAGTTGATGCAGCTAAAGCCGCAATCACTGGCTCTATCGAAGCTTTCAAAGCCAGCTTTGAAGCAGAAGATTTCGCATCAGAAGCAACTCTTGATGCATTCAAGACCGCTTTTGAAGCAGAAGATTTCGCATCAGAAACAACACTTGCAGCATTCAAAGCTGATAACCGCTCTGATCTACAAGCAGTTTCTGGTTCAATTGTAGCTCTAGGTGCAGATCTAAATGCTCAACTTGAACAATTTACATTTAATGCTTCTGGTTCACTTAAGGTTGAAGCAGATGTTAACGTTACACTTGCTTACGGCGATGATAGTGTTACTGTTTATGGTTCACAAGGACAAGCACTTGTTCAAGATGCCTCCGACAATAAACTATTAGTCCGTGATACAAATGCTAAAGATGCTATTGATTTAGTAGCAACAGCAGTCGGAACAGCAGAACAAGGAATTGTTGCTGCATTGACCGGTTCTGTTTCCGGAGCCATTTCTACAATGGATAGCAATCTCGGTGACAAACTTGATACCCTAGATGGTTCAGTTGGCGCAGTTGAATCAGCAGTTTCTGCTGCTTCAACAGCAATCACTGGCTCTATCGCAGGAATGGACAGCAATCTCGGTGGTAAACTTGATATCCTAGATGGTTCAGTTGGCGCAGTTGAATCAGCAGTTTCTTCTGCTTCAACAGCAATCAGCGGCTCAGTCGTAGCCCTCGGTGCAGATCTAAATGCATTTGCATCAGCAAATCACACAGATCTAGATGCACTTAACACTTCAGTTGGCGAAGTTGAAACAGCAGTTTCTAATGCTTCATCAGCAATCTCTGGTTCTATCGTTGCTCTTGGTGCAGAACTATCTTCACAACTTGATCAATTTACATTCAATGCTTCTGGTTCACTTAAGGTTGAAGCAGATGTCAATGTTCAACTTACTTATGGTGATGATAGCGTAACCTCTCACCAAGGTGGAACATGGGATGTTTCAGTAAACAATTTCCCAGCAGTTCAAGCTGTGTCACAAGATGGCGCACCATGGTCAGTAACAGCAACAGATCTAGATATTCGTGATCTAGTTCATACACAAGACAGTGTTAAAATCTATGGCGACGAAGGTGTTGCATTCGCACAAATTTCCGGTTCTGGTGAAATGATTACAATTCCACTAGGCAATGAAGGAAATTCCTTCTTACAATCTGCTTCAGGTTCTATCTGGACAGATGCAGATGGCAATGGCGCTCTTCTTGTTGGTCTACTTGGTAGCAATAGCAAGAATGTTCTAGCTTCAAATATCTCTGATCAACTATATGTTGAAGTTGTAAATCCATTTGATGGTGTCGTTACAGCAACAGCTTTAGATATTCGCCCACTTACAAATGCAGACGTAGTAACCGTTGATGGTTTCTCAACATTTGCTTCTGCAAATCACACAGATATCGAAGCAGTTGGAACAGCAGTCGGCGCAGCCGAAGCTGGCATCGTTGCTGCACTAACTGGTTCAGTTGCTGAAGCAATCGCAGCAATTGACGCAGCACAACTTGGTGAACTAGATATTCGTAATCTAGACGAAACATCAGATCGTGTTAATGTTTTTGGTACTGATGCATCAAATAACACTCGTGCTCTTAAAGTTGATGGCTCTGGACATCTAATCACCCGTAAGAAGGAAGCAGGAGCATTTGTTTCTTCTAAAGTGGCATCAACAACAGCAGAAACAATCACCGCAAATGCTGATCGTATGGGCGCAACCTTCTTCATGGATGGTAACGCAACCTGCTACATCAAACTAGGATCTGGCGCAAGTTCAACAGACTTCTCTGTAAGACTAGTAAACAATGGTTACTATGAATTACCAGAAGGCTACACTGGCGAAATTTCTGTGGCATTCAGCGTAAACGACAATGCTCTCAAACTTCGTATCACTGAACTAACCTACGCCTGATAAAATCAACGTAGATTAACAAAGTGAATTAATCTGAGAGAGGGGAGAGAAATCTCCCCTCTCTTTTTATTTTACTGCATCCCAATCTTTTATAAAATTTTCTAATTTCTGTTTTTCTTCGGGAGAACCAGAATGAGAAATTATCTTGGGCAATTCATAGCCTTTAGGATGTATATTATCTTTTAGATGATTAATAAAAGTATAAGTATCAAAATCAGCAAGATTATCTAAATCAATGCTTATTTCATATGGCTCTCCATATGTGTTAGAATAATTGATGACATCTTCTATGGAATTAAAACAAATCCAACTTGGATCTGAGGAAGGATTCCAAAAATCTAAAAAACATTTCCATCCAAATACATTAGATTTTTTTCTTTTATTTTTTGTTTTTATCATTTTAATAACGTAAATTTGTCTTTTTTAAAATTATATTTTGATTCCAAATATTGAAATAACCATTTCTCTTGTTCTGGATTTTCTTCACTGAATAATAATTTATCAAAAATAAACATTTCTTTTATTGAACCATGAAGACCATTAAAACTTGAACCAATAGTTATTTTATTTTCTGTAAATTTCATTTCTTTATCACTATCAACATTTAAATTATTTAAAGAAAACCATTTCGAATTTTTATAAAAAAAATTTTTTAATAATATTGTATTATCTTTTATTTTATTAAAAATGACTAGTGGGGTATCTGGACCTGGGGTTTCATTATTTATCTTTAATCCATATTCGTTGCTACTAAAAAACACATCTAACAAATGTTGAACTGTATGTTTTTCTCCATCAATATTTAATTCATTATTTAAAAATATGTTTGTTTTCTTTTCATATTTTGGAAATTTTCCTATCTCTTCATTTTGATATTCTGTAAATAATAAAAGTTCATTTTTATTATTTTTATCAGAAATTTTAAATATTTCATGTTTTTCTTGTTTTGAAACATATTCATATAATTCAAAGAAAATGAAAATTGTTAATTCTTTATTTTTCAAAAAATTATCTATATAATTTGTTTCTATAAATTCTCCTGAATTAAAGAAGATATTTTTATTTTCATTATAGGATGGAGCCAAATTAATATCTGTTTGATTTAAGTCATTTAAATTCCAAGATTTGTCTTTCCATGTTGAAATTTTATTTGAATCTGGGAACAATTCTATTCCTGAATCTTTACAATACCAAGCTTTTAATCCAGATATATTTTTTAAAACTTCATTTTTACTGAAAAATTTACCACCTAAATTTATAGAAACTAATTTGGTTTTTTCTCCATTGGTTTTTATTCTCAAAAAAGACATTTGATTTTCTTCAAAATTTATTGGTTCTGATTTCCATGTACCATCTGTTCTATTTGTTCCAAGTATTCTGATTATACCTTCTTTTAAAGAAAATGAGATATTTACAAGTTGTCCATCATCGAAATTTAATTTATTAGTTTCTATATTTTTTTTATTATTATTTATTACAACTAATTTATCATTATCAAGATAAAATGTTATATTATTTGTATTTAAAATTATCGTTTGTTCATGAAATAAAACAACATCAATATTCCAAACTTGATTAAAAAGAGAAAAAATCTCAGGAGATTTAAACGATAGATATTCCCTTTTTAAATTAAGAGGAATTTTTCTTTTTATTTCCGACAAAAATTGATTTATCATCTTTAATAATTATATTTTAAACAATAACTAAAATATTTATTTTAAGAATTAATGATAAATTCTTTGAATAATATCAGGAAATTTCATCAAATAAGATAGTTTGATGATTAAAATAACATTAGTATTTTCTAGGGGAAGTTTAAGAAGTACTTGGTTATAAGCTGCTATTTATATATATGACAAAAAAACATAAACTTTCATTAACAAAAAATGGTTATAGGCGGAATATGTTGATAAAAAATATCTGTAAGTCAAATCGCACATAATAAAACAAGTATATGCATAAAATCATATCCAAACGCAGAAAGAAAATAATATGTTTAAACGTTCTTTAGTGTTGTCTGGAGGATCAAGCCGGGGAGCTTATCAGGTTGGAGCAATACAAGCGTTATTAGAATCTGGAAGAAAATGGGATACAGTCCACGGTATTTCTGTCGGTGCTCTTAATGCTTCTTGGATCGCCATGCACTCTCCATTAGAACAACCTCACAGTATAAACGGCTTATTAGAAATATGGAATAATATAAAGACCTCCAATGATATCTATATACATTGGAATCCTATTAAACCTATTAACTATCTTTATTCGATGTGGAAAGGTTCTCTATATAGCGGGCAACCTTTGAAAAATATTGTTTATAAGTCTCTTGATAAACAAAAAATGTTGGAAAGTGGAGTTAAATTAACTGTAGGATGTGTAAATCTTAATACAAGTGAATATGAAATCATAGATAGTGCCAATCCAAATATAAAAGATTTTATACTAGCCAGTAGTCATTTACCATTGGTTTTTGAACCAATTATCATAGATGGGAATCAATGGGTAGATGGTGGAATTAGACATCAAGTTCCTATTCTTGAAGCGATAAAAGAACGACCAGATGAAATAGATGTTATTTTAACAAGTCCTATTCATATAAAAGATAGAATGTTAAAAGTAAATAATTTATCAAGTGCTCCAAAAGTGGCATTACGAGCTTCTGAAATAATGTCAGACCAAATTTATATCATGGATTGCTACACTGTTTTAAGAGCAAATAAAACAATTGACAATATTAAAATAAACATATTTATACCAAGTATACAGCCTTGTGAGAATAGTATGAATTTTGATTATGAAAATATTCAATTTGGTATTCGTTTAGGATACGAAGAAACAAAAAACAAATTAGAAAAAATGCAAAAAAATCAAGATTCTAATAATGATTTTGTCAAAGAAGATTCTCTTCTGTTGGATAAATTTAAAATATGAATAAAATTCTAAAAGAAGTTGATGAAATTCTTTACGATCTAGATATCGCATATGATGATGATTTTACTTATGACGATCTTGTTTACTATGATGGCGCAGACACATATCCAGAACCTAGTTTATTAGGTGGCGATACCGCATTAGATTATAAATCTAGAAAAAAAATGTTTGTCGGCGGCGGTAGAAGAAGGAAAAGAGAAAACTTACTTTATTTCAATGTTCAATATGATTCAAAATTATTTAAAATAAATGATGAAGAAATTGAAGAACACAATACACCAAATAATCAATTTAAATTAAAAGGTGAATATTTAGTACCAAAAGTAAAAACAATTGCACATGGTTTACAAGAATTCCCACAAATAAAAGTGAATGTAGAAGAAATTTTTCATACTACACAACAATTGTCTGATGAACAATTGATACAATCTTGTATACTAGAAAATATAGAATCAAAAAATAATTCTACACTGCCAATAATTAAAGGCAAAGTCTTCTCCGTGATCTCTGAACAAATGAAAACAATATGAGTCCATTACCAAAAATAGAATTAAGATTAAATGAAGAAAATGAATTGAGTTTCAAAATGGAAATTCAAGGTTCTACATCTGATGCCAGTGGAACTAAAACAAAATATCGTTTTACAATAACTGAATTTGGAACTGATAAAGGCTGGGTTTATCCTGTATTGAAAGAAAAAAACAATATCGTCAAAGTTAATATCCCAGCTTTAAAAGAAACATTTTCCGCTGATAAAAAATATTTTGGTAAATTAGAAGTTATAATGGGTAATTTATATTTTACTCCTACTGAATTAATGGTATATTTTAAAGAACCATTAAAAGTAAAAACAGCAGCAGTAACTTCTATCTCGAAAAATATTCCTACAAATACTGATTTTTCTGATGATGAAGAAAATGAAAATTTAGAGGACAATGAAGTTCCAGAAGAAGATTCGGAAGAAGAAAATTCACAAGAAGTTCCAGAAGAAGTTCCAGAAGAAGATTCAGAAGAAGAAGATGTTGAAGATATAGAAAAATTAGAAAAACCAACAATCTCTACCTTTAGACCGCCAGCTAAACATAAACAAAATTCTATGCCTACACCAAAAGAAGATAAGATAGATTTGGATTCTTATTTCATAGATAATTCTGAAATAATTCCATCTTCTACAAGAAGAAGTGAAACTAAATTAAATTCAGAACTAATAAAGTCTATTTCAGATACATTGTTTTCTACTCCTTCTGAAAAGGATTCATTAAAAAACAAAATGATTTCAGCTATAGGTTTTGATCAAGATGGTCCTTCTGAAGAAATTAAAAAATCCTTCACCGCTTCAGGAATCCCAGAAAAACAATCTATGACTTCACAAAAAGATCATAATTTCTCCTTGCCTGAAACACATATAATGAAATCTCAATTATCTCAAGAAGCAATGAAATTAAAAGAAAATTTCAAAAAAGCTTTCAGAGAAGCTTTATCATTTGACGATAGTAATATAAATAAAATTTCAATCGCCAATAAAGAACCAGTTAAAAAACAAGAAGTATTTAAAAAAGAAAAAACAAATAATTTTCTGGAAGAAGCAAAAAAACTTCTCTTGGCACAGCAAAATAAAAATAAAACTGAAACTAAAAGACCTAAATCATTAAAAGATCTTTTTGATAATTGATTTTAATATTTTACATTTATTTAGCCTTTACAGACATGTATAGCCGATTCTAAGACATTTAGTTATAAGTGTTGTCTCTTACATGGTTCCTTGTTTTAAAACGCTTATTTAAGCGTTTAAAGGCTTGTTGAAAATTCATTCATAATATGAACATATATGCTATCTTCATAAGAAAATGGCTTCGCATATTAGATTGTTGAATAAATAATTACTTTTATTCACATTTATATACGAAGCCATTTTTATAAATGAAATTATATAAAAAATCAATTTTTATTAACTTTTGGTCTTCCGGCTGGTTTTTTAACCTTAGCTACTGCTGGTTTTTTTTCTTTGGCAACTGCTGGTTTTTTAACCTTAGCTACTGCTGGTTTTCTAACCTTGCCATTGGTTTGCCCCCCGCCTCCGCCGCCGCCGCCGGAAACGGCATCACCGGAAATACTATATGTTCCACCTTCTAAATATAAACCATTTGTTCCTGGTACTAAATCTGGGGTGAATACACCAGAAAATACTACAAGAGTATCAAATTCGTTATTTGTAACACTTATTACGCTTCTTGAAGCTCCGGTTGCTGTAAATGTTACACTGGTTCCAACCGTAATTCCAAGTGCGGTACCATAAAAAGTACATACACTGTTCATACCTGTAGATACATAACTAGCTAATCCTGCTCCAGACCCGCCGCCGCCGCCTTTTCCCATAAATTATTCTCCTTGTTATCTTAGTAAAGATGATATTAAATATAAGTTTTTTTTATTTTTATCTACAATGGAAATAGAATAAATATAAAAGTATAAAAAAAGCTTTTTTTTAAGATGTTTATTTCATATTTATATAAATGAAAAAGATTAAATCATTAGCTTGGGCTACAGATACTCATTTTGAACTCGCTTCAGATAAACAATTTAAAAAATTTCTGGAAAGCGTTAAGGATGTTGATGCTTTAATCATTACAGGTGACATAGCTCAAGCTACTTCTTGGCAACATTATTTATATAAAGTGGCTAAAAAACTTAATCCGATCCCTGTGTATTTCATTTTAGGCAATCATGATATCTATCACTCAGATATAGATACCGAAACTGATAAATTATATTCGATCAGTATTCCAAATCTTCATCCACTTTCCATCTGTCCACCAATCCCACTTAATAAAAATACAGTACTTATTGGACATCAAAACTGGTGGGATGGGGGCTATTCTATGGAAGAAACTAATTTTATAGATAGAACTTTCATGTTTCAAGATTATTTACTCATAAAAGATTTGACTGGTTTAGAAAAGCCAAATGCTCGCTTTGATAAATTGAGAATTTTAAGTGAAAAATCTACAGAACAAATCATAGAACAGTGTAAACTTGCTTTTGAAACAGCAGACAATATACTCCTTGCAGTTCATGTCCCACCATTTAAACAAAACTGTACACATTTTGGTCTTCCTATGACTAATAACTTTTTATCTCATTTTTCTTCTAGAATACTAGGTGACGCTCTTTATTTCCTTATGAGAGATAAAATAAAAAAAAATATGGTAATTTTATCTGGACATACTCATGAATCAACAGAATATTCTCCTTTGCCAAATCTTATAAGCAAAACAGGAAAAGCTAACATTCTTAAACCAAGAGCACATACAATCCTTAATATTAAAGATTTATTTTAAATAAAAAAAACCTGTCCATTCGGACAGGTTTTTTAATTGACAAATTATTAATCAGGCTTTTGTAATTTTAGCCCTACCACTTGGTTTGGCTACTTTGGCAACTGCTGGTTTTGTTTTTTTAGAAACTGCTGGTTTAACTACTTTGGCAACTGCTGGTTTTGTAATTTTAGTTGGGGCAGATGGTGCTACATATTTTATATATAAAGCCACACTTCCTAAATTTGGGGATGCACTAAAAACGCCATTTAATCTAACATAACTGCCATCGACTTCGTAAATGCTTAATGTTTCACCATTAACAGTTAATTGATCACCAGCGGAATATGTCTCACTAAAAGACGTTAAACCAACAGTAGTAAGTGAGTTAGCTGATCCAAATGCAGCTATCAAATAAGTTTTTGTTAATACTGGTCCTTCAATTGTAATCGTTCCATTGTTAACTTTTAAATTATGTATTCCAACTACTAAATGTGGACTAAAAGCCCCAGAAAACATAAGTGTATTTCCTGCTGCCATTGTGACAGTTAATGTTTGATTAGCTGCTGTAAAAGTTACATCTGCACCTGAATTAAGAGATGGATTTCCATAAAGTGTAATAACTGAATTTCCATTCACCACTTGATATGCTGATATTCCGTATTCTGTTCCTCCTGATCCCATAAATTACTCTCCTTGTTATGTCATTAATAACAGAAATAAATAGACTAATTTTATTTGAAAAATCAAGATTTATTCTTAAAACTTATAACAAGTTTTTCTATATAAACTCTATGTTTTTAGTTGTTTTTCAAAGATTAATTTTTAAATCATCAGAAGACATTGTTAAATGTCTTTATTCGCATTGTTTTTTAATCCGCTGTTATTTTCTGCTGCTATTTCCACAATCATATCCGTTACTTCTATACGTCCCGGTCCTATGTCCTCCATGACAGCAGCAGTCTCAGTTAAATCAATAGCTGCCTTAGTGCCAAGATAGTTAGGATTTGTTAAATCAGAGTATAAAATCTCACCAGATTCATTTAGGTATTCTGACAATTCTTCTGGGGCATCGCCCTCGTCAAAAAAAAGTCTATCTCCATCTTCTGTTACTTGAGCACCCCAATCCGTTAAACTGGGCACATCAGCTACTAATTTTAATCCTTCTACGTTTACTTTTAAGACAACACCATTCCTGTACTCTCCAAGCTCACGAGATAAAAAAATTGGAGTCATACCATATATGCTATCCATCCAATCTAATGAAGCTAGACTCTTACCAATCCCAGATGGATTTATCTTCAAACCTTGTTTTCTTATCTTCTCTATATTCTCCGGAGATGTAGTATGATACCAATACTCGCCGTCTTTTGCAGTTTCTTCTAAAAGATAGTTTATTAAGTTCTTTAATCTCATTTCTCTTCCTCGGCTCCCGATAACTTTTATTTTACATTTTTAAGGCTTTTTTGCATTTTACGCTTCTTGGCATGACCAGCTAACGTCTTTTTGTACGATAAGTCTTCAAGATTACCATAACGCTTAGATGCATCGCCTTCCCAACGCTCTCCACCACGGGCTATTGCATACTCTCCAGATCCCTCACCACCAATAAT
>Ga0214921_10005509_pt1 | contig 17867 bp, 20 predicted proteins | sample LL1505_MetaG_FD_177992 | JGI IMG/M metagenome (GOLD analysis project Ga0214921, IMG submission 177992) | Freshwater microbial communities from Lake Lanier, Atlanta, Georgia, United States - LL-1505 | ecosystem: Environmental > Aquatic > Freshwater > Lake | place: USA: Georgia | collected...
CAACGTTATTGAAATTTTGTGCGGGAATTATTTTTTCCGATACTTCTTTTGTCATAAATTTTAAGCGAAATAACCATAATAATCTTGTGCCAAATTCAAAAATTTTGCTCTAGTAATTATAGCACTTTCTGACACTTGAAATATTAAAGCCATATCGCTAATTGAACTGTCTTTTTGCTTCCATATTTGAACAAATAATTCTTCTGGCATCAATAAATTTGCCCCGAAATCATTTGCTTCATATTCTATCGGATCCGCCACGCCAGCTTCTCTATTCAATATCCCATCAATGATGCCAACCGCTAATCTATCTCTATGCAAGAAATAATGTCCCAATTCATGAGCAACTGTAAATCTTTTTCTATTTGGAGCGTGTGATTTGTTTACACAAATAGATATTTTCCCATTTTCGATTTGTTTAATAAAGCCGCTAATTTTATTAGGTAATTCCGCACTTTCTTTTATTTCCAATCCAAGCTCTAAACCAAATCCTACAACATCAAAAGGCGGTGGTAATGATGCGTATTTTAGATAAACCTTTCTTTGAGTTTCATCTGTAATTTTTTCTAAAATGTTCATGGTTATTTAATGCAGTTAGTTAGCAATTTTTCAAACATAAAATCACTGTCTTTGTTATTAAATCTCCAGCAGAACTCATCCAAGTATCTGCTTAGATATTTCGGGCTAACAAAGTGAAATTGTCCTTTAATTCCTCTTTTAAAAATCGCCCAAAAACTCTCGATAGTGTTGGTGTGAGAGATTCCATTAACATATTCTTTGCGACTGTGATTGACTGTGTGATGAGGAATAATGCCCTTGAAAGGCTTATATCCCTTGAAATCATCAGTCATTAAAGTTGTCGAAAACATGTCAACATTTTTTAACACAATATCACGAAGAGATTTAAAGTTCAATTTTTTATTGTCCTTTTTCGAGTGGTGTTCAGTTCTCACTTTTCCACCTCTCTCGATGATTCCAATCACGCACTCTTTATCAGTTCCACGACCTCTTTTAATGGTCGGGAAATTGTCGTTATCGTCTTTATCTTTATTTCTTCTTCTCGGTTTTCCGCCGATATAGGTTTCGTCCATTTCAACAACGCCGCTTAAAAGTTCAGCTTGGTTTGTAGCCATAGCCTTTCTGATTCGGTGCATCATTGACCAAACTGTTGGTCGTCTCATTCCTAAATCTCTTGAGATTTGATAAGCTGACAAACCCTTGCGGGCATTGAGCATAAGCGACATGACCAAAAACCATTTTTGCAATTCAACATGGCTGTTATGAAAAATAGTTCCAACAGTCACGCTAAAAGATTTTCTGCATCCGTTGCAATGATGGCGCAACTCCGCAACAAGTGGATTTGTGCTTTCGCTTTCGCAATAAACACATTTTGGCTTGTCGCTCCATCTTATTTGCTCAAGGTGCTTAATGCAGCTTTCTTGAGTTGGAAACTTGTTTACTAATTCTAAAATGTTCATAAAATTGCAGTTGGTTAATGTCTGAAAAAGACATTAAAGCTAAGCAATTTTATTGTCAACCACAAAGCGTACTAATCCGTTATTTTTTTAAGAAAATCGATTTCTTGAATATCAAATTCGACTTGCGTCGAATTTGGGTTAGTTTTGAATTGCTGCGCGCCGAGTGAATCGGCGCATCCGCAATAGATTTTATTTTTTTAAGAAAATCGATTTCTTGAATATCAAATTCGACTTGCGTCGAATTTGGGTTAGTTTTGAATTGCTGCGCGCCGAGTGAATCGGCGCATCCGCAATAGATTTTATTTTTTTAAGAAAATCGATTTCTTAAATTAGTTTTGGTTTATAGTTTGAAATTTAATACCTTCGCAATCGTTTGAATATCCTTATCTCCGCGTCCCGAAAGGTTAACAATAATAATTTGATTTTTTTTCATTTTTTTCGCCAATTTACAAGCGTAAGAAATTCCGTGCGCAGATTCCAAAGCTGGAATAATTCCTTCAGTGCGGCATAAAAGCTGGAAAGATTCAACTGCTTCTTTGTCGGTTGCGCTGACATATTCAACGCGTTTTTGTTTGTGTAAAAATGCATGTTCTGGCCCGATTCCAGGATAATCTAAACCCGCAGAAATTGAATGTGCATCTTGAATTTGTCCATCTTCACTTTGTAGGAAAAAAGTTTTATTGCCGTGTAAAACCGCCATACTTCCTTTGGCAATTGAGGCGGAATGTTCATCGCTTTCCAATCCTCGTCCCGCCGCTTCCACGCCATACATTTTTACTGACTTATCATTCAGAAATGGGTGAAATAAACCAATCGAATTTGAACCGCCGCCAATGCAGGCGACCAATGCATCAGGCAATTTTCCTTCTGCTTTTTTAATTTGTTTTTTTGCTTCTTTTCCAATCACCGAGTGAAAGTCGCGAACCATTGTTGGATAAGGATGTGGACCAGTTACGGTGCCAAGTAAATAATAAGTGTCACGAGCGTTGGCAATCCAATCGCGCATTGCTTCATTGATGGCGTTTTTCAAACTTTTTGAACCGCTTTCAACAGGCACAACTGTTGCGCCTAAAAGCTTCATGCGGAAAACATTTTGCACCTGTCTTTCCACGTCTTTTGCGCCCATATAAATCACGCAAGGAAGTGAAAATAATGCACAAACAGTCGCAGTTGCAACGCCATGTTGACCAGCGCCCGTTTCAGCAATGATACGCTTTTTGCCCATTTTTTTAGCGAGCAAAATTTGACCAATGCAATTGTTGATTTTATGTGAACCAGTGTGATTTAACTCATCTCTTTTTAAATAAATCTTAGCGCCACCAATTTCTTTAGTTAGGCGTTCGGCCATATATAACGGGCTTGGACGACCAACATAATGTTCTAAATAATAAGCAAGTTCCGCCTGAAATTTTGGATCTTTTTTGGCTTTAGCGTAAGCCTGTTCAAGATCTAGAAGCGCTGGCATCAAAGTTTCAGCGACATAACGTCCGCCAAATGCGCCGAATTTTCCGTTTTTATCGGGTTGGTAAATTGTCATTTAGAATGAAGTTTAATTAAGAGATGCAAGGGTTAGCAACGTAGGAGTAGCTTTAGAAATTTCTACAGAAATTTTCGACTATGTTTTGCGATTATCGCTTAAAAATTAAGCAATGTCACCCCAAGAAGTAAGCAATGTCACCCTGAGCCTGTCGAAGGGTGATTCAAGCTCCCAAAACCAAAATCACCCTTCGACACGCTCTGGGTGACCTCGAGTTTTTTTTGGGGAATCAAGATATAATTACCAGATATAATTACCCAAAAAAATCACATTTCTTCGTTGACACTATCCATCTCCACTCATAATTTTTCCATGTAATTCCAGATTTTTCCAAATTAATCCAATTTTTCCCGTGGCTTTATTTCTCTCAACATTCACAAACAAGATCGACGGCAAGGGCAGGGTTTCAATCCCAGCCCAGTTCCGCGCATCTTTGGTGAATGAGAATTTTTCCGGAGTTGTAGTTTATGAATCTTTCATAAATGACTGTATTGAAGGTTGCGATTTAGAGCGCATCAAAAAAATATCGGAATCAATTGATAACTTAGATCCATTTTCAGAAGAACGCGACGCCTTTGCTACTGCGGTTTTGGGCGGTTCTTTCCAGCTTGCAATTGATGGCGATGGTCGTGTTATTTTGCCAGAAACTTTGCTTAAAAAAGCTAAATTAAAAGATTCTGCGGTTTTCGTGGGCAAGGGTTCAACTTTCCAAATTTGGAATCCAACGAAGTTTGAAGATTACATGGCGCAGGCCAAAAAAGATGCGAAAGAAAAACGCAATTTATTGAGGTTGGCAAAATGAACAATCTTGATTTCCACAAACCAGTTTTAATCAACGAAGTTTTACAGCATTTAGCTCCAAAATCTGGTGAAGTTTATTTAGACGCAACCTTTGGCGCTGGTGGTTATACAACAGCAATTCTGGAATCAGCAAATTGTAAAGTTTATGCAATTGATCGCGATGAAACTGCCAAAAAATTTGCTGAAAAATTAGAAAAAAAATCTCCAAAAAATTTCACATTTTTGCGCGGAAATTTTTCCAATAGTATTAATCTTTTAGCCGAAAAAAATATCACCGAATTAGATGGAATGGTGCTTGATATCGGTGTTTCATCAATGCAACTTGATGATAAAGATCGCGGATTTTCTTTTGATTCCGATGCCAAATTAGATATGAGAATGGATCGTGAAATTCCACTTAGCGCTTTCGAAGTTGTGAATCAATTTTCTGAAGAAGAATTAGCAAAAATAATTAAAGAATTTGGCGAAGAACAAAAAGCAAAGCTTATTGCTAAAAAAATTGTTGAGCGTCGTAAAACTGCTGATATCAAAAGCTGCAACGAATTATCGAGCATCGTAAAATCTTTTTATCACGGCTATTTCAAAACTCATCCAGCGACAAAAACTTTTCAGGCATTACGAATTTTTGTTAACCAAGAATTAGAAGAATTGAAAGAAGCGCTTGAATCCTCTATAACTTTGTTAAAAAAAGGCGGCAGGTTGGTTGTGGTTTCTTTCCATTCTTTAGAAGATAGGATCGTTAAGAATTTCCTGAAAAAAGAAGCGGGGCTAGACCAAGTAGTTTCAAGGTATCAGCCCGAAAATCTGCAAACAAATTCAGCAAAAAATTTTCACATAATAACTAGGTCAGCAATTTCTCCGACAGTTGAAGAAATTGCCGCCAACCCTCGTGCGCGTTCGTCAAAAATGCGTGTGGCGATTAAAATATAACTTAAAAATGAAAGAATTCTGGCAATCATTAAACAAATTTTACTTCGCAAATTTGCTTCTTGTCGCCTCTGTTATTTTTAGCATTATTTTTACTTTTCTGGTTCAGTTTAGAGTGGAAGGTTTGCAAGATGACATGGTGAAAACAGAAAATGAAATTACTTCTTATGAAGATGAAATTCAGCTTTTAGAAGTTGAGTGGGTTTATTTGACGAGACCTGAACGTTTGAGAACATTAGCTTCGCGCTATCTTCAAGATAATGGTTATGCTCTGGCAAGTCAGATTAAAGATGCGGATAAGTTGGAACAATATTATTTGGTGAATTACCAAAAAGCAGAAGAAAAACTTTTAGCTTCTAATGAGCAAGATCTTGAGTCGCAGCAGGTTTCGTTTTAGTTGTTTAAAATTAGTTATTTTTCCCGTGATGAGATTGAATAGATCCTGAAACAAGTTCAGGATGACGACAGAGGAAAGATCTACAATATCGTCATCCTGAACTTGTTTCAGGATCTGTCCATAACTTCAGTAAACTAAAACTACTTATTTACACAGCTTTCGCAGCAATATCTCTTCTCACAAATCCTTCTTTCCAGTCAATCAAATCAACAGCTTCATAAGCTTTTTTGCGCGCTATTTCAAATGAATCAGCAACCGCAACAATGTTTAAAACTCTGCCACCATTTGCGACAATTTTTCCATCTTTTTTAGCAGTTCCAGCGTGCAGAATTTTTATGCCAGCAATTTCTGCGGCTTTTAAATTTTTAATTTCAGTTCCTTTTTCATAGCCTTCGGGATAGCCATTGGCGCACATTACAACGCAAACTAATTTTTTATCTTCATCAAATTCAACTTTAATTTTATCTAATTTTCCAACAATTGCGCTTTCAATTAAATCAATAAAATCAGTTTTAATTCTTGGTAAAATAACTTGGGTTTCGGGATCGCCAAAACGGGCATTAAATTCTAAAAGTTTGGCTCCATTTTTACCAATCATCAAACCAGCAAATAAAATTCCAACAAATGGCGCGCCAATATTTTCAAGACCGCGCAAGGTTGGTTTAATAATATTTTTAATTATTTCTTCTTCCATTTTATCATCAATAAAAGGAGAAGGCGCGAAAGTTCCCATGCCGCCAGTATTTGGCCCGCTTTCATTTTCGCCGACTTTTTTGTGATCGTGAGCAAATCCAAGTGACACAAAATTTTTGCCGTCACAAAGCACAAAATAACTAGCTTCAAAACCATCTAAAAATTCTTCGATGATAATTTTATTGCCAGCTTCGCCAAATTTTCCTGACAAAATTTCTGCATTTGCTGCGCGCGCCTCATTAAGATTTTGGGCAATGATTACGCCTTTCCCCGCTGCCAAACCATCAGCTTTTATCACGCAAGGAAATCCTAATTTTTCAGCAAATTCGCTAGCTTTTTTGGCATCTGTAAAAGTTTCGTAAATCGCAGTTGGAACATCATTATCAACCGCAATTTTTTTCATGAAAATTTTTGAACCTTCAAGCTGCGCCGCTTTTTTCGACGGACCAAAAGCGCGAATTTCTGCTTTTTGTAAATCATCAACTAAGCCCGCAACTAAAGGCTGTTCGGGCCCGACAAAAACAAAATCAATTTTTTGATTCAAACAAAAATCAATAATTTTTTGATGTTCATCGATTTTAATTTCATCAACAATTTCGGCAATTTCGGCAATTCCAGCATTTCCCGGTAGCGCAAAAAGTTTTTCTAATTTTGGCGATTTTTTAAACTGCTCGCAAATAGCGTGTTCTCTGCCTCCAGAGCCGATTATTAGGATTCTTCGCATGTGAAGTAAATTTAGATTTAAGATTTAAGATTTAGGATTTAGGATATTTTTTAAGAATCCTAAATCCTAAATCCTAAATCTTAAATCATAAATCCATGAGCCTCAAAGAACATACCGTAAAATCTTACGACAAAGATTTACAATCAATTGCCGGCACGCTTGATGAAATGCTGGATTTAGTATTGATTTCAATCGACATGGTTGCCGAAATGATTGTGCATAATCACAAAAATTATTTAGAAAAAATCACAACTCATGATTATAAAATTAATTCGCTGGATTTTTTGATTGAAAGAAAAATCACCACGATGTTGGCGTTGCGTCAGCCGATGGCTGTTGATTTGCGCTATATTGTTTCGGCGCTGAAAGTTTCTTCAAATTTGGAAAGAGTTGGCGATCAGGCGAAAAGTATCATCAAAAAAATTACTCGTGTTGGTGCCGATGAATTTGATGTTAATGTCAAAAAATCTTTACTCGACATGGTGCAACTTTCCAAAATTATGGTTCGTGATTCGGTGATTGCTTTCAACGATCAAAATTTAGAAATGGCGGATGAGGTGTTGCGTGAAGATGATGAAATTGACGAAATTTATAGCGGATTATTCAGCATTTTAGAAGGCGAAAGCTTCAGCAAAAAACAGGCTGAAAGAATTATTAACATCTTATTTATCGCAAAAAGTTTTGAGCGTTTGGCGGATCATTCAACCAATATTGCTGAAATCACCAAATATGTTTCAACAGGAGAAACCAAGTAAAATGCAAACCCGAGAAGAAAAAAAAGAATCAGGACAAATTGCTAAACGCGACAATAAAGATTTGATGGGTTTTGCCACCAATTTTCCAAAAGAAAAAATGGAGCGCAAACCAGATTGGATTCGCGTTAAAGCGCCAGTTTCTAAAGGTTATTATGAAACCAAAGAGCTTTTAAACGAGAAAAAATTGCACACAGTTTGCGAAGAAGCTGCTTGTCCAAATATCGGCGAATGCTGGTCGCAAAAGCATGCAACTGTGATGATTTTGGGTTCTGTATGTACAAGAGCTTGTTCATTTTGTAATATTGAAACTGGAAAACCAGATTCAGTAAATCCGCACGAGCCAGAAAATGTTGGCGACGTGGCGAAAGTTTCGGGTTTAAAGCATATTGTAATTACATCAGTTGACCGCGATGATTTATCTGATGGCGGCGCTGATCAATTTGTAAAATGTATTGAAAATGTGCGCCGCAAATCGCCGCAAACTACAATTGAAATTTTAACGCCAGATTTTTTGCGTAAAAACGGCGCGCTTGAAGTGGTTGTAAAAGCGAAGCCTGATGTTTTTAATCATAATATTGAAACCGTTCCCGGCTTATACGGAACAATTCGCCCAGGTGCGCGTTATTTTCACTCATTACATTTATTAAAGCGCGTTAAAGAAATTGATCCGTCAATGTTCACCAAATCTGGTTTGATGGTTGGTCTTGGTGAAACTAAAGAACAAATTCTGCAAGTTATGGATGACATGCGTTGCGCTGACATCGATTTTCTGACAATTGGCCAATATTTACGTCCAACCTTGCGTCACGCGCCAGTGGATCGTTATGTTCATCCCGATGAATTCGAGTTTTACAAAAAAATGGCTTATAACAAAGGGTTTTTGATGGTTTCTTCAAGCCCGTTGACGCGCTCTTCTTATCATGCGGGAGATGATTTCGCCAAAATGCGCGATGAGAGAAATCGTAGGCTGGGTGTTTAATTTTTCTTAAAAATTTCCCTGCCTAATTTTTGTAAAGTCTCCGCTAAATCCTTATCTTTAATATCATCAATCTTTCCTTTCAAAAAACTTTCCTGCTGCGCTGGAAGCTTGATTTCCATGCTTCGATTAACATCAACAACTTTTGGCTCTTGTTTAATAATAATTTTAGAAATTGATTTAAAACCGTAAAAAGTTGCGATTCTTTCCAAAATAATTTCAGAATTATTTTCTAAAAAAAATCCCACCGCTGAATTGTAAACGCCAATTGTAAGTCTGCCGCCGACAGATTTATCTTTGCCCAAAACCACAGATTTTGGATAGCAAAAAACGGCATATTTTTTCCCAATAATTTCTTCCCAGTTTTTCACCAGATTATTAATCATGATAAATTCTTTTTTGCTACCTTGAAACATTGGTTTGAGCAGGCTGGAAAGCTTTTGTTCTATTGATTGCAGGCCGAAATTTGGTTTTTGCATTTGTTTGTTTTTTATGTCACATTTAACCAAAGCTACTTGAAACTCGACCTAATTTGTTATTTTACTCGCGATAAAATCGGATAGATCCTGAAACAAGTTCAGGATGACGGAATCCTGGCAGATCTTCCCGCCATCGTCATCCTGACAGATCTTCCCACCATCGTCATCCTGACAGATCTTCCCGCCATCGTCATCCTGACAGATCTTCCCACTATCGTCATCCTGAACTTGTTTCAGGATCTATGTCAAAACAAAATATTCGAGTTTCAAGTAACTTTGCTATAAATCCTGAATCAAGTTCAGGATTACGGAGAAATAGTTGATCGAATTTGAGATTTTTTAATAAAAAACTCAGGAAATTTTTTGCTTAAAATTTTTTGCGCCAAATCCAATGTTTTTTCATTTTTAAAAATTCCAAAACAAGTGGCACCACTTCCCGACATTTTAGCGATTCTAGCACCTGAATTTTTTAGATTTTCAATAATTTCAGAAATCAATGGAATCATTGAAATTGCTGGATTTTCCAGATCATTTGGAAAATTTTCTATTAAGTCAAAAACATCTTTTTTAAGCAAATCTTTGGTTGGAATTTCTTGTGAAAATTTTCCGTCAAATTTGTTAAAAATTTCTGTGGTTGAAACTGAAATTTTGGGGTTAATTAAAAGTGTCGGAATTGGTGAAAATTGCGGAAATTCTTCAATAATTTCGCCGCGACCTTTTACAATTGCGGCTTTATTTCCTAAAAGAAAAAAAATGTCAGAACCAAATTTTAGAGAAATGTTTTGAAGCTCGGGAAGCGATAAACCAAGGTCAAAAATTTCATTTAAGCCATGCATAAAATAAGCAGCATCAGATGAGCCGCCACCAAGACCAGCACCAACGGGAATGTTTTTTATGATTTTGATTTCGAGATTTTTTGAAATTGAAAATTCGGTGGCGAAGTAATCTAGAATTTTGGTGAAAAGATTATTTTCTGGATCGACTAAATTGGCGAATTCGCCAGTGATTTTTATTGTCGGTTTAGATCCTGAAACGAGTTCGGGATGACTAAGTAAGGAAATCGAAAGTTCATCTGCTAAATCAAGAAAAGCAAAAAGAGATTCTAATTGGTGATAGCCATCAACTCTTTTGCCTGTAAGCTTCAAGAATAAATTAATTTTCGCCGGACATTTATATTTAATCAAATTTGACTTTTGTCGAATTTGGGTTTGTTTTGAATTGCTACGCGACGAGTGAATTGCCGCATCCGCAATAGATTTTATTTTTTTAGGAAGATTTGTCATTTATTTCACCGTCAAAACCACGGGATAATTGGCTTCGTTGCGTTTCAAAAATAAGAAAAGTTTTTTATTAGTAGTTTTTCTTGAGTCCTCGATTTTCTGTTTTAATTCATCCACCGAGCCAACGGGTGTTTGGTTTGCTGATAAAATTATATCGCCTTGAATTATGCCTTTTTCGGCGGCTTCAGATTTAGGAGTAATTTCTACAACTAATAAACCTTCAAGATTGTTGTCGAGGTTTTTACTTTTTCTGATTCTGTCATTTATTTCTAACAATCCTAAACCCATAATTTGAACTGCTGGTTTTACCAAAACTCTTTTTTCAACTGGTTTTATTTCAGCTTTTTTAATATCTTCATCGCGCATTTTTCCAACTTTTACAGTTAAGTATTTAAGCTTGCCGCGTCTTAAGAGAGTAACTTTAACCGATTTTCCAACCGGAAATTTTGAAACTGTTCGGGGCAAAATTTTCATCTCAGAAATTTCTTGTTCATCAAGTTTGATAATTACGTCGGTTGGAATTATTCCGCCTTTTTCAGCGGGCCCATCTTTGGTAACTTCGGTCACAAAAGCGCCGCGGTTTTTTTCAATTTTCATTGATTCGGCAATTTCTTCGGAAACGTCTTGAACCGAGATTCCCAGCCAGCCGCGCGTAACTTCGCCTTGTTCTTTTAATTGACGAATCACTTGCGTTGCAGTTGCTGAAGTGCGGGCGAAACCAATGCCAATGCTGCCGCCGGAAGGTGAATAAATTGCGGTGTTAATTCCGATCACTTCGCCGCGCACGTTAAACATTGGGCCGCCAGAATTGCCTTTGTTGATTGCGGCGTCAGTTTGAATGAAATCGTCAGATTGATTGTTATTAATATCGCGGCTGCGCGCGGAAACAATGCCCACGGAAACCGAGCCGCCAAGACCATAAGGATTGCCGATAATAATTGCCCAATCGCCGATGCGAGATTTGTCGGAATCGCCGAATTTGACGAATTTTAATTCTTTTTCTGGATTAATTTTCAGCAAAGCTAAATCAGTTTTTTTATCAACGCCGATAACTTTGGCTTTATATTTGGCGCCGTCGCTTAGCGAAACTGTGATCTCGCTGGCATCTTCAACTACGTGGAAAATCGTTACAATAAATCCATCTTTTGAAATTAAAAAACCCGAACCAATTGAAGCAACTTTTTTTCTAGTATTTTGTTGACCGCGAAATTGGTTTTCAAGCTGGCTTCTAAAATCTTCCAAAATTGGGCTTTTTGGCAAATCACCAAGCAAAGATTGATCGACAGAATTGTTGGTATTTTGTACTTCTTGAGTTGTGGAAATATTGACAACCGCCGGAAGAAGCTCTTCAACAATATCAGCAAAACCGTTCATTAACGCGGGTTTGGAAGGAATTGCTTCTATTTTTGCATTGGCTTTTTGGGCGAAAGATTGGGTTGAAAATGCTAAAAAAATACAGATTAAAATCGAGATTTTTATTGGATTCGGATTCATGATTATTGTTAGTGTTTTTGTGTTAGATTTTAAAATAAATAATTTTAGGTCATTGAACAAAACACGACGCACTTCGCGCTTTGTTCGATGACCTAAAAACTGTTCAAGTTTTAAGTAATTTTTCTTGTATACCACTTACTTGCAACCTTCATATTCATAGTTTCAAGCAAAGAAAATTTCTGCATATCATGATCGCCGCAAACAACCAAAATTTGCCGAACTTTCTTTTTTTCGGCGCCGATATTTTTTGCTTTTCTTTCGCATTCATCAAGCAACTTCTTGCCAATTGTCATCCATAAATCCTCGGATTTAACACAAAAATCATCAATCATCAAAGTTAAACCTGCGTCGTAAACTTCAGGCGGTGTCACTAATTTGCCTATTATGAAGCCTTGTTTTTCTTCATAAACCAAAGCAATAACATCATCATTTTTTAACTCTTTGGCAAAATATTCTTTTTGTATTTCATTAGAATTTTTAGCCATTTTCCAAAAATTTGGCTGCGCTTTTGAATAGGCTAATCGCTTCTGGTGACTTAGTTCAACCATCCAATTTACATCTGCTTTCGTTGCTGCGCGGATCATTTTTATAATATGATAAAATTGTTTTTAGAGCTGATTTTTCATTAAAATTTTTTTTGATTAAATATTCTGGCTTAAGCGACAATTCGAGATGAGTTTCGTCATCCATTTCGCATTTTCAGTTCAATTAAACGGGACATGAACATAAGAACGGGATTGCAAATCACTACTGTCCAACTAAGAGTTATAAAAACCCAGCAAATCCTTGTAAATCAGGGCTTTGTTCGCGGTAAAAAGTTTTTTCGATCTAGAAAATAATATCTCGTAGTCATGCTGAGCTTGTCGAAGCATGATTTTGGGTACGGGCTTGAATCATGCTTCGACAAGCTCAGCATGACTACGATTTTTACTTAAAAAGATTAGAAAAATTCTTAGTTTGACAGCAGTGATTGCAAATCCCGTCCTGCGCGGGCTAACTAAATAATTTTAGATCATCGAGCAAAGGACTTTAGTGCTTTGCTAAGGTGACCTGAAATTACTGACCCCCATCTTAAAGCCCGTCCTGCGGCGAGCTGTTTAAAGTTGTTTTACTTATTCCCAAAATACTTAAAAAATTCTCCATCGGGGGAAATCACCATCTTAGTTTTTTCACTATTCAAAGCTTCTTTATAAGCGCTCATCGAACGATAGAAATCGGCAAATTCGGGATCGCGACCGTAGGAATTAGCGTAGATTTTATTTGATTCAGCTTCGCCATTTCCTCGGGTTATATCGGCTTTTTTCTTGGCTTCGGCTAGAATTATGGTTCTTTCTTTATCGGCGGAGGCGCGAATTTTATCGGCTTCTTCCGCGCCATTGGCTCTGATTTCGCGGGCTTCTTTTTCGCGTTCAGTTTGCATTCTGGCGTAAATTGCATCGCTATTTTCTTTCGGCAAATCGGCGCGCATAATGCGTACATCAACAATTTCTACTCCAAAAATTTCTGACGCTGTACTTACAACATCTTTAATTTTTGCCATAATATTGCTGCGATTTTCGGTTAAAAGTTCGCTCAAAGTAACTTCTCCAATCACTTGGCGCAGGCTTGAATCTAATATTCCAGAAATTTTATTGGTAAAACCCTGTGTCGTTCCAACTGTCGTGTAAAACTTTAATGGATCGGTAATTTTATATTTGGCGAAAGCGTTAATGATTAAGCGTTTTTGATCAGAAGCAATAACTTCCTGCTCGGAAATGCCTAAATCGATAATTCTTTTATCAAAGAAAATAGCATTTTGTAAAAGTGGAACCTTAAATTTTATTCCTGGTTTATTAATGATGCGAATTGGTTCGCCAAATTGTAAAATCAAAACCTGTTGCCTTTGATCAACCGTGAACATTGTGCTTAAAAAAAGCAAAATTGCGACTGTTGAAATGATAAGAATTTTTTTAGTTTGATTAGTCATTATTTACTCTCCGCTTTTGGTGATGAAGAAATTTCATTTAAAGGAAAATAGGGCATCACGCCTGATTTGGCGGCACTTTTATCGATAAAAATTTTGTCGTTATTATGATAAATTTTTTCCATAGTTTCTAAATAAATTCGTTTTTTTGTAACTTGTTTGGCTTTTACATATTGATTGTAAATCGACAAAAATCTTTCCGCTTCACCTTTGGAATTAGTTACAACTTCTTGCGCATAAGCTTCTGATTGTTCTTTAAGCTGCGAAGCCGCACCGCGCGCTCTTGGAATGATGTCTTTGGCGTAAGATTGAGCTTGGTTTATTTCCTTTTCTTTGTCGGCTTTTGCGGTTTGAACGTCACGAAAAGCGTCAATTACTTGCGACGGTGGATCAACGCGGTGTAATTGCACTGAAACAATGCGAACGCCGGCACCGTAAGAATCTAAAGTTTGTTGCAATAAATCTTTTACTTCCGCTTCGATTTTAGCTTTGCCATCCGCCAAAGCGCTGGCGATTGGAGTGCGGGCGATAATCTCGCGCATTGCGCCTTCAGAGGCTTTGCGAATTGCCTGATTTGGTTCGGCGATGTTGAAAATAAAATCGCGAATATCGGCAATTTGCCATTGAATCTGAAATTCGATATCAACGATATTTTCGTCTCCCGTAAGCATTAAACTTTCAGCGTCGAAATTTTTTTTTTCAGATTTGCTCGAACTAGAAGAAAAACCAAATTCTTCGCTGTTAACAGTGGTAACACTTTTTTTGATTACTTGACCAAAAGGGTGGGGAATATGGTAATTTAATCCCGGAGTTGCGATTGAATAAAATTTTCCGAAGTAAAGAACCACAGCGTTTTCATCAGAATCAACTTTAAAAATTCCGGTTAAAAGCCATAAAAAAATAAAACCTAAAATGAAAATGCCGATGATTGATTTTGGGGGTTTTTGAGAAAAATTATTCCAGCTATTTTTACCATTATTTCCGGAAAAAAGTTTTTTGAAAAAATCGTCAGCTTTTTTTAGAAAATCATCCAAATCATTTTTTGATTGTTGGGGTTTTTTTGATTTTGGGTTTTCCTGTTTTTGTCCTTTATTTTCGCCACTACCGCTCCATTGACCCCATGGACCTTGGGAACTATTATTTTTACTATTCATAAAAAGTTTTAACATCGCTGATTTGAAATATTGTTTTTGAAAGGTGTTAATGTTTTAGTGCTGCGCTAATCCTTTTTCAATTAAAAACTTTTTGTAATGACCGAAAAAACCTTGTCCGACTTTATGCGTCAAATTCCCGATGTGGTTGGTGTTAAGAAAATTATTGCCGTTGCCTCCGCCAAAGGTGGCGTTGGAAAATCTACAATTGCCTGTAATTTGGCAGCTAGTTTGCAACAAATGGGAAAAAATGTGGCACTGGTTGACGCTGATATTTATGGACCTTCGGTGCCACATTTGATGAATTTAAAAAATAAACCGGAACAAGAAAATGGCCTAATTTTGCCATTGGTTTCTTATGGCGTTAAATGTATTTCAATTGGTTCTTTGACCGATCCGAATTCAGCTGGCGTTTGGCGCGGGCCGATGGTGACAAAAATTCTTTATCAATTAATTCGCAGCGTGAATTGGAAAAGTGACGGCAAGGAAGTTGATGTTATGATTATCGACATGCCGCCCGGAACCGGAGATGTTTATCTAAGTATGGCAGAAAAATTTCCACTGGCGGGAATTATAATTGTTTCAACGCCACAAAGTCTTTCGGTGATTGATGTGGTGAAATCGATTGATTGTTTTGAAAAATTAAAAATTCCGATTTTAGGTTTGATTCAAAATATGTCTTATCTGGAAATTGGTGCGGAAAAAAAATATTTATTTGGCAAAGATGGTGCCAAAAAATTAGCTGAAAAAATGGCAATAAAATTTTTAGGCGAAGTGCCGATTATGCAGGAAATATCTGATTCGACCGAAGAAAGAACGCCGATTGTGGTTATGAATAAAAAATCTGAAATTAGCGAAGTTTTCAAAGAAATTGTTAGAGCCTGTCTTTAATGTTTGTGATCGTGATGATGTTGATAAATAGTCAGCGCGCTTTTATTGCCAAAAAGCGATAAATATTCTGGATGCTGATTTACCAATTCCGGAGTTCCGTGGCAGCAAACATGGTTATTAACGCAAAATACAATATCGGTTTTTTGCATTACGGTGTAAAGATCGTGCGAAATCAACAAAATTGCACAGTTGCTCGATTTTCTAACTTCATCAATAATTTGGTAAAAATCCTGAATTGCGGCGATGTCCATATATTGAGTTGGTTCATCAAGTACGAGAATGTCAGGATTATTTGTCAAACTGCGTAAAAATAAAATTTTCTGCATTTGTCCTCCCGATAAATCATGAATCTGGTGATTTAATATTTTCTCAACATTAAGGCGTGCGGCGAGGTTTTGTAAGGTTTCATCAAATTTTATTTTGTTAGTTGAAAGCTGAATAAAATCTTTCGCTGTCATTGGAATGGTTTTATCAATTTCGATTTTTTGCGGCATATAGCCAATTTTTAAGTTGGAATTTTTAATAATTTTCCCCGAACTTGGTTTTAAAATTCCCAATAAAATTCGGGCAATTGAAGTTTTGCCGCCGCCATTTGGACCGATCAAAGTGGTGATTTTGCCTTTTTGTAATTCTAAACTTATGTCGCTCAAGATTTTTTGGCGATTTAGATTTAGGCTGATATTTTCAAGTTTTGCGACCATTTAGTTTTTTTAAATATTATGAAATTTTTCAATATTTTTTTATTGCTCTTAATTAGCGCTAGCTCTGCGTTTGCCAACGACAAGCCACAGAAAAAACCTTTAATAGTTGCGTCAATCAATCCGATTTATCAGATAGTTTTGGCAATTACTGAAGATAAAAACAACAGCATTTTAATCATTAATCCCAGCATTTCTGAGCATGATTACCAGTTAAAAAAAAGCGATGCTGAATTTGCGGCGCAAGCAGATTTAATTTTTTATATTGATGATGATTTGGAAAAGAATTTTGCCAAATTGGTGAAAGGAAAAAATGTTTATAAAATGTCGCAAATCAACAAAATTAAGCTTTTGCAAAGAAGAAGCGATCCTAAAAAGATTGATCTGCATTTGTGGTTGAATCCGGAAAATGGTATAAAAATTGCTGAATTTATAACTCAAAAAATTTGTGAAATTGATGCAAAAAATTCTGAAAAATATCAGAAAAATTTAGAAAAATTGAAAAAAGAAATTTTAAAAACTGAGAAAAATATTCGGAAAAATTTGCAGCCAATTCAAAATTCTGGCTTTGTTTTTTATCACGATGGTTATCAATATTTTGAAGATTTTTTTGATATAAAGCCACTGAAAATTATTTCTGGTAATCACGATTTTGAACTAACAATAAAAGATGCGCGCGAGATTGATGCACTTGCTAAAACAGGTCAGATTAAATGTATTTTTGGTGATGTTTATGATGAGAAAAATTCTGCCAAAAAATTAGCGCAGAATTATGGAGTAAAATTTACCAAGTTGGATTTGATTGGTGAAGAAGATGTGTTTTATCCAGTTTTGTTGGATAGAATATCGATCAGAATATTGAGTTGTTTATAGCTGATTAACACCACTTTATTTTGAAATACAGGCTCTAGATTTTATAATTGAGAGCTCTTTTTCCAAATCAATCTAAAGAAATGTTTAATTACCCAAAAAATCCTTCTTCCCAATCTCAATTCCATTATGTCTTAAAATTGCATAAGCTGTTGTGATGTGAAAAAAGATATTTGGTAAAATGTGGTTCAACAAATAAGGCAAACCGATAAAATTTTTCTCTTTTTCGCGTTGAATATAGCTGATTTTCAACTCTTCTTTGCCGTTAATGTGCGCTGGTTTAATAGTTTTTAAAAACTCGATGGTTTTATTAATTCTGGTTTGAAGTTCACCAAAAGTTTTTTCCACATCAGGATGGTTTGGAACTTCAATCTCAGCAAGTCTTGCTGCGCCCGCTTTTGTAGTGTCGCAGGCAATTTGTACTTGGCGTGAAAAAGGTAACATATCGGGAAATAAACGGGCGTTGATGAAAATGCTTTCGTCAATTTTTTTCAATTGTGCGTGTGATTCAGCTTTTGCCAAAATCGCAGAAAGATTTTCCAAGTTGTTAATGGAAAGAGGAATTAAAGCGTCATACATTGAAATAGTCATAAATTTAGTTTTGGTTGTTGAGGGAAATTTTGTTTTTTAGGATCTATAACAAAGCTACTTGAAACTCGATATCGCAAAACCCCCCAACCCCTTAACAGGGGGGGTTGGGGGGTTTTGCGATATCGAGTTTCAAGTAGCTTTAACATATACTAAAGTAAAAAT
>Ga0214921_10005511_pt1 | contig 17863 bp, 15 predicted proteins | sample LL1505_MetaG_FD_177992 | JGI IMG/M metagenome (GOLD analysis project Ga0214921, IMG submission 177992) | Freshwater microbial communities from Lake Lanier, Atlanta, Georgia, United States - LL-1505 | ecosystem: Environmental > Aquatic > Freshwater > Lake | place: USA: Georgia | collected...
ATTAATGCTTGGCGGCTTGAATGGCTTCCCACACGCGGTGTGGGGTGGCAGGCATGTCAAAGTCTTTGACACCCAGTGGCGCCAACGCGTCTAGCACGGCATTGATGACAGAAGGGGGTGAGCCAATGGCGCCCGCTTCGCCGCAACCTTTGGTGCCCAATGGGTTGGTGGTGCAAGGTGTGCACTCGTGACCAATGGCGAACACTGGGAAGTCGTCGGCGCGGGGCATGGTGTAGTCCATGAAAGAGCCAGTTAGGAGCTGGCCGGTTTCTTTGTCGTACACGCAGTTTTCCATGAGCGCTTGGCCAATGCCTTGCACCAAACCGCCATGCACTTGGCCTTCCACAATCATGGGGTTGATGATGGTGCCAAAGTCGTCCACTGCTGTGAACTTGTCGATTTTGGTCACGCCCGTTTGGGGATCAATTTCTACTTCGCAGATGTAAGTGCCAGCTGGGAAGGTGAAGTTGGTGGGGTCGTAGAAAGCGGTTTCGTTGAGGCCTGGCTCCAACTTGTCCAAGGGATAGTTGTGTGGCACATAGGCTGTTAGTGCAACGCTGCCAAATGGAATTTTCTTGTCGGTGCCCTTGACACTGAATTCGCCGTTGGCAAACTCAATGTCGGCATCGCCGGCTTCCATGAGGTGGGCGGCAATTTTCTTGGCCTTGGCTTCAATTTTGTCGAGGGCGCGCATGAGTGCGGCGCCGCCCACAGAAATAGAGCGTGAGCCATAAGTGCCCATACCGAAAGGCACGCGGCCGGTGTCGCCGTGAACGATGTCGACGTTTTCAACGGGAATGCCCAAGCGCGCAGCCACCACCTGTGCAAAGGTGGTTTCGTGGCCTTGGCCATGGCTGTGCGAGCCAGTGAACACGGTGACGCTGCCTGTGGGGTGAACACGCACTTCGCCGCACTCAAACAAACCAGCACGAGCGCCCAAGGCGCCGGCCACGTTGCTGGGGGCCAAGCCGCAAGCTTCGATGTAGCTAGAGTAGCCAATGCCGCGCAGCAAACCCTTGGCTGCACTGGCCGCTTTGCGGGCGGGGAAGCCTGCCACATCGCCCAGTTTATTGGCGTGGTTCATGAGCGCATGGAAATCGCCGGTGTCGTACTGCAAAGCCACTGGCGTTTGGTAGGGGAACTGCGTGATGAAGTTCTTGCTGCGAATGGCGTCTTGTGTCATGCCCAGCTCAAACGCTGCGCGGGACACAATGCGCTCGAGCAAGTAGGTGGCTTCGGGACGACCCGCGCCGCGATACGCATCAACAGGCGCTGTGTTGGTGAACCAAGCATCTACTTCGACATAAACCTGCGGTGTGGCGTATTGGCCAGCCAACAAAGTGGCGTACAGAATGGTTGGAACCGCCGTAGAAAACGTAGACAGATAGGCGCCCAAGTTGGCGTCGGTGTGAACGCGCAAAGCCAAGAATTTACCGTCTTTGTCGATGGCCAACTCTGCGTGGCTGGAGTGGTCACGACCGTGCGCATCGCTTAAGAAAGCTTCTGAACGGTCACAATTCCATTTGATGTTGCGATTGAGCTTTTTGGAAGCCCATGTGAGGCAAACGTCTTCGGCGTACAAATAAATTTTGGCGCCAAAGCCACCACCTACATCGGGTGCAATGACGCGCACCTTGTGCTCGGGCAAGCCCAGAACAAACGCCGTCATGAGCAAGCGCTCAACGTGCGGATTTTGGTTGGACACATACAGTGTGTACTCGTCGCTGGCGCGGTTGTAGCTGCCAATGGCGGCGCGGGGCTCCATGGGGTTGGGTGCCAAGCGGTTGTTAATCAGGTCGAGCTTGGTGATGTGTGCAGCACCAGCAAAAGCAGCATCGACTGCAGCCTTGTCGCCAATGGCCCAGTTGTAGCAATGGTTGTTGGGTGCTTCGGCATGCAAAGCAGTTGCGGACTTGGCTTGACGCACATCGACCACCGCTGGCAGCACGTCGTATTCCACTTCGACCAACTCGGCTGCATTTTTGGCTTGCTCCAAAGTTTCGGCCACCACCATGGCCACGTGGTCGCCCACGTAACGCACCTTGCCGTTGGCAAGGATGGGGTGAGGCGGCTCGTTCATAGGCTTGCCGCTGGTGTCTGTAATCAGCCAGCCGCAGGGCAGGCCATTGATCTTGGCGTCGACCACATCGGGGCCGTCCAGCACGGCCACCACACCAGGCGCAGCCAAGGCAGCAGCCTTGTTGATGCTCTTGATGTTGGCGTGGGCATGAGGCGAGCGCACGAACACGGCGTGCGTCATGTTGTCTAGGCGAATGTCGTCGGTGTAGTTGCCAGCGCCTGTAAGGAAACGGTAGTCTTCCTTGCGACGCAAGGACTCACCGATGTGAGGAAGTTTGGAGAAATCTGATGCACCCATGGTGAACTCCTTAAGCTTTCATAGCAGCACAACCCTGCTGCACGGCCTTGACAATGTTTTGGTAACCGGTGCAACGGCACAGGTTGCCTTCGAGCAATTCGCGAATTTCGAGTTCGCTGGCGTTGGGGTGGCGGTTGGCAATGTCGACCGCGCTCATGACCATGCCAGGTGTGCAGAAGCCGCACTGCAAGCCGTGGCATTCTTTGAATGCGGCTTGCATAGGGTGCATGGTGCCATCGGCTTGGGCCATGCCCTCGATGGTGGTCACTTCTGCGCCTTGGGCTTGTGCCATGAGCATGTTGCAAGACTTGACTGCACGGCCGTTGACATGGACGGTACATGCACCACATTGGGCTGTATCGCAGCCCACGTGGGTGCCGGTGAGTTTGAGGTGCTCGCGCAGTGCGTTGACGAGCAAAGTGTTGGGGGCTGCGTCAACGGAAACTGATTTGCCGTTGACCTTCATTTGAACCTGCATGCGGGACTCCTCTGGTTGAATTCACCCTCCAGTAGATCACGCCCCAGTACCCTTGTTTTTAAGGACTTTCCCTTATGCCCCAAGGTAAGTTTGATGGAGGTCAGTTTTTGATGTCATGAATACTTCAAAAACACAGAAAGTGTTATTTGTCTGCCCCCATGACCCAATCGGGCAAAACGGTCACGATTTGGGGGAAAACTGTAATTAAAACGATGCAGACCACCAAGCACAAGAAGAAAGGCACTGCAGCCTTGGCAATGGTGTTGCTGTCTTTGCCTGTCATGTTTTGCAACACAAACAAATTAAAGCCCACAGGCGGCGTCACCTCTGCAATTTCAACCAACAGGACGATGAAAATGCCAAACCAAATTAAATCAAAGCCAGCTTTTTGAATCATGGGTAAAACCACGGCGCTGGTGAGCACAATCATGCTGATGCCATCCAAGGCTGTTCCCAAAATGAGATAAACCACAGTCAAAACGGCGATGAGGGCCATGGGTGACAACTGCATGCTGTTGACCCAATCGGCCAGTTCACGGGGGATGCCCGTGAAGGCCATGGTTTTGGTTAAGAAAGCTGCGCCTGCCAAAATGAACATGATCATGCAACTTGTGCGAGTGGTGCCCATCAAACCTTCCCGAAAATTTTCCCAGGTGAGGCTTCGAGACCAAAGCGCCAAGGCCAGGGAGCCCGCCACGCCATAAGCTGCGCATTCTGTGGCGGTGGCATAGCCCGCAATCAGCACCCAGCACACAAAAACAATCAGAGCTCCGCAAGGAATTAAATTGCCAGATTGCTTTATTTTTTCAAGAAAGGTGGATGGCGGGTCGGCAGCTGGCACTTTGTCTGGATTGCGCAAACTCCACCAAATGATGTAGCCACTGAACAAAGCCATGAGCAAAAAGCCAGGTAGAAAACCTGCCAAGAAAATGCGAATGATGGACGCGTCTGCGGCGACGGCATACACCACCATGGTGATGGAGGGCGGAATCAAGATGCCCAAGGTGCCCGCAGTAGCCAAAGAACCCAGCGCAATCTTTTCGTCATAGCCCCGTTTCATTAATTCTGGCAAGGCGACTTTGCTGATGGTGGCGCAGGTGGCAGCCGATGACCCAGACACCGAACCAAAAATGCCACAGCCCAAAACTGTGGTGTGCATCAAGCGCCCCGGAATGCGGTTGAGCCAAGGCCGAAGGCCTTCAAACATTTCTTCGCTGAGTTTGGTGCGGAACAAAATTTCGCCCATCCAAACAAACAAAGGCAATGCTGCCAGTTCCCAAGAAGCATTGCTTTCCCAGAACGCAGAAAACAAGTTCTTACCGGGTTGTGTGGTGGTAAAAAACGCTTGCCCGACCCAACCACAAATGGCCAGGGTCATGGCAATCCAAACGCCGCCGCTTAACAAGAGCAGCATGATAAAAAGCAGCAAGCCGCCAATGGCCAAAGTAGTCACAGTATCAGATGTCCGAAGAAAAATCGCCCTTGGCGTGGCGTTCTTCCACGGCGCGAACAAAAGTGGGGGTCTGGCCGCGCAGTACCAGGATCAATTCATCGACGACGGCAACCCACAACAGCACGGAACCGAATGCAAAGCTCAATTGAGGTATCCACAAGGGCATTGGCAACATGCCTTGCGCCATGTCATTGAATTCCCAGCTCTCGTAGGTAAACAAGCAGGCTGACCATGCCAAGTAAGCAGTGGCCACGCTACCGATGAGCAAAGAAACCAATTCAAGGCGTTGGCGATTTCTAGGCGTCACGGACTCGAGCAGTAAGGTGACACGTACAAAGTCGCCGTGCTTGAATGCATGCGCCATGGTGAAGAAAGCAGCAGCAGCGCAGAACCACGACACCACATCGTTGACGGCGCCGGTGCGAACGCCCAGCTCGCGCAAAATACTTTGTCCGATCATTGCAGTGCAGATGCCCACAATGAACAGGGCACCGAGGTACCCTGACCAAAGATACAGTCGATCCAAAAAAAGCCGCATGAATTACTTCTTAGCAGCGGGCTTGGCCGCTGCAGCAGAAGCTTTGTTGAATGCGGTAATCATGGCTTCACCATCTGGACCGGCTTTCTTTTGCCAATCGGTCAACATGATGGCGCCCACTTGTTTCAAGTCGGCTATCAATTTGGGTGAAGGTGTCATGATCTTCATGCCTTTTTCGGTCAAGGCTTTTTTATACCAGTCATTTTTTTCTTCGCTGATTTTCCAGCCGCGTGTTTCAGCATCTGCAGCGGCTTTTAAAACGGCGGCTTGTGTGCTGGCATCCAAGGCATCAAAGGCTTTCTTGTTCACAATGACGGCATTTTTAGGGAGCCAAGCTTGGGTGTCGTACCAGTACTTGATGCTTTCGTAAGTTTTGCTGTCGTAGCCCGTAGAGCCTGAGCTCATATAGCTTTCAACCACGCCTGTGGCCAAGGCTTGTGACAACTCGGCAGCTTGAATGGTGACGGGTTGTGCGCCAATAAGTTCTGCAATCTTGCCAGTAGCAGGGCTGTAGGCACGCCACTTCAAGCCGCGCATGTCGGCCACTGAAGCGATTTCTTTTTTCACATAAATGCCTTGAGGTGGCCAAGCCACTGCAAACAAAAGCTTCATGCCTTGAGTGCCAAGCAATTTGTCGAGGTAAGGTTTTTGGACATCGGCCAATCGCTTGGAGTCTGCATAGCTGGTGGCCAAGAAGGGAATGCCATCGGCGCCGTAAAGCGGATTTTCGTTTTCGAAGTTGGCCAACAGCACTTCACCAATGGGTGCTTGCCCGCCTTGAACAGCGCGTTTGATTTCGTTGGCCTTGAACAATGAAGCATTGGCGTGCACTGTGATTTTGAGTTTGCCATTGGTGGCTTTGTCAATGTCGGCAGCAAATTGCGTCAAATTTTCGGTGTGAAAGTTGGAGGCAGCATAGGCAGCGGGCAAGTCCCACTTGGTTTGGGCCATGACGGAACCGAGCGCGGTTATGCTGAACAGACAAATGAGTGCTTTGCGAATCATGCTTTCTCCTAGAAAATCAAAAATGAAAGATCTACAAGCATAAACCCAAAAACCATGTCTTCCACTCATGCATTACCCCATCAAGGTTTGGGTTTGATCAAACTGGACACACTTTTCCCAAGGTTGCCAGGCGATTTGGGTTTGGCCAGCAGCTGGGGGCCACGGGTCAAAGAGTTTGTGGTTCGAGGTGCTTTGCCGGATGTGATCGTCAAGCAGCAACAGTCGTATGCCGACAGCGCCTATGCGCCAGCCTTTGGAGAGGCTGTGAAATCCTTGGTTCAAAGTGGTGTTGTGGCCATCACCACCAGTTGTGGTTTTTTGGTTTTATGGCAACGCGAGCTTCAAGCCCTGTCGCCATTGCCACTGGTGACATCCAGCTTGTGTTTGCTGCCAGCACTTTTAGAGCAAGAAGAGCAGGTGGGCGTCTTGAGCATTGATGTCAAAAGCTTGTCGTCCCATCACTGGCTTGGTGCAGGCTTATCGGCACATCATCTGGATCGTTTGGTGTTGGGAGGATTGCCTGCGGACAGCCATTTTTGTCAAAGTATTTTGGGCAATCTCCATCAAATGGATGCAGGCCAAGCTCAAACCGAGGTGGTGGCTGCAGCACGCGCCATCCATCAATCGGCGCCCCATCTGCAGACGCTGGTTTTGGAATGCACCAATTTGCCACCCTATCAAACGGCCATCGAAGAAGCTACGGGCTTGAAAGTCATTAGCTTGCGTGATTCTGCAGTCTTGATGGCAGCAGCGACCGCATGAAAAAAGCCCTTGCTTTTGGGGCAAGGGCTTTGAATGACCAAGCAAGGTTCGTCGCCCTTCTTTAAGCCAACTTGGCTCGCCTGAACTGATTCACCATCATGGGGATCACCAGCACAACGCCCACCAATGTGGCGGTTAAGCTGGGCGCGATCATCAGCAAGGCTGCGAACAAGCAAGAGAGTTGCTCCCAGCGTTTCATTTCCACCATGAAAAATTTGCTCAGTGCCGCAGCCATCAGCGTGATGCCCATCAGACAACCCGTGAAGGTGATGATGAAACTTTCCCATGTGAAGCCTTTGGCCACCAACAACAAGGAAGGTGAAAACACAAACACAAAGGGCACCAAGGCTTTGGCCAAGCCCAATCGGAAGGCGGTGTTGCCGGTTTTGAAGGGATCGCTGCCTGCCATGCCTGCTGCCGCATAAGCTGCCAAGGCGACTGGCGGTGTAATGTCGGCCAGAACGCCGTAATAGAACACAAAGAAGTGTGCCACCAAGGGCTCTACACCCAAGCCTACCAAAGTAGGCGCCGCCACCGTGACCATGATGATGTAGGTGGCTGTGGTGGGTACCCCGCAGCCCATCAAGATGCAAACCAAGCCTGTCATGATGAGGGCCGCCAACAAGGTGAGGGTGTTCAATGAAGCCCAATCGGCAGGAATCCAGCCACTCATGAATGCAGAAATGGTTTGCGCAGCTTGCGTGATGATGTAGCTGATTTTGAAACCTACGCCGGTGAGGGTGACCACCCCAATCACGATGCCCACTGTGGCGGCAGCAGCACCCACAGCCAAGGCGTACTTGGCGCCCGTTTCAAGGGCTTCTACCAACACATGCGCTTCGATGCGGCCGCGCACGCCTGCCCAAAGGTAAGCCCCACTGCCCACCGCCAAAGCGACTGCAAACAAGACCAATTTGATGGTGCTGTTGTCGTTGCCAAAATCTGAGAAGGCGATGGTCATCAAAAGGCCGTGCATGACAATCAACATGCCCCAGTTTTTCACTTGATTGCCGCTGATTTTGGTGGTCATGCCCACAATGGCGCAAGAGCTGATGCCAACGAAGGCTGCCAAGTAAGGTGTGCGGCCTGAGACCAAAATACTGATTAACAAACCCAGCGGAATCAGGGTGGGCCAACGCATTTTCAGAGACTCACGCAAACGCGGCATTTCATCTTCAGTGAGACCTCGAAGACCATAGCGTTTGGCCTCAAAGTGAACCTGCATGAACACACCAAAGAAGTGCATGAAGGCAGGCACCACCGAGGCCGCAATGATGGTTTGATACGGCACGTTCAAGAATTCAATCATCAAGAACGCGGCCGCACCCAAAACTGGCGGCGTAATTTGCCCCCCCGTAGAGGAGGCTGCCTCGACTGCTGCTGCAAAGTGTTTTTTGTACCCTACCCGAATCATGGCCGGAATGGTGAGTGAGCCCACTGTGACGGCATTGGCCACAGAAGAGCCACTCAGCATGCCAAACAAGGCTGATCCAAACACGCTGACTTTGGCTGGGCCCCCTGCATAGCGCCCCGCAACACTAGAGGCTACGTCTAAAAACAGTTGACCTAAACCAATGCGCGTGGCCATGACGCCAAACAACACAAAGTGGAAAACATAGGTGGCCACCACACCCACCGCCACGCCATAAATGCCTTGGCTGGTGAGGTACTGGTGGTTGATCATCATGGACCAATTGGCACCAGCATGCTTGAGCAAACCTGGAAAGTAAGGACCGAGCAAAGCGTAAACCGTGAAACCAATCGCGATGATTGGCAAGGGCCAGCCCATGGAGCGCCTTGTGGCTTCGAGCAGGGTGATGAACAAAATGCTGCCCATGATGACGTCCATGTTGCTGGGGTTGCCCACGCGAAACATCAGGTCATCAAAGACGTAGGGAATGTAGAGAACGCTTAAAGCACACGCGCCGGCAAGGAGCCAGTCAACCAGCGGCACGCCACCTGGATTTAAAAATGAACTTCTGACGCTGCGTTCTGCGGAAGATGCACTGAATGCGAAGACCAAAAAAATCATGCCCAGTACAAAGGCCAAGTGCACGCCCCTGTGCGTAATTTCTTGAAGCAAACCGAAACCTGCCGTGTAGTAATGAAAGGCAGACAGGGCAATTAAAAGCCATTTGACGATTTGGGTGGCCGGCGGCAGGGTCGGCCGAAAGCGCATCTCAGGATCAAATTTTTCTTCGAGCTCTTGTAGCTTTTGATCGTCGGGTAGCAAGGTGGCAGCGGTCATGTGAATACTCTGGAAACTTCAAGTCAAAACGGGCGAGCTAACCTCAAGTTAACTCGCCCGTAGGTCATTAACGGACCGTTAAATTATTTCAACACACCAGCTTCGCGGTAGTACTTTTCAGCACCTGGGTGGAACGGAATGCCAGCACCTTGAACTGCATTTTTCAAGGTAATGAGCTTGCCTTTGGCATGACCAGCGGCCAATGCTTTTTGGGTGGACTCGCTGTAGAGTGCCTTGGTGATTTGGTAGATGGTTTCTGTATCGGCTTTGGCACTGGTGACCCACTGGGCACCCACAGACAAAGTGTTCACTGCATCGACGTCTTTGTAAGTGGCGGCAGGGACGCTGTCATTGGCAAAGAAGCTGCTGGTATTGCGCAGGGCCTGTGCTTGAGGGCCATCGATGGGCAGAAGAGCAATGCCACCGCCGCTAGAGGCCAGTTCGGCAATGGCGCCGGCAGGTGCGCCACCCACGAAGAAGAATGCATCCAATGCGCCATCTTTCATTTTGTCGGCTGCTTGGTTGGGTTTGATGTATTCGGGTTTGATTTCAGATTCTTTGATGTTGTAAGCAGCCAAAATGAGGCGTGCATTGACCAAAGTGCCTGAGCCTGGCTCGTCCAAAGCAACGCGCTTGCCTTTGAGTTCAGAAATACTTTTGATGCCAGATGATTTTTTGACGACCACGTGAATGGTTTCGGGGTAGAGGTTGGCGATGAGGCGCAAATCGGGAATGTTGGGCTTGCCTTCGTAGATGCCGGTGCCTTTTTGGGCCCATGTGGCCACATCAGACTGTGAAAAACCAGATTCCATGGCGCCACTGGCCACGCCATTGACGTTGGCCACAGAACCGTTGGTGGCTTGGGCCGTGGCAATCAATTTGCCAGGAACAGATACTGCATTGGCAATCATGCCGCCCACTGGGTAATAAGTGCCTGCGGTGCCACCGGTGCCAATGCGAAAGAATGCTTGCGCTTGGGCGCTGGTGCTGACCGTGAGCGCCATGGGCAATGCCACAGCCATACCGATGGCCAAACGACGTGCAACTCGATTCAGGTTCATAAATACTCCAGTTAAATTCGGTTGAAGGAAGGTCTCAGTAGGCCTTATTTACAACATTTAGGAAATAGGACTAACACTGACCAATTTGACAGTGTAAAGCCCAAGACAGGTTAGAACAAGCGATCCAATTAAATGAACACTGGCAGTGCACAGCGCTAGCAACAAGCGGCCCTGTTGGAGCATGCCAACGACTTCGACTGAGAACGTAGAAAAGGTGGTGAGTGCACCTAAAAAACCCGTGATGCACAAAAGTCGCCATTCGGGATCGAGTTGCGGCATGTTTTGAAACATGCCCACGCACAAGCCAATCAAATAGCCGCCAATGAGATTGGCAGCCAAGGTGCCCCAAGGGAAGATACCCTCTGCTGCAGTGGTGGGGTTGAGCCATAAGCCCAATTGCCAGCGTGCCAATGCACCTAGGCAAGCTCCAACGCAAATGGCGATGACTGAAATCATCGGAAGGTCCTTTGCTTAGAAGGGCGGGCCTTGTTCATTGCTCGCAGCCTCTGAAAACACATTTTCACCGCCCAATGCGTCAATCACGTCTTTGATCAAGGGCCCCAGCATGCCAGTGCTCAGCACCACATCGGCATCAAACTTGTCTTCACCCTCTGCATTGACGGCATCAGCTTCAGTGCCATCTAAAAAAGTCACTTTTTTGAGTTGCAAACTTTCGGTGAGAACAAAGCTGGCTTTGCCTTCCCAGCTGAGCGCCAGTTGGGTGGGCAGTTTGCCCTCTCGCACATGTTTGCGCACTTCCTCGGTGCTCAAGATGTGCCGCGTGTACTTCACCATGGGTTGGTCTTCTGAGCCCGACTTCAAGACACATTCTTTTTCAACGCTTAAAGAGCGCGGCAGATCGTCGGGGTCTGTGGCCAAAAGCCAGGCCGCCATGCCAGTTTGGGGCGAGGTGGCGGTTTGCAGCAAATTCAAGTCTAGCCCTGGCAAGGCACGCACCAGCTGCGTGATCACCTCATCGGCCTTGCCTGTGCTGCCCGCGTCAATGGCCAGCAATCGGTCTTTGGGGTGGATCCAAACCATGACGGCCCCTTGTTTGGCAAAGGCTTGGGGCAGCAAGCTGTGCAGGATGTCTTCGCGCATTTCAAGCGTTTCTTTTTTGCCAGGTTTGCGGCCCGTCTTGGCTTCAATGTCTTGCGCGAGCAGTTCGGCTTTGCGTTTGACAACCGAGGAAGGAACGGTTTTGGTTTCAATCTGCAGCTTGGCAATCCATTGACCGCCGATGGATTCAATCAGAGGACCATTGGCAACCCCTCTAGGCTCAGTCCAGCCTACTGATTTGTCTTGGCCAGGGGTGCATTCGATGAATCGGTTGGCAGACAGTGCTGCTTCAATTTCTGGTACGGTGGCGTTCCAGTTGGGCCCAATTCGGTAGGCCATCACATTTTTAAACACGTATATCCTTGAGGGGTTGTTTGACCTCAGGTCAAATATGAATCAATCATAGTAGAAACCATCTTTCTATTTGCTTTAGTCGATACAAAATGCAATCGCTTTCCACTTCAAATTCACACACATCAAGCGCCGATCAAAAAACTTGGCAATTTTGGATTGACCGTGGCGGTACGTTCACCGACGTGGTGGGCAAACGGCCTGATGGGCAATTGGTCACCTACAAACTCCTGTCGGAAAATCCTGACCAATACAAAGATGCGGCTGTGGCAGGGATACGTCAATTGCTAGGTCTGAAGTCCCATGAAGCGGTGACACCTGCTTTGGTGAGTTGCGTCAAGATGGGGACGACCGTTGCCACCAACGCGCTGCTTGAGCGCAAGGGTGAAAAAACCTTGCTGGTCACGACGCAAGGATTTAGAGATGCCTTGCGCATTGCGTATCAAAATCGTCCTCGGTTGTTTGACCGAAACATCGTGTTGCCCGAACTGCTGTACAGCGAAGTGATTGAAGCGCAAGAACGCTTGTCAGCGCAAGGTGAGGTGATTGAAACTTTGAACGAGGTGAGCTTGCGCGTTCAATTGAAAGCGCAATTTGACGCAGGCATTCGGAGTGTTGCCATCGTTTTCATGCACGCCTACCGTTATCAGCAGCACGAAAAATTGGCTGCTGAATTGGCGCGTCAAATTGGCTTCACGCAAATCAGCACATCCCACCAAACCAGCCCGCTCATGAAATTTGTGAGCAGAGGTGATACCACCGTGGTGGATGCGTATTTGTCACCTATCTTGCGTCGCTATGTTGACCAAGTGGCCCAAGAAATGCCGGGTGTCAAATTGATGTTCATGCAGTCTTCCGGCGGCCTGACCGATGCGCATGCCTTTGCGGGCAAAGACGCCATTTTGAGTGGCCCAGCAGGTGGTATTGTGGGCATGGCCCGCACAGCAGAAGGCGCAGGGCACGACAAAGTCATTGGCTTTGACATGGGCGGTACCTCCACCGATGTGTCGCACTATGCAGGACAGTTTGAGCGCGAGTTTGAAACGCAAGTGGCGGGCATTCGCATGCGCGCCCCCATGATGAGCATTCACACTGTGGCAGCGGGCGGCGGCTCCTTGTTGCAGTTTGACGGTGCCAGAATGCGAGTGGGCCCACAAAGCGCGGGTGCCAATCCTGGCCCTGCCAGTTACAGACGGGGTGGTCCTTTGGCGGTGACGGATGCCAATCTGTTGGTGGGCAAAGTTCAACCTGATTTTTTCCCAGCTGTTTTTGGGCCGGAGGGCAATCAGCAACTGGACGCTGCGGCCGTTATTCAAAAGTTTGCTGAGTTGTCATCGCAAATGAAACGCTCGCCCGAATCTGTGGCCGACGGTTTTTTGCGAATTGCTGTTCAACAAATGGCCAATGCCATTAAGAAAATTTCTGTCGCCCGTGGCTATGACGTGACGCGCTACACCTTGCAATGTTTCGGCGGTGCAGGTGGCCAGCATGCCTGTTTGGTAGCCGATGCCCTGGGCATGAAGCAAGTGTATGTGCACCCATTGGCGGGCGTCTTGTCGGCCTATGGCATGGGCTTGGCCGATCAAAGTTTGATTCGTGAGCAGGCTGTCGAGTTGCGATTAACGCCTGAGGCCATGCCTTCTCTGTTGGCGCCACTCCAAAGCCTTGGTGAAGCTGCTCGCGCCGCATTAACCCAGCAAGCTTTGGATGAAGACATAGAGTTGCTCGAACGTGTGCACATTCGTTATGAGGGCAGTGATTCTGCGCTGATGGTTCGAATGGGAACGCTTGCAGAAATTACAGCAGGCTTTGAAGCAGCCTATCGTCAGCGCTTTGCCTTTTTGATGACTGGCAAAGCTTTGATGGTGGAGGCAGTTTCTGTGGAGGCTGTGATCAAGGGGGATGCGCTCCTTGAGTTGCCACAAACCATCCATGCCCTTCGTGAAGTACCCAAGCGGGCCACTGTGCGCATGTTCACAGCTGGATCGGACGGCGAGTCTCGTTGGTGGGATGCGGGTTTGTTTGTCCGCGAAGATTTGCGCATTGGCGATCAGATCGCGGGCCCAGCCATCATTGCTGAACAAAATGCCACCACCGTGCTAGAGCCAGGTTGGCAAGCGCAAGTTACATCGCTTGATCATTTGTTGCTTAACCGAATTGAAGCAAGGCAAACCAAGCATGCTGCTGGCACCACAGTCGATCCCGTTTTGCTAGAGGTTTTCAATAACTTGTTCATGAACATTGCAGAGCAAATGGGCTTGCAACTGCAGAACACCGCTTACTCCGTCAACATCAAAGAGCGCTTGGATTTTTCTTGCGCATTGTTCAGCGCCGAGGGGCACCTGATTGCCAATGCGCCGCACATGCCTGTGCATTTGGGCAGCATGGGCGAGAGCATTAAAACGGTCATTCGAGAAAACAAAGATCACATGCGACGCGGTGATGTGTTTGTGTTGAATGACCCTTACCATGGCGGCACTCATTTGCCCGATGTCACCGTGATCACGCCTGTCTACTTAGACGGTGCTGATCAACCAGAGTTTTATGTGGGCTCGCGTGGCCATCATGCAGACATTGGCGGCACCACGCCGGGCTCTATGCCACCTTTCTCTACCACCATTCAAGAGGAAGGCGTGCAGATCAACAATGTGAAGTTGGTGGCAGAAGGCGTTTTGCAAGAGCAGACTCTGTTGAATTTGTTGGCAAGTGGCGAATACCCCAGTCGCAATCCGCAACAAAACATGGCCGACTTGCGTGCCCAACTGGCTGCCAATGAAAAAGGCGTTCAAGAACTCCGAAAAATGGTGGATGAATTTAGTTTGGATGTGGTGCAGGCTTACATGCGTCATGTCCAAGACAACGCAGAAGAGTCTGTACGCCGTGTGATCACCCGCTTAAAGGATGGTGAATTTACATTGCCCTTGGACAATGGCGCGCAAATTAAGGTAGCAGTTCGAGTCAATGCTCAGCATCGAAGTGCTGAAATTGATTTCACAGGCACCAGTGACCAGCAGACCAACAACTTCAATGCACCCACAGCGGTTTGCATGGCTGCAGTTTTGTACGTCTTTAGAAGCTTGGTCAATGACGATATTCCTTTGAATGCGGGCTGCTTGAAACCTTTGAAAGTGATCATTCCAGCGGGTTGTATGCTGAACCCCCATTTTCCGGCTTCTGTGGTGGCGGGCAATGTAGAAACATCAAGCTGCATCACCAACGCGCTGTTTGGCGCATTGGGTGTGATGGCAGGCAGCCAGCCCACCATGAACAACTTCACTTTTGGCAATGCCAAATACCAGTACTACGAAACCATTTCGGGTGGCAGTGGTGCGGGTGTGATGGTCGACGAGCAAGGCCGCATCACGTCGGGCTTTAACGGAACCTCGGTAGTTCAGACCCACATGACCAACTCTCGTCTCACTGACCCCGAAATTTTAGAGTTTCGATTTCCTGTGCGCCTTGAAAGTTATGCCATGCGCGACGCATCGGGCGGTCAAGGGCAATGGTCAGGTGGCATGGGCGGTGTCCGGCGCATTCGATTCTTGGAGGCCATGACCGCCAGCATTTTGTCCAACGGCCGAGTTCACCCAGCTTTCGGTATGGCGGGTGGCAAGCAAGGTTCGCCGGGCATCAACCAAGTGAGACGTGCCGATGGTCGTGTCGAAATTTTGCAACACATTGGCCAAGTTGAAATGGCGCCTGGCGATGTGTTTGAAATTCATACTCCTGGCGGTGGTGGTTATGGCACCCCAGAAGCATGAACTCTTTAGCGCTGATGGCTGGCGATCGGCTTAAGATTTGCCTGACTTCGATTTTTCGGATGGGGCAAGCTTGGCGGGTTCACTGACAGAACCGCCCTGGTAGCCCGAGCCATTGACAGTCAGCCCTTGTGCCGAAAACTTGGCCGAGCTTTTCTCGCCCATGCCACTGACACGGTGCATGAGATCGGGCCAGTCTTTGAAGCTGCCTTTGTTGCGCTCTTTGAGTATTTTTCCAGACAGAGAAGGCCCAATGCCTTTGATGCCATCAAGTTCGGCTGCGCTGGCTTTGTTGACATCGACAGCTGCAAAACTGGACAAGGAAAACAGCAAGGCTGTGAGGGCTAAGATTTTTTTCAACATGTTTAGTTCCTAAAGTTCGCATCACCCCAACGGCGATGCAATCCCTATTCAACTGCTGAATGATTCTTCAAAGTGAAGTTTGCAACCCATGGACAGGCTATGCAATGCACTGAAAGCGCTTGCTAAAACGCTGTTTGCTGATCAGTGGCTTAGAGTTCTTCAACTCTGCGGGGTGGATAGCTGTCCCAAGCTTGGCAGCCCGGGCAGTGCCAAAAATGCTCTTTGGCTTCAAAGCCGCAAGCCGCACAACGATAGCGCGAAAGCGGCCTTGAAGCTTGCTCAAGTGCTTTTTGGACAGGGCCGCGAGTGTCTTCGCCGCCTAAATCGGCACCCGCCAACCAGCGTGATGCAGCCAAAAGTGAGGGCTGTTTTTGAAGATGTTCAATGTAGCGTTGCCGCGTTTGCGCGTCACTCTCGGCACTGGCCTTTTCAAGGCTCACAATGGCATCCATGACATCAATGCATGGGCTTTGTGCGTAATGTGTTTTCAATAAGTGCAAGGTTTGTGGCAGACGCTGCGCAGCTTGAGCCGCCCTGACCAAGCTAGGTGCCGCCAAAGGCGCAGCAACCGAGCCTGATTCAAACAATTGACTTAAGGTGTCGCATGCCAGCACAGCTTGGTTCATGTTCAGTTGAAGCTGCCCTAGCAAAAGGCGTGGCCGAGGTGCATCCGGCGCTTCTTTAATGGCATTGAGCAGTAATTTGGTGGCGCCATCGCTATCGCCTTGCGCATTCAACTCGCGCGCTTGCTCGCAGAGGTAATGGGCTTTGCGAACGGAAAAGCTGACTTCGCCAGAGCTCTCTAATTGTTCGGCCACTTGTCTTGCCTGCGGCCATTCGCGAGAGCGTTCGTAAATGGCCAGGCGTGCCAATCTGGCCTGACCTTCAAAGGCCGTGCCTTCCAATTTTCGCAGGGCATCTTCTGCGCGATCTAGCAAACCCGCTTTGACAAAATCTTTGGCCAAAGCATTTTGAGCACGCTGCCTGTCTGCAGTACTCAAATCGCCGCGAGACAACAAATGTTCGTGAACCCGAACAGCGCGCTCATATTCACCGCGTCGGCGAAACAAATTACCCAAAGCAAAGTGCAATTCAGAGGTGTCTGGGTCGTTTTGAACCGCTTCAATAAAGGCATCAATGGCCTTGTCTTGTTGCTCATTTAACAAGAAGTTGAGGCCTTTGAAATAGGCCCGGGGTGCTTGCCGATTGTCGATGCGCAGTTGGCGTAAATCAAGCCTAGAGGCCAACCAGCCCAAACCAAAAGCGGCGGGCAAGCCTACCAAAATCCAAATGAGATCAAGTTCCATGAGCGGCCTCCTGAGGTTCTGGGTTGCCAGGGGAGGCTGTATTGGCTTGCACAGATTTGGCCGCTTTTTTTTGTCGCCACCAGCGCGGCACCATGCCTAAAACCCCCACCACCAAGCCAAGCGCAAAGGCAGTTAGAACAATGAGTACCATGGGCGAGCGCCATTGGGTGCCAAAGAAAAAGTACACCTTGGCCTCGTGCTGATTGTTCAGCGCGAAAGCAAACAAAGTGAAAAAGACAGCTGCATTCAGTGTCCACTGAAGCAGCTTGAGAAATTGTTTCATGAAAGGCCTCAGACAGCCATCACATTCTAAGGCGATGACAAGCAGAGAAACAAAAAAGGCCCTTGAGGGGGCCAAATTATTGAGGGCTGTTTTGGCTGAAGCTCAGTCAGACTTGCCATGGAGGACGTCTAAGGAGCCTTGATCTACGGCTTCACGCAAGGCTTTTCCAGGCTTGAAGTGGGGAACTCGTTTTTCCGGAATTTGCACACTTTCGCCAGATCGTGGGTTCCGACCTACGCGAGGAGGGCGCCGGTTGATGGTGAAACTGCCAAATCCGCGGATTTCAATGCGATGGCCTTTGACCAGCGCTTCGCTCATGGCATCTAGCACCGTTTTGACGGCGAATTCGGCGTCACGGTGTGTGAGTTGCTCAAAGCGGGCAGCCAATGCTTCAACGAGGTCGGAGCGGGTCATTTCAATAAAGATGTGTAAGCTTCACACAAAGAAAAAGCCCCTGGCTCGGCCCCAAAGGACCAAGCTAGAGGCTTTCGTCTTCAGCAGATCATTCAGCTGAGTCGTTGTTGTCCAACTTGGCACGCAACAAAGCGCCCAAGCTGGTGGTGCCAGCGTTTTCGCGTGAAGACTGTTGGCTCAATGTGGCCATGGCTTCGCTTTGATCGGCGGCATCTTTTGCCTTGATAGACAACTGGATGTTGCGTGTCTTGCGATCGACGTTGACGACCACGGCTGTGACTTCGTCGCCTTCTTTCAACAAGCTGCGAGCATCTTCCACGCGATCGCGTGAAATTTCGCTGGCGCGCAAGTAACCAATGATGTCGTCGCCCAAATCGATTTCAGCGCCGCGAGCGTCAACAGTCTT
>Ga0214921_10005513_pt1 | contig 17858 bp, 21 predicted proteins | sample LL1505_MetaG_FD_177992 | JGI IMG/M metagenome (GOLD analysis project Ga0214921, IMG submission 177992) | Freshwater microbial communities from Lake Lanier, Atlanta, Georgia, United States - LL-1505 | ecosystem: Environmental > Aquatic > Freshwater > Lake | place: USA: Georgia | collected...
ACCTGACTTATTATGTGTCTTTTCCGCAGTTCTTTTTTGTTGACACGCACTTCTTTTTTGTGAATCTGTCATTTTTGATGCGACACCGGCAGCCCTACATTTTGGATACCCCTTATCTGATGCGTCCGGTCTACCACATGGGGGATGACCGCCACCCTCTTTTTTACGGCATATATTAACCCAAGGACCTTTTGGTTGACTACTACCTTTTGGTTTTTTTTTTGTTCCAAACCAAACACCCAAATCTTCCTTAACTAAATCAGATTTATGTCCGGGTGTTCCTGGTGTGGTATCTCCCATAGGAATAAAACCATTTAACGGATTTCCATCATCATCATTTTGTCCGAATGTTTCCGAGGCTTTTCTTGAAAGTTTTTTTGTTAATCTTTCTATTTTATTCGCCTTTTCTTTTGAAATGTCTAAAGAACCATCATAACTATCATATGCCAAAGTTGGATTTAAATAATCAGATACTCTAATATTAAATGGTTCCAAAGGTTCTTTACCCCAATCAAGAGGTGCAAAATTTATTGGAGTCTTAAAACTTCCAGAACTACCTGAACCGGTTGCTTCCCTTAATGATTTTTTTGTTATATATTTCATCATATAATAAATATACAGAAAATAAATTATGACAACAGGAACAACAGAACCAATCGGATATCTTTTTGAAAGTATTGCGATATATGAGCCATCCGCAATTTCAAAATTCATTGATAAAATGACACCGGAACAGGCGTTTTACGTTATAACACAAGCATTACATATGGCATATACTAAAAATATATTTTCAATGCAAGAAAGTGAAGTACTATCAAAATCATTAAGAGTCCTGACCGAAGAACAAAAAGAAACCCCCACTGAGTAATGTGTTGGGGGGTGTAAATTTATAATAAAATCTTATTTGATTTCCTAATATTTTCGTCCGCCCACATAGGTTGAAGATTATCTAAACTCCAACACCTCATAAACTCATTATCCCCGATTTCTTGGATGTTGAAGGAAGATATGGGAGTTATATGGTCTATATGGAATTCTCCGTAATTTTCCCATGTCATCCCCTCTGTAAACTTACTTTCAATGTGTTCGATTAAGTCGTAAGGAGTATATCCCAAAATTTCAAAATAATGTCCGTTTTTATTTATGTTATTTTCTTTTAATACCTGATATATTGCCGTCCTGAAATTGGCGATTAGTTTATAGAGGGGGTCATTCGCTTTCCGAGTTCTTTCGTAGTTACGTTTAACTTCCCGGATTTTATCAATATTCTTCTCTCGGTATTCATCCATATATTTTTTTCTGTGGTCTTTGTTTTGTTCGTACCAATTTTTGGATTTTTCTGACATATAATCCTTATTTTTTTCTCTCCATTTTTTGTCTGCAATCTTTTTACCGCCAATAAATCGTCTACCCGAAGGTCCCAAATTAACGCCATTATCTCTTAAAGTATTTAATACGATTGTTTTATGTATTTTCAGTTTTTTACTTATTGTGGGGGAACCTAATAATTCTTCATTATATAATCTTAAAATCTCTTTAGTTTGTTCTTCGGTTAAAATTAATTTTTTCATAATTATAAATATACAACATTTATCCAAAAAATCTATTATTATTATAATAAATAAAAAAAGGAGACAATTTCTTGTCTCCTTAAGTGTATTTGTAAGAGTTTGATTATCTCAATTCTCTTAAATCAAATGTTCTAACACCATCAACAGTAATTCTTCCGTAAAAGCGATTATTTACCATTTTTTTTGCGTATCTAGTCATGATACCTTTAATTGGAGTAAAATTAAACGGATTGTACATAGTTGGAGTTAATTGTAATGGTACGTACGGTGCGTAGATGTAACCTGTATCTAACAATGACGTTCCTTTGTGTCCCATTAACACTGTGTTTGGTGGGAAGTAAGGGTCACGATAAACTTGGTAACGACCTGCTAAAGTACCTACTCTTTCAATACCCATGTTGTATTGGTCTTGCTCAGGAGCTGCGTTTGATACGTGGAAATATTCCAAATCATCAAAAATTGCACTGATTTCAGAAGAAACAACTATCCAGTTTGCACCACCCCTCAAAGTTGATTTGTGGATTTGAGCTGAAATTTGGTTGATTGCGGTAATCAAAGTTTGGTTCCAATCTTTTTGAGTGTATGGAACTGCGTTACCACCTAATCTCTTCCATCCGTTGTAATCCCAACGTAAGTTCCAAGCAGCACCTTTACGTAAATCACGAAGGATTTCACGGTCGATTTCCGCAGCAACTTGTTCTGACAATAAAGCGGTTAATTCGGCCTCAGCGTCAATGTTGTGGAATGCCGCAACGTCTTGAGCCATTTCAGGAGACCATTGAGCTCTTAACTTTCTTTCAGTTACAGAAACTGTAACAGATTGAAGGTCAAAAGAAACCTCACCGATTTTATCTTCAAATTCCAAATTCTTGTAAATTCTGTAAGTTGCGTTAAACGCTCCAGAAGAAGTACCACTTATAGTAGTTGTTGTACCTGAATAACCATCAAGTGAGTTAGACCCAACAGAACAAGGAACTTGTACATCAGCCTCAAGATAAATTATACCCTCAGCAGAACAAAGATTATCATAAACACCACCACCTGTTTTATCATTAGGGAATGTAGAAGTTGTTTGAGTACCATATTGAACGATACCTTTACCATATTTTTGAGTAACAACTCTAAATAATATGTTATTGCTACTTCCCAAACCTGAGAAAGCACCTGTAGCACTAGGAGTAATTGTCAAATCTGCCAAGAATGATTCGTTGTCCATTGGTTGACCATCTGGTCCAATCAATTTACCTGCACCACCTGAAGCGAAACCTGACATTGCGATTAATACTTTTCTGTATTCACCCGCACCGTAACCTGAAACCGCTAAAGTACCGCCTGTCCATACTACAGTATTCAATGTTGCACTAATTGCTGAAAATTGACCTTTAGAGTAGTCAAATAAACCTGGAGGGTCTAAAGCAGGTTCATTACCTTCATAGAATCTGTCATACAAATCCTTATCTGTGTTCCAGTTGTAACCTGTACCAGGACCACCTGAAGGTCCATTAGGTGCTCCTATTGGTGAATAGTGTGCATTTGCAGTATCGTATCCCTGAATGTTAGGTACAAAGTAGAACAATTTACCAATTGGTAAGTTCATAGCTTGTACTGAAACGATGTCGTTAGCCAATAACTTAGAGAATACTCTACGTACGATTGGGAAAACAACAGTCTCAAATGAACCTGTTTCAGATGTTGATGATGCTTCGTTTATCAAGAATGATGCTTGGTTTTCGTATAACTGTGCAACATTTTCTTTTAGGTGGCCTTTAAGACCTTCAAGGAACCCTAATTTGTCCCATTTGTTAATAGTATCTTCTTTGATAACTTTAAGGTGCTTAAGACCGATGTTACCAACGAGACCTGATTCTAATAATGCTCCCATTTTTATTGGTTTTTTGTTTTTAGTTTATTGTTTTATTTTTTACAACATTTTACCCATCAAATCCTTAATTCTCAAAAATTGAGGATTTTCATAAGTTTTTGATTCGATAAGTGTTGTTGAAGAACCGGTAGAAACGTTTTTATTTAATTTATTTTCAACTGATTCATTCATTGGTTTTGATTCACCCTTCATTAATTCTTCTTTAACTGACTTATAAAGATTTTTAGATTCTTTAAGCGTCTCGACATTGTCAAATCTTCTAAGGATGTTTATTTTTTCTTTTTTGGTTGTTGAGTGTTCTGTAAACAGTCTTGTGGCGTAAGCTAAATTAGAATTGAAAGTTGCAACTTCATTTAACTTTTCTCTAAATGTATTTAGAGCTTTTCTGTACTCTTCATTCTTTTCTCTCAACATATCAATCTCGACTTCATAAGCCTCGAATTTAAGATTTCTGTTTGGTGTAATACCTTTTCTTAATCCTCTTCCTTCTTTGGAACCCATACCGTAAGTTCTTGATGCTTCTTTGGTTTCAATTTTTTTAACCATTTTCATTTTGCCTTCTGTGTTCTTACCTTCTTTGTATTCGAATTTAGGTTTTCCTGTTCCCATAGTTTTAGTACCTTCTTTTTTGTCCTCTTTGAATCCACCTGTATTAGGTTTACCATACTTAAACTTAGGTCCTGAACCAATTCCCATACCTTTTGGTTTAATAGTTCTCTTTGCTTTCTTTGGATTGTATGATTCTGCGAACATGTCATCATCAGTGAAATCTATGTTTTCGTCTTCCTCCATGAAATTCATATCGTCGTCTTCGGCTACCATGTCATCTTCCATTTCGATTTCATAAATAGTTTCGTCTTCGTCAACCACGTTATCCATTTCCATGTCGTCGTCGTCTTCTTCCATTTCAATTTCGTACATAGTTTCCCCTATGCCACCCATTTCCATGTCGTCTTCGTCAACCACGTTATCCATTTCCATGTCGTCGTCTTCTTCCATTTCGATTTCATACATAGTTCCTTCCATGTAATCAGCATTCATTTCATCCATTGATTCTTCCATGTCATAATTTTTTTCATTTTTATCTGAGAATAAAGCATCGATTACTGAATCAACATCAGCATCATCTTCTTCTTCTGTAAATTCACCATAACCTTCTTCTTCCATAGATTCTCCAAGTCTAATAAGGTACTCTTTGCTAGTATTATCATCTTTAAGATTGATGTTTTCACCATCCTTCATAATAATAATTCCGTCATCTTCCCCCATTTTTTGGAAAACACTTAAAAGTTTAGCGTCAGACGCTCCTCTAAGGTCTTGAATGTTACCGGTATCAGTGTCCGAGAATTCAATGTCAGTATCAACATCGTCTAAATCAACATCATCATCCTCCGGGTTCATTTCATCATCTCCCAGGTCAGTTTCAGTATCATCTACTTCTGTGTCAACTTCATCGTCTTCTTCAGATAAAGATTCTTTTACTAATTGATTGATTTCTTCTTTCATTGTAGATTGAAGTATTCCTTTTGCATTCTCGGCAATTGCTTCTTCAACGTTTTTCATTTGAATAAGTGCCTCTTCAACTAAATTTTTGTTTTCGTGCATACAAATTTGTTATTTAACTAATAAATATTACCAAATGTTAAAAAATTTAATTTTTAACTATAAAAACAGAAATTATATATTAGTTCGTATAATAAATAGTGCGTAAAATAAAAAAAGTGGTCGTAAGACCACTTTTATAAAAATTTTAATAAAAAATATTATTCTACCACTTCGTCTATTTTACTTTCAGACACTGAAGTAATTCTCCACTCTTGTGAAAAAGATTCATATCTCTTAGTCACTTTGGATTCAACATCCGTTACAGAATAACCTTTTACCAATTTTTCTTCCCTAATTTTTTTAATTTTTCCAGTTTGTTCATCAGGTAAATCATACTGAATTTTTGCTACAAAATACTTTTCGTCCATATTTAATTTATTTTCCTAAATAATCGGATAATTTTTTCATTAAATCAATAGACGTATCTAAATTGTTGATTGACCCTTTTTTTTCTTCCTCTAAATTTTCATCGTATTTATCTCTTTCATCTTGGTTACTAAAAAGATATGCGCCGGGTGTTGATGGTGATGATACAAGGTCAAAGCAAATCATTTCATAATCATTTTGAACCTCATTTCTTTCCCCAACTTTTTTTAATGAACCAACACCTCTTGAAGATACCCCCATGGTAACTCCCTGTCTCATTAGATTTGCTGCAATATCTCCCTTAGTTGATACAACACCTCTTTCATGAAACCCTGGAGAAGTCAATAATTTTAATTTACCCATTAAAATATTTTTATCCCACCAAATATCGGTTATAATATGAGATACTCTATCTAAATCAATAAGAGATGATTCAGGGTGGTTTAATTCGGAAGTTGAAAGCCCCTTAGCGATTGTTTGCTTATACTTTTCCGCCTCTCTCTTCAATATTTTTTCAGGATAAACTCTCCCATTTCTATTTGGGGTGTCGTATTTTTGTAATACGGCGTAGAATTCAAAAGGATTTCTATAATCCATTAGTTTTTGTTCTTGTAGCACTTTTGCATTAAAATGGTCGTTTGGGTTAACAAATCCGGCATCCATTTCAACAAGAATTCCAAACCCTAATTCGTGTGATTCTAGTATTCTTAGTTTTTTCATTAATTGTTTTATTTAATAAATATTAGTAATCTTCAGTTATTTCTTTGTTAGGGTAAAATCAAAATAATTATTCTCTTTAATGTTTGATTCGTAGATATTATTTATGATATTTTTTACAGAATCTTTAATTTCATTTGATTTAAAATCGACCTCTTTATTTGTGAATAGATTGATTTCTAAATTTAAAAAAGATTTTTTTCCGTAATTTATCCCACTTGTTCTTAAATCCAAATCAACAATTGATTTATTTTCAAACAAATCGCTATTAATTGAATCAAATACTGTGTGTTTTAATTCTCTACTTAAGTTACAAACAACCCTATTCCAATTGTCATATTCAATTTTTGGGGATACCCAAGTTTGAATGTTGATATAGACCGATTTTAAATTTTTCGAATCTACGGTTCCGTACGCACATTTAAATACGTTTGAAAGATTAACTTTAATACTTTTTCCTTTTTTCATTCATTATCATATTTCATAAATTTATTTTTTTAAAACATAAAATAATTTAATTCGATAATCAATTTTTTTAAAGTATTAATATATTTGTATATATGATAATCGTAGAAATAAAAAATAACGAACAAATTGACAAGGCTCTTAAAGTTTTGAAATCCAAATTAATCAAAACCAAACAAAATCAAGCTCTTTTTAAAAGAAAAGAATATACAAAAAAATCGGTAGAAAAAAGAATGACCCTATTAAGGGCCATTTATAATGAAAAAAAACGTAAGTCCTAAAGGGTTTCGTTTAATTTTTTTAGTTTAAAATAATTTAATTGATTAAATTCTTGATTTTTAATTACGTTAATTGTCTCATCAATCTTTTCAGAGGTTGAACTCTTCTTTTCACCATCTTTAATAGTGGATAATTTAGATATTGTAATTTGTTTTAATTCAATAAAATTACTTTCGCTTAATTTTCTATCTTCTTTTACCAATTGAAGTAATTCTTTTTTTGATGATTCATCTAAAGTATCCAAATACCCATTTAAGGTTTGGTTGGCAATTTTTATCATTGAACTAACCGGAATTTTAACTGATTCTTTTAATTCTTTCTTATTAGTTGATAAAACTTTTGAAATTTCTTTTTTTAATTTAAAGACTTCATTCAACCCCAATCCGTTATTGTAGATTAATTCATCTAAATTAGAATAACTATTTTCAGTTATTTTTATCTGTGGTAATTTTTGTTTTTTTATATCAGAACTAATCATTCTTAATCCTTCGTTAATATAATCTATTGTTTCAGACTCATTTATCCCCTGTGGGGTTGATAATTCATCGTATACGTTATACGCCTTAGAAATAGATTTATTTTTCAAAACAATCGTTTTAAATTCTTTTAAAACTTGTTTAAATTCTTTTTCATCTTGAAAAGATTCTGTGAATCTTTTTTCAAAATATGTTTTTAATTGTCCTATTGTCATTTTTATTTTTTTTATTATAAATATTAAGAGTTAAGTAACTTATCCAATTCTATATCCATTTCTAGAAGAGATTCTTGTCCCGTTTCAAAATCTAATATTTGTGAACCTCCAATTAAATTGTTTTCCACTAAAATATTTAATTTATCAATTTTTGATTCCGGAGTAACTTCAGCACCTCCTCCTTCAGGTGGTGGAGCGGGTTCAGGTCCCGGTGATGGTAGTGGAGCTTCACCCCCAAAACCACCGCCTTCGGCCCCCATAGGTCCTGATGCGGATACTGCGGTGCCTCCACTGGCATTATTACCGTAAAGTTTGTCAATAGTGTCAAATATACCTGTTTTGGTGATTACCGTTGGTGTTCCTTTAAGTTCTTCTCCGACAGCTCTTTCGAACCTTTGTTGATACAAATCTAGTCTTATTTCTTCATCAGACCAATTAAAAATATGTTTCTTGGCCCACGTTGAAGATGTTGCTTGTATTCCATTTCCCGGGTCGGCAACTAAATCTTTATAAAGTAATATTTTTTCTTTCCAAACATCAATTTTAAGTAAATCCGCTTGAGTAGATGGGTTACTTAATCCTAAAGTAAAGTTGGATAACTCATCTTCAAATCCCAATAAAAATAAATGCACGATTGCAATTTTATTGAGTTCTTGAATCATGCTTTTTTGAATTCTATTGATTGTTCTTGCAAAACGAATATCCTGTAATGATAAATTTTTGCCGTCTCCAACCACTTCTTCAAAGCCTAAAAACGCTTTTGGGACTCTTAATGCAGTTAATAATTTCTTTTGAATATATTCAATATCTGCAATTTCAGATAAGTTTGTTGCTCCCGGTAATGTTGTTATTGGGTCAGGTGAAGCCGGGTCACGAACTGGTATAAAGTAATCTTGGTCTACCGCCATTTGATTAAATCTCATGTCGACATTACCCGAATTTTTATCTACAACTTGTTGTCTCTTAAACTTATCTGCAACCCTATTTACGTATGCTTCAACATCCTCGTCATTCATGTTTCCAACGAAAACTTTAAACATTCTTCTTTCCGGGGCTCTTGAAGTTCTATAAATTAACATCGCATCCTCAGATAGTAATAATTGTTTCCATATTCTTCTCGCCTTCTCAAGCATTGATGTTCCATAAGGAAGTTTCCTATCATCACCTAACAATCTAAAATGGGCGATTTCCCAAGATTGGAATGTAATTCCCTTATTTTTCCAACTAAACGTTAATGCTTTTTTTGAATCGTGTTTACCTAATTCTACCGCTTGCTTATCACTCATACCCACCTCATGTCTTTCAATTTCAATATTCGGTAATTGTTGACATCCCACAATTCCTTTTTCGGGGTCTAACTTAAGATATACGAAATTATCACCAAATTTGCAGGTGTTTCTCGTCCACATTGGTAAATTAGTGTTAATATCTAAAACATTATTAAACAAATCAGCCAATACAGATTTAATTCTTTTTGACTCAGAATAAATCTGTAACATAAACCCATCTTCATTTACTGTTGTAGATTCCTCGGCGTAAATGTCTAATGCTGCCGATATTTCCGGTGTATATTCCATACTTTCGTAGTCATACGTTGCCGATAGTCTTGAGGGTTCATAATAAACCGCTTGAGAGTATAAATTATTTTCTACTTTCGCCCATTGTTGAGACAAATAGAATGTTTGTTGCGCTTGAAGTTTTTCTCTTTCATATTCTTCCTTACTCTTAGTTCTTAGGAGTTCTTTTTTATCCAATTTAAATTGTGGATAATCTTGACCTAGAAGAGAGTTAGGACCAAAGGTTTTGCCTAATCGTTGCCAAACCGTTAAATTATTATCTGCCATTTTATAAATTTACTTGATTGGTTAATAATATAAATAGTTATTTACCTCCAAATAACCAACCATACGTTTTATAGTCCTCTTGAGACGCACCTTGTGATGGAAAATATCCCGTTTTTTGAGTTCCTTGAGGTACCATTGGGTTAAAAAACGAAGATGAGTTTTTATTTTCATTTACAGAGGACGCCCAAGAATTAATCATCGCCTTTGTATGGTTAATATTTTTTTCTAATTGTTGAAACGCTTTTTCTCCCACATATGTTGCCATTGATATTGACATAATTCCATCATCATGTGAATTTTTTTGGTGGTCGGGTCTTCCATTGATATAAACAAACCCATTCATTTCATTATGGAGTCGACTTGAACGAACAATAAATCCGTGTCTTATTGCTTCCTCAAAAGACGCAATAATTTGGACTCTTTTGGAGTTAAAGTTGATTCCCGGTATTTTTTCCGCCATTTTAGGGTCCCATTTCCACTTGTTTTGTGTATCCACATTATCAACATACATACCACCCTTATAATTCATCTCCTGTAACTTCCTTGCAGTTGCAACACCCATTCCACCGGTTAAATCGGTAACACAATACGCATTATACATTGTACCCCATTTATAGGCTATTTCTGCAACAATATCGGGGGGTACTTTTCCAATATATTCCAACACTTGTTTTCTTTCATCAAAATCAATTATTTGAATACAAGAGAAATCCTCCGAATCTCCCCTTGAAACGTCAATACCCATAACGTATTTATGTCCTGCCTCAGGTTCATCAAAAATCCATAACGCATTACCCATAAGTTTTGCTTTGGGTTCCTGTACGTGATTATTTTTAATTCTTTGTAACGTTTCAGAGTCAAACACATTATCACCCGAACTTAAAAAGTTACATTCCAACTCCTGAGCCACTTTTCTCCTATCAAATTTGAGTTTTTTAACCATTTTCTCAAACCAATCGGAGCAAGGTTTATATCCCCTTTCAATATAATCTTTTGTTATTTCATGGTCTCTTTCATATGGATTATCCACAGTTAAATCAACCACTGCATCTGCAGGATATTCTTCCCTATTTAATAAGAAATGAACCAAGTCAGTTGTCTTAACCATATACAAATCTTTTGTATATCTTGGGTCTTTAAACCAAAACATTTCAGAAATTTTGAAGTCATTCATATTTCTTAATGCTTGGTCGTAAATCTCGTAGTAAATGGGGTCTTGTCCGTTCGGTGTTGATACAACAATAACCTTACCACCCGTAGATAATGACGCCATACAAGCCGCCCAAAAGTCTGAGTCGGCATCAATAAATGCCGCTTCATCAAAAATAAGGATAGTTGGTGTATAACCACGAAGAGCATCCTTTGATGTTGCAACCGCTTTAACCTCACAATCGTTGTTTAACTTAAAATGTCTTGCGGCGTTTTTTTCTGCGGAAAAACCAATCCCAACCCACGCCGGCCATTGTTCCGTAAATGTTCTTATCTTATTTGCCATCTCAACTGACGTATCAAGTTTGTTGGCAATAATCAAAACTTTTTCAGGTTTATTTTTCTTTGCAAATGCCAATTTTTTTGATGCCCAAGCCGCGGTTACGGTAGACACACCCGCCTGTCTGTATTTTAATGCAATATTTTCATTGAATTTTTCATAGTCATTAATAAGACTAATTTGGTCGGGGAATAGGTCTAATGGTACGTATTTTGATTTTGTATTATCAAATGTTTGTAAATATGTCCTTAATGCGTAGGGAGTATCCCTGTGACATTTTGTGACTTCAATAATTAATTGTTCTTTTGTCATATTATTATAAATACTAAAAACCCTCCAATAGTCGCCTAAGGGAGGGTTTTAATATTAATTTGTAAGTTTATTCTGGTCTTGAAATACCTAAACCACTTAAAAAATCATCTAAATCATCATCACCATCATCACCGGAATCGTCATCGTCAGGTTGGTCTTCACCATTTTCTTCTTTCCAATTGTCATATTCCGATTTTAACTCTTGAGCTTCACGCATAATTTCTTCAAATCTTGCAGTAGCCCTTTTATTTTTACTTTTATCACTTGAGATTACATCACCAATTATCTTTAAAAATTCTTCGGCCGGAATTTGATAAAGTTGTATTTGAAACCATTTAATCAAACCTTTATTACTTCCGTCATACATTTCGTCAGGTAATGAAAATCTTAGTTTTTCGTAAATTTCCGGTCCAAGTCTTAATTGCATTGGTTCATTCGCCAAAGTGTCTGTTTGTCCCAATACATTTGCTCTCATACTAGGCTCTTTTGGTAATCCGTGTCTACCTGTTGCCTCCTCAATACCTTTAATAATTTCGTGACATAAGATTGGAAAAAATGCACCAATTGCAACTATTTTTGTATCCGGTGCTTCTTCTCTATCACCACCTTCTTCTTCAAAATCGTCTAAATCATCTTCATCAGGTTCTTGTAATTCTACTTTACCCGCAACACCTCGTCCGGTTTGAGACATATTATCAATCATATCTTCCATAGAAAAATAGAAGAAATCGTTAATCGCCATAATTGCAAGATAATTAGGATATAATCTTGGATTAATTGCGTCTAATCTACTTTTAACTTCAGGTTTTTGGAATACGTAATGTCCTTTTTTTGACGCACCTTGAATAAGTGCGTTTATAATATTTCTTTTGTGTTTTTCTAATTCAAACTCTTCTTCCGGAGTTAAATCTTCAATATCAAAAGATGGTATTTCTAATCTTTGTTTTTCATCGTTTTCTTCTTCCTCTTCATCTTCTTTATCATCTTTAGGTTTTTCAGGTCGATATCTAAAATTAGATACGTCAATTTGCTCTCCTAAACGAGGGTCAATTATATACCAACTTGGGTCTGCTTCAGTTTCATCTAAACAAATTTCAACCGCCAACTCTTTTAATTGTTCTTTAACTCTAGATTCCATACCCATAACTTCATTAGCCTTCATCATCATTTCACTCATAAGCATTTGCTTAACTTGATTTGTCGTTAAGTCTTGGATACCTGTAACTTGTTTTAACTTGTCAACAACCTTTCCAAATCTTGACGAGGCAAGTCTTTCGACATCCGAAACACCACCTCTTAAAGCCGGATTTTTAGCATATAAACTTTCAGGGTCACCTAATTTTCTTTCCAAATTTCGGTCCATTCTTTCTGGTCTACCACCATAATCAATTTGTTCTTTTACTCTTTTTTTATTCATTGTCTAAAATTTTCATTATTGCGTTAATTACTTCAGTTTTTGCTCTTTCAGGCGAAATTGCTTTTGGTGCGGGATTTTCACCCGGATTTGGGTTATGTCCCGGACTTTTTGGTCTAGGTTTTGTTGTTGGTTTTGTTGTTGGTTTTGTTTTAGGTTTTGTTGTTGTATCTTCACCCATTTCTTTTTTTGCTTTTGGTGAAATTTTTTCACCCGGATTTGGATTACTTCCCGGACTTTTAGGTTTTGGTTTTTCTGTTGGTTTTGTTTTAGGTTTCGAAGGTGCTGTTTTTGTATCTTCTGAAAGATATTGTAATAAGTCACCTTTAGTTATTCTTGGTGGTATATGTTTTTCTACTATTCTCATAATTTCGTTTTCTAAAAACAAAGATACAGGATTTTTTCCTTCTTTCAAACTTTTTTTAACCGATTGAACGCATCTTTCAAATTTTCTTGTTTTTTTAGGTCCAACTTGTGAGTGACAAATTGCGAAAACGTCCGGTTCACTTTTCTTTTTCTTACCTTCACCTATCTCACCTTCTTTTGTTACGGTAACAGAGCCGTCAGGATTTACAGTTGTACTACCTTGAAAGGTTTTATTTTGAGCTTCTGGTTTTGAATATACCGTTTTTTGAACGGTTTTTGTTACCGCTTCACCAATTATTTTCTTGTGAAGAATGTTAATTTCGGATTCAGTTAAATTTTTTGCTGATTGTAAAGTTAATCCTTTTTCAATTAACTCTAATAATTTATTATTTCTCATATACTACTTTTTTTTCAAATTCAAGGATTAAATCCTTTTCATATAATAGGTTTTTAACCTTTTGTTCGTCATCATTGAATCTAAATACCATTCTTGGTGATTTAACGGTATCATCTTCTTCCCAAGCCAATGCAACAACCCCATCCACAGCATCGACCATTGAAAAATAATCGGAGTTTTGAATTAACTCCAATTTTATATTGGTGTCCCTCAAAACTCCCACTTTTTTAATATATTTTAGTTCAGGTGGTAATGGATATCCGTTACATGGTTTACTATCCCAACCATCACCCCAAACTTCTTGTTCGTCCGAAAAAATAAATTCATAAATGTTATCTCCTTTAAAGTTTGGTCCTAAACCATTCACATAAATCAGATAACTCATAGAATATTACCTTTTGGTGTTATTTTGAATTGTTTATTAGAATTCTCAAATACTAAATTTTTCAAATTAGTTTTACCAACAAGAACAAAGTTAGGGTTTTTACTTAAAAACTTTTTTGAGGCCCACTCTTGTTCGATTGTTTCACAAAGAGGTATAACTTTCTTCATTTTTCCTCCAATAATTTTATTATTATGTTCGCGTCTAATTGATTCATTAATACGATTTGTTTTAACTTCTTTTGAACTAACATCAAAATATTTTGAAATTACATCATCCACTTTTGATTCTGAAAAAATACTATCTAATATTGACCCATAAGATTCAACCGCTTCAGGACTTACGGTTTCCTCACCTTCCGGTTCCATACCCGTATCGTTCATTCCTTCATCTCCCATTTCTTCGTCACCCATATCGTCCATTCCTTCATCTCCCATTCCTCCTTCTTCTTCATCAAATTTTGATATAATATCTTCTTTATCTTCTTCAGATAAACTATTTAAGTCGGCTGCAGATAAAACCATGTTAATAACATATTTGATATTCTCAGATGTCAAACCTTTTTCATTGTCAAATTCTCTCATTTTCTGAGTTAATTTCCCTGTAAGTTTTTGAATTGATTTGAAAGAAACTTCTTCATCTTTCGGTGCTCCCTCATCTCCCATATCATCACCTTCAGGTGCCATATCATCCACCGGTTCTTCACCTTCAGGAGCCATACCTTCCACATCACCCATTGGTTCTTCACCTTCAGGAGATGGTGGTAATTCAGGAGTTGGTACTGCAGGAGGTTCTGCCGGAGGTGGTGGAGTATCTGCCTCAGGTTCTTGAGGTTCTTGATTCTTTTGAGTTTTTAAAACAAACTTTTTTTGTTCTCCAAATAAAGAAGTTCCTTCATCATTTTCTGTTAACCTATTAACTTCTTTTGTTACTAAATTTAGTCTCTTAAGTGCCTGAGAATATGATGGATAATATTTTCTATTTTTCATAGGTTCAATATAATCCGTTTCAGATTCCGAGATTGTTTTTTTTATAATATAGCCTAGTCGTTCTTTAACTATTTGATAAGAATTTCCATCAGTTAACGTAATTCCATACTCATTTCTACTTGTTTCGTTTACATTAGATGGTTTATTTTCATTATAACGAGAAATTTCTAAAATCCTATTGATTTTATCCATTCCGGTTAATTTTTCACTACCAATTGGTTTTAAGTCTGCCATTTTATTTTTGTTTTTAGTTTTTAATTATTTAGTCCGTTGAATCCTCCAAGCGTTATTGATGATAAATCAATTACAGTATCTCCTGTGGTTGAACGTGAATATGATATTGCCTCCGGATGAGGTGCTCTCCCTAAAGAGGCGTTCCACGTACCTCCGCTAAAACTACCCAATCTTTGATTGGTATATTCGTAGTATGTATTTGCGCTATATGTTGCCATATTATTTTCTTTATAAATATACGATTAAAAGTAAATGTTTTATTTAATCCAATTCTTTTCTTTCAATAGATAATTCTTTATCAATTGTTTGGTTCATAGTATCAAATAATTTTTCAATATGCCCTGACCTTCTTAAAAATTTAAATACCAAATTTTCGTAAGATAATTCGCCTTCCTTTTCTAAACCGGACTTTCGGTAATCTTTTAGTTTTTCTCTAACAGAATTTAATTTCTCATTGTCAGATTTTTCAATTGCGGAATCTATTTTTTCTATCCAATTATTAATTTTCTTTTCCAATGAATTTTTATCAAGTTCGACCTTAAGTTTTTTTGGTACGCTAACCCATTCATTCTGTAATACTGAATATACTCCAGTACTAAAGTGCGATTCTTCCGCATCCTGAGCGTATAATTCCACATCATAACCAAAAATAGTTATATTATGTTTTTCATTAAAAATTTGTTTTTTTAAATTAAAATTTTCTTTATACAATTCTGAGTCTTCCCCATACTGTGAAAAATCAATAATAATGTGTAAATCAAAATCAGAGAATTCAGACCAATTATAATTTGATAAAGAACCGGTCAACACAACGTCATCAACAAAAACCTCATCACCTAAATCATCAATAAATTTTTCCGCAATTTTAATTAATGCGTCACGAACCTTTAGTTTCATTTTTGAATTTTCCGGTTCACTTGGATTTTCCCAAACTTTTGGGTTTAATGTTTTTTGAACGTCGAAACTGTTAAGTATTTTTTGGAAATCTTTCATTAATAATAAATACTATAATTTTGAGTACTTGTATTTTTTTGATATCTCTACATTAAAAAATTTTCCTTGAGATTCAGACATTCTAAATTTTGTGTAAACTTTATGTGGGACATCTTCGTATCCATATTTTAATCCATTGTTAAATTCAACCACCAAAAACTTTGTTTCAGTGTCAAATTCTGTCCTTTTTATGTTTGAGGATTCAATTTCATTAATAATCTTCGTCCCCTCTATCATCTCCCTCTTTATTGCCATCTTTTAAAGGTGTTAATTCGTTTATTTGTTTTAATTTGTTGATAATATACTCATCAAATTCTCCAATCGTTATATCAAAATAAGATTTTAATTCGCTAAATAAAGAATTTTTTTCATTTTGGAATTTACGATGTAATTCCATCATATCATTAGTATAAAATGGTGGTTTTTCTAAATCTTTTTCGCTCCATTCGTATTTTTGAAATAGTTCTCTCAATTCTTTATATACTGAAAGAAGTTCTTTATCAAAATGAATGTGCTTTAAAAATTTTTCAAATGGTTTTAATTTCATTGTATAATATTATAACATGTCTGATTTATTATATTCTAAACAATTTGATATGTCAGCAATTGATTGAAATTTTTTTAAATGACTCCAAGTATCATCCCAACTATATTTCATTTCGCCGCTCATCCACTGCCAAAGATTTTCATTGTCATATTTAAATGTTTTCCAAATCGCGGATAATTCATTGATTGTTTTTATTTCATCTAAAACTTTAATAAAATCCTCATTTGTACCCAAACCTTTCATTGACCTATATAATCTATCATTCCATGCTTTTATTTTGGTGGTATTTGTGTCAGATTGAACTTTATTACAATAAGTAAAAAGTTGAGTTAGTTTATTTTTTGATGGGTTATCTTTTTTACATCCGCCCGAACCTCCAAGCCCAACATCAGTATTAACGCCTAACCCAACATTACTTGGGTCGGCCAAAGCACCAATTATTCCTTGTTCTTTTATTACTCTTTTAACAATCTTCACTAAATCACTTTCCGATAATTTTATGATTCTTGACATAATATTTTTATTATAAATACCTTATAAATCTAAAAACCCCTCTTTTTTAGGGAGGGGTTAATTTTTACAACAAACTTATTCTTTTTTTCTTATCCGTTTTCTTGTAGTTTGCAACAAAGACAGTAAGTATACCATCTTCAATTGTTGCTTCAATGTTGTCGGGGTTATAATTTTGTCCTATTTTGAATTTTTGTGAAATAACTCTTTCCGAGTCTTCACCATTTAATTTGTATGTTCTTTTACCATCAATGTAAAGAACTCCCCCTTCCATCTCTACCTTTAAATTTGATTTATTAAAACCGGGTACATCAAAAAATAAGTAGGCACCATCTTTGGTGTAATTAACCTCGTAAGGTTCTTTATCTGAATTTTTAGCAACCATATTACTATATGTAGGTTGTCCGAAAAACCCATCAAAAAATTTGTCGAAATGTGAATTTGTGTAAATCATAATTTTTTTTGTGTTTTTTTAAATTTATTTATTATCTTTGTTAAAGTCAAGTTTGATGCCAACAGAACACATTATGACAAAATGACATATATAGAAAATTTTCAGGACAATTTGACAAAAAATTTGGTAATGTCCTAAATTTGATGAACCTTTGTAAAAATTATAAATTATGAATGAATTAATGGATGATGATGACAAAATGATGAATAAGAAAAAAACTTCATCAGATAGTGATACGCCAGTATTAGACAATTTCAGTAGGGATTTAATTAAACTTGCCGAACAAGGTAAATTAGACCCGGTTATTGGTAGAGAAAAAGAAATTCTCCGTATCGCACAGATTTTATCTCG
>Ga0214921_10005515_pt1 | contig 17849 bp, 13 predicted proteins | sample LL1505_MetaG_FD_177992 | JGI IMG/M metagenome (GOLD analysis project Ga0214921, IMG submission 177992) | Freshwater microbial communities from Lake Lanier, Atlanta, Georgia, United States - LL-1505 | ecosystem: Environmental > Aquatic > Freshwater > Lake | place: USA: Georgia | collected...
CGTCACCTTGGGTAGTTTAGGGGTGCGTCAGTCAAGCCTCGTTGGCATGGGTGCCGGAGCAGCACTCGCGCAGAACTTGGCACTCTGCCACCCAAAGACAGTTCGGTCGTTGGCGATCGTAGACTCCTCATCGCGGCCTCATCCCACTCGATGGGAGCGATGCATCGACTGGATCGAGGAGCATCTCCCGTTTGGGCTTCCCCTGAGGCTCGGCTCCTCGGGCTTTAATGTGAAAGCCTACGTGCATCGCCTGCGCTGTCCCTTGCTTGTGATCGTCACGAGTCGCGCCAGCGCATTTATTCGTGAAGAGTTACAGAGCCTCGCTTCGAGAGCTCCGACGGCGTGGAAGGTCGCGCTCTCGGGGTCCCTTGATGTTCAGATTGCCGAGCTGAGCGAGGCGCTCCTTAATTTTCAGGATACGCCAGCGAAGTGTCCTCAGAAAAACGTGAAGGATTCCTAAGATGGTTGAGTCCGTTGAAACACCTGTGCCGTTGTGTCGGGATTTCGTTCCCGAGCTCATTCGAGTCGTTGAGCGGGGCGGTGATGAACAGGGTGTGAGTTGGAATGTGGTCGACTCGCTCGAGTTGCTGCTCGACGCGGGCGCGTTTAAGGATGCGCTAGCACTCGCCACCAGCGTCGTAGCCATGCTTGGGGATGATCGACGCACCCGATTGTTTCAGGCGTACGTCGAGTTGTGCAACCTCGTTCAAGGAGCTCCCCTTGCAGCGGCGCTTGAGAGGATTGAAGCGCTCACGATCGAGATTGAGCACGGAGGCTTCTCCGCGAATGATAGGTGTTGGAGCTCTATCGTTCTTGCTCGCGCTCTTGAGGTGGGGGTGTATTCGCGCGCTTTGCCGGAGTCTGACCTCTTTCGAGCTCGCACCATACTCTCGCAGGAATTCTCAAAAGGGCCGTCCGCTACGAATGCGCAAACGCACGTCAAGCTCGGTATTGAACTCGCCCGAAGTTACGTGCACTGCCCAACTCCGGAGCTTCCTGCGGCGAGGGAGCTCTTGGTTCGACTCTTGGATCTCTCTGCATCCCTGAGCGTCACCCCAGATCTCGTGTTTGATGTGGCGCGCCTCATGCACCAGGTCGCGGGCGAGGAGGAGATCTCCGCCGAGCAACTCCGGGGATTGGCTCAACCCCTCGGTGGGGTCTCGCGTGGATTGGCGGAGCTCACGATAGCTCGACGCGAGCCTAACGTATCCGAGGCTACCGCTGCCTGTTTGGAGAAAGCTCTGACGTTGTTTCAGGAAAGTGCTTATCGGTCAGGGGAATACGAGGCACTTGTCGCACTCGCCAGCGCGTCCGCTGAGTGTGACCATCACACGAAGGCATATCGCTTATTCTCACGGGCGGATCTGGTCGCCTCCGCCGGTGGCTTCTTATATGGCCGTGGAATCGCGCTCCTTGGACTCTTCCACAGCGCCTTGGGAAGCGCAGAGGTGGAGAACGCCCGGTTAGGTGCCGAGAAGTTGCGCGCACTCTGCTCCACAGAGATCTTTGTGGCGGCTTTTGGTCTCAACGTCGTGTCTGCACATCAGCTCTTGGGGAGTTCCAAGGCGGCGGTAAAGATCGCTATGAAGTGCGAAAAGCTCTTCGCCTCACATGGTCTCCATAGTTTGGCCGGGCAGGCGGCCTTTATGCTTGGGGCGTCGTACGCCGATGCTGGCAAGTGGAAGCAGGCGCGCGCTGCGTGGAAGCGATCCTTAACCTGCGATGAGCTTCGGCGGGCATATGTCAGTGCCTGCGATCGCCGAGCTGCTCTTGCGCAGGCGATTGCCATGGTTGACTTCACCGAGTGTGGTGATTTGCGTGAGTCCACCCTGGTCGAGATCGAGAGGCTCCTGGCAACTAGTGAGAAGGTGCTGCGCCCCTACGGGCAATCGACGCAAGCGCTGCAGTCTCTCGGAAAGACCTTTCACATTCACGCCCAGCTCTCCATCTTGGCGAAGCAGCCCCTGAGCGCTCTAAAATATCTCACCCGCGCTCGGGAGGCCTTTGGCCAGGTTGGCGTTGAGCGTGAGGTGGCTTTGACGGATGGCCTGATCGGGCTCGCGCTTCTCGAGGCCTCAAAACAAAACGGTTCTCAGCTCTTGGACGAGGCTGTGAGCGCCCTTCAACGATCGCTTGATTTCTTCGTCGGTGTCGGTCAGGTCAGCGTGACGTGGAAGATACGTTACTATCTTGCGGTGGCGTGCATCCTGAAATCGCAGCACGCAACGGATGCCCTCCATCGGGACGCACACCGACAGATGGCCGCAGGATTTGTGGAGGATGCGGGTGGCGAATCGGGTCTTTTGAACGGCAACCTCGGGATGCTTCGTGCCTCGACCGGGGACGGTGACTTTTCGCCTGGGCTCAAACCCGATGTGCTTGAGCCGCTCCGAAAGATGCTTGGCCTCTCCCCGAAGGTTCGAAAGGGCAGGTCGAGGGGCAAGGTGACCGTTGCCTCGAACCCAAAATACGGCCCGTTTCTGCACTAGCAGGGGGTCGCGTAACCAACTGTTTCCCTTATCTCGAAATCGTCGTAGTCTAGCGGCCTATGAAAACGATGCTTTCTCTTCTTTTGGCCTCACTCACCCTAGCGTTTCCTTCGGTCGCTTTTGGGGAATCGATCGGGATTGTAGACACGCAGTGGGTGCTCAACCAGTCGATCGTTGGTAAGGCGGCGCGCAGCAATCTTGAGGGGCGTGTTAAAAAGGCTCAGGCCGGGCTTGGACAGCGCAAGGCTGATTTTGATAAGGAGCGCATGGCACTTGAGAAGCAAGCCAAGATTCTTTCGGGATCGGCCCTGGAATCCAAGAAGGAGGCCCTCGGCAAGAAGCAGGTAGAGCTTCAGCGTGCCTATCAGGACGCCCAGGAGGAGTTGGCCAAAGCCAATGAGCAGGAGATAGGTAAAGTTGTCGCGGAGATCCAGTCCGCGGTGAAAGAGGTCGCAAAGGAGCGTAACCTCACGTTTGTTTTCGAAAAAGACCGGCAAACCGTACTATATACGTCGGATAGGATTGACATCAGCGCTGATGTGGTGAAGATCCTTGATAAGAAAAAAGTAGCTCTGTAGGGGACTTAAGATGGAAACGGTGGAAGCGATGGAAGCTGCTCCAGTTACAATGGATATCCAAGAGATTCAGCGGTGGATCCCTCATCGGTATCCCTTCCTTTTGATTGATCGGGTTCTCAATATCGTGCCGAACGAATTCATCACCACGATCAAGAACGTGACCGCGAACGAGGAGTTCTTTCAGGGGCACTTCCCTGGGCATCCCGTTATGCCAGGTGTGCTGATTATGGAGTCTATGGCTCAAACAGCTGCCGTTTTCGCCCGCTACAGCGAGCCTGAGCTTCTCAAGGGTAAGACCTTCTACCTCGTTGGCGCCGATAATTTTAAGTGGAAGAAGATGGTTGTTCCCGGCGATCAGCTAACCATCGTCATGAAGAGCGTGAAGAAGCGCAATCCTCTCTGGATCATGGATGGAGAGGTTTTTGTAGATGGAAAGGTTGTCGCAAGCGGCACCCTCACGGCCGCTGCGGCGTAGTTCGAAAAGGTCCCTCTCATGAGCCTTATTCACCCAACAGCGATCGTTGATCCCTCAGCTAAGATCGGGGACGGCACTAAGGTAGGTCCGTATTCTATTATAGGTCCGAACGTGGCGCTCGGTCGTGATAACAACGTCGGGCCGCACGTTGTTATTGATGGTCGGACGACCATTGGGGATGGAAATACGATCTTTCAGTTTGCCTCTGTTGGTGCGATACCGCAGGACCTCAAGTACCGCGGAGAGCCGAGTGAGCTCATTATCGGGAATCGAAATATCATTCGAGAGAGTGTGACCCTTCAACCCGGTACCACCGGTGGTGGGATGATTACGAAGATCGGGGATCAGAATTTGTTCATGGCTAATACTCATGTCGGTCATGACACCTTCGTGGGGAATCGTTGCGTATTTGCTAACAGCGCTGCTCTCGCTGGGCACGTTATCGTTGGTAATGGTGTGATTGTTGGAGGGCTCTCCGGCATTCACCAGTTCGTCCGGCTAGGCGATGTTGCAATGATCGGGGCTGGAGCTATGGTCAGTCAGGATGTCCCGCCGTATTTTATGGCTCAGGGGGATCGCGCAAAGATTCACGGCTTAAATCGGGTCGGATTGGAGCGAAACGGAGGGTCTCGAGAGGATTTTGCGGCGATACGCTCCCTGTACCGTAGCGTCTTTATTCCATCGACCGCACCGGGGGCTCCTCGCTCAACCTTCAAGGAGCGCCTGGCCGCCGCGAAGGTAGAGGTTGGTGCCAATCCGAGGGCCGGGCAGGTCATCGAGTTCCTGGAGAGCTCGGAGCGAGGGGTCTGTGCCCATCATGGAACCGGGGATTCCGGCTCCGACTAGGGCGAGAAACTCGGGGAGGGGAGGTCTTTGACTTTTGTCCCGTACGCTGGTACCGTCTCCGAGAAATATTGGTATAAAAAACGAAAAAGCGTACCAAAAATATCTAAACGCTTGATATAATTGGAGATAGGAGTTTACATGGAGTCTTCCACAACTGCAGAGAAGCCAACCACCCTCAGCGGATTCACCGAGCAGGACATGGCCGTAGGCGCAGTTTCCCTTTCGGCTATGGGGCCGCAAGATGTCATCAAGAAGTATCAGATCAACTCGCAAGATACTGGTTCGCCAGAAGTTCAGGTAGCTCTCTTGACCCGTCGTCTTGAGATCCTCTCGAAGCATTTCTCGACGAATCCAAAGGACCATCACTCTCGTCGCGGCATGATGAACATCATCTCGCAGCGAAAGCAGTTGCTCTCGTACCTTAAGCACGAGAGCGTCCAACGCTACAGAAATACTCTTTCAGCTCTTGGCTTGCGTAAGTAAGCTCCGGCTAGAGTTTTGCATGATGCCACGACATCTGTTTGGTTGTCCGATCCTGTTTCAAGGGTTGGGGTCACGCCCAGGCAAGATTCTCGTGGCGTTTGCGCATGTAGCAACACGCTAGCAAGCGTTTCGTATACCAGCACCGTTAACACCCTATAGAGGTAAAACATGTACGTAGTAGAAAAAGAATTTCACGGCAAAAAACTCAGAATTGAATCAGGCCGTATCGCTAAGCAAGCTGGGGGATCCGCCCTCGTATCGTATGGAGAGTCAGTAGTACTCGTAACCGCATGTGGTGGTGCGGAGAAGGATGTCGATTTCTTCCCGCTAACCGTTGATTACATCGAGAAGACCTACGCCGCCGGCAAGATTCCTGGCGGATTCTTCCGACGTGAGGGTAAGCAGTCCGAGAAGGAGACCCTCGTTTCCCGTCTCATCGACCGCCCGTGTCGTCCACTCTTCCCAGAGGCCTTTCATCGCGAGGTTCAGGTTGTAGCAACCGTTCTCTCCGCTGATGATGAGAACGATACAGATGTTTTGGCTATGTGTGGCGCATCCGCCGCGCTTACGATCTCGGAGCTTCCTTTCGAAGGGCCTGTTTCCGGAGTTCGGGTAGCTCGCATCAACGGCAAGCTCGTTATCAACCCAACTCGCAGCGCACTCGCCAATGCCGATCTTAACTTCATCGTAGCTGGTACCAAAGATGCTACTACGATGGTCGAAGGTGGAGCTCAAGAGGTTCCAGAGGCCGAGGTTCTTGAGGCGCTGTTCTTCGCGCAGGAGCAGCTTCAAGTCATCAACGAGATGCAGCTTGAGCTTAAGAAGAACATCGGGAAGCCAACGATGGAGTTCTCTCCCAAGGCATACGATGAGGCTCTTTATGGCCGCATGGTTGAGTTTGTAGCGCCGCTGCTGAAGGTGGCCATCAAGAATAGAGAGAAGCACGCTCGTCGCGATGCGGTATCGCTCGCAAAGAACACGATGGTAAGCGAGTTCGTTAAGGAGGGTGACGCTAGCGCTGCGGTTGTCGCTAAGCTCGTCGGCAAGGCGTTCGAGGATACTCACTACAATCTAGTGCGAGATCTCGCTCTCGATGAAGGTGTTCGTCTCGACGGGCGTGACACGAAGACGGTTCGTCCAATCTCGATTGATGTTGGATGGCTTCCTCGTACGCACGGATCGGCGCTCTTCACTCGTGGAGAGACACAGTCGATCGTTGTATCAACGCTCGGAACTGAGGCTGAGGCTCAACGGATCGATAACCTCCTTGGTGAGGCTTCGAAGACCTTCATGCTTCACTACAACTTCCCACCGTTCTCAGTTGGCGAGACGAAGCCGATGCGTGGGCCTGGCCGTCGTGAGATCGGTCACGGTGCTCTCGCTGAGCGCGCTGTTCGCGCGGTTATGCCAGACATCAAGGAGTTCCCGTACGTTGTTCGTATCGTTTCTGAGATCACGGAGTCGAACGGATCGAGCTCGATGGCGACTGTGTGTGGCGCGAGCCTCTCACTGATGGACGCGGGCGTTCCGATCAAGTCTCCTGTTGCCGGCGTTGCGATGGGTCTAATCAAGACCGGGGAGAAGTACGCTATACTGACCGACATTCTTGGCGATGAGGATCACCTCGGTGATATGGACTTCAAGGTGTGTGGTACCGAGAAGGGCATCACCGCGCTTCAGATGGATATCAAGATCAAGGGACTGAGCCGCGAGATCATGGACAAGGCGATGATTCAGGCCCGTGATGGCCGGCTTCATATCCTTAACGAGATGGCGAAGGCTATCACGAAGGAGCGTAAGGAGCTGAGCAAGTACGCTCCGAAGATCGTTACGATCAAGATTAACCCTGATAAGATCCGAGACATCATCGGGCCAGGCGGTAAGACCATCCGGTCGATCACTGAATCGTGCGGCGTGAAGATGGAGGTTCAGGATGACGGAACCGTTTCGATCGCAAGCAACGATAATCAGAAGGTTCAAAACGCGATCGCTATCATTGAGAGCCTCACGCAAGAAGCTGTTGTTGGCAAGCTCTACAGAGGTGTCGTTAAGCGTCTCGTAGACTTCGGTGCGTTCGTTGAGATCCTCCCAGGCACCGACGGACTGGTTCATGTTTCCCAGATCTCTGACGCTCGCGTTAATAACGTGCGCGATGTGTTGAACGAGGGAGATGAGGTATGGGTTAAGTGCCTTGAGATCGATCGACAAGGAAAGATTCGTCTCTCCATGAAGGAAGCCGCGGCTGACATGAAGGAGCAGGGGCTCGCCTCGTAATGTTGTGAAGAGCCCCCCTTGTGGGGTGGCGGTATTTCGATACCATGAGCGGGGGAGGTCTAACGACCGCCCCCGCTTTTTTTATGCGTGGAGCTCGTCATGAGTAGATTGGCTGTGTCATCTTGCCCAGGGCTTTCGGGTTGGCGTGTTGAAACGCTCCTGAGGGGGCTTCTTCTTCTCAGTGCCCTGTGTGCCCCCTGTCTCCCGCTACGCGCTGTCCACGCTCAGGATGACTTCTTTAGGCCGACTATTGATGCTACCCCGGTTCCTAGTCGAGAGGGGCCCGGTCCTGTCTTCTCATTCGCTCGAATGGAGCCGGATTTTAGGGAGTTGTGTAGGGGGTTAGAGCTCGATGGTCGGCGGGAGCGGATTGTGTCGCTTGCCCGAGAGCGGGTCGGTCAGGAAAAGGTGTGCATTACATGTCGCTCATTCTGGAAGATGGTAGTAAGCGCGTGTGGGAATCTCGGTCCGCGTCCGACACCAACTCCAAAGGTGAAGAAGAGGGCCGGACCACCAATCGTAGAGACTCCCGCGACACCTGACGAATCGAGGGTCACTCCAACAGGAGCAAGGCAGGAGGGGGCCGCTGCTCCTCCTAGTGCGGAGACGCAGAAAACACCGGCACGGATCAGAGGGACGAAATACCCCTCAACCGAGGTTCTCGATCAGGCTTCGCGCATGAGTATCGCCATCTACCAGCTCGACGGTAGTGAGGGGCAGACGGCGAAGATGTTCCATTACTTCGCGAAGTCAGTGCGTGAACGCCCCGGGCTCTCGGCGGAGGAGCGGGAATACTACGATATCTTTCTGGCCTACCTTCTCGCCGCGTGGAGCGGACGGGTTGATTCGACGAAGCTTCCGCCACCCACGCCAGCGCCCGAGTTGGACGGTTTTTTTGAGTGATGTTGGGATGCTCTTAACTCGTCAAGAGATCAAGCCTCACGTTGTGAGAGGCATCTGGGTCGCGTTGTGGTGTTCCCTGGTCTCGTGGGTCGGTATCGTCGCGTTCTCTCTGAATTGGACATCGCTCGGAATGTGGGATCGGGAATTGCCGCAGGTCGATGCTGGGCACATCTTGATTGGCACACCTAAAGGGATTCGAGGTGATGAGTGGTACGTTGGTTCCCCCATCTCGTTGGCCTTTGCGCGTCACTATCGTTCTCAATCGAACTCCGTGGCCGATTATGCTGGACCTGTGGGGTCCGAACTCTTGATGAACCAACCCGCAGCACACTTTACTACCTTTTTTCGTCCCCAGCTCTGGGGATTTTTCATCTTCGAGCCTGATCGTGCGTTTTCATTTTTGTACGCTGCCAAGATCGTTGGTGTGGGATTCTCCTTTTTTTGTATTACGCTGCTTCTTTGTGAGCGCATCCGGATCGCGGCAGGTGCCACGGCGTGGCTTTTGCTATCCGGGTTTATGCAGTGGTGGTTTAGCGTCTCTCTTCCGGAGATCGTGGCGAGCGGTCTCTTTGTAGCCTTGGGGGCATGGACCTTACTCTACACAAGGTCACGGTTGTACGCCTTCGGAGCGGCAATCGTTCTGGTAGTCTCCCTCACAAACCTTTTGATGTGTTGTTACCCCCCGTTTGTTGTTCCGATGGTTCACGCTGCAGTGGCGATCACCCTGGCGCTTGCGCTTCGGTACGGGGTGATAGAGGGCAAGGCTCTCTGGTTGAGGCTTGGAGTGGTTTGCGTGGTCGTATCGCTCGTTGGTGTAGTCCTGTATGTTGTGTACCGAGATGCAGCCGAAGTTATCCACCTCGTTAGGAATACTGAGTATCCCGGTCGAAGGGTGTCGGTCGCTGGAACCGTACCTTTTTCGCGATATCTCACGAACCTCGGTGATGTGTTCTTTCGTGACGGTTTTTATCCACCTTCCTTAGATAATGTCTGCGAAGTTTCGGGCTTTATACTGGTGTGGCCCTTTGTTATCCCGCTCCTTGCGTATCAGTGGTGGACAGTCAACGTTAGAACCCGTCAGCTTGCGATTTATGCCCCGCTCATAGTTGTGCTTGTGGGTCAGTTCGGGTGGATGTCCCTTCCGCTGCCCCAGTGGTACGGCGCTGTGTCCGGGCTGTCGATGGCTCCCGGAACGCGCGCCTACATCGGGCAGGGGGTGCTCGGTATTCTGGTTGTGGCCATGGCCATATCTGGTCATTCACAACCATCGCGCCAGCAGGTGTCCACTAGGGTGCGAATCGGCGTGCTCGTGATGCTCGCGGTTATCTGCGGCGTTGCAGTTGATCGCTCGATGCCGGGCTTCTTGTCGTGGATTAAGATCTTGTTGGTGGGTATCTCCGGCGGAATGATCTTTACGGGTCTTCTGTTCTCGTGGCCCTCAATCTTTTGGGGCGCCATCATCGCCCTGGTTGCTCCAAACCTCCTGGTGAATCCAACTGCGAGAGGTGTTCGGCCTATTCTGGATAGGGAGTTGGTATCTTTCGCGGCTCAGGTCGGTCATGCCGATCCGAACGGACGCTGGGTAGTGTTCGGGAACGACCTCTATGCCAACCTCCTGAAGGCCGCAGGCGTGCGTGTGTTCAACGGAGTCTCGTATGCGCCTCGGTTTGATGATTACCGTGCGTTCGACCCCGAGGGGCGCTACCTCAATTCATACAATCGTTATGCTCATATTCGGGTCCTGCCCGCTAGTTCAGCAGACCAAGCCGCAACCTTCCAGGTGGACAGATTTGACTTCCTGGTGATGGGGGTCCATCCGTGCGACCGGGCGTTCCAGACGATAGGGGTGAGGTATTTCGTGTTTTCGTACCCTCCGAGCGTCGCGGAGCGGTGGTGTTTAAAGCCCCTCGTGGAGAAACCCCTTGAGGGAGGGGTTTTTGTGTTCGAGAGGGCTACAACGACCCAGGACGGTCCCAAGGAGGGCGCTAACTAGCTGTAAACGCCGCAACAATGGCTTGTTAGCGCTCTTCCGTCCACGTCTCGGTGGATCTGGCTGGGCTTGCGCGGGTATCCCGAATTGCTTGACCTACCAAGGGGTTACGCTGTACCATCCTCACCTCTTGGCGAGTTCTATTCGAGATCTCGTCATCGATCGCTATCGGATATCCGGTCGGTCGATCTTCCTCTCTCGCACTTCACGTTATCGATCCGGTGAATGTGCGCGTAGTGGGTGGAGTTTAACTTGATTCTTGGATCGAACAGATAGGCTGTTTACCAGTATGGTTAGTTCATTTTCAACGGGCTCATTCGGTGGTTTCAAGGGAGACAACGAAGAGGGTTCGTTCGCAGCAGAGTTCGAAGCACTCATGCTCGGCCGTTTCGGCAATATTCGCCCAGGAAAGATCGTTCCTGGTGTAGTCACTCACATCGGCAAGGAGATGGTATCGGTAGATATCGGCTTCAAGTCCGAGGGTGTAGTTCCGACTGAGCAGTTCCCACACGTTGAAGGGAAGGTTCAAGCTCAGGTTGGTGACCAAGTAGACGTTTTCATCATCGCGCTTGAGAACGAGATGGGTCAGGTTCTTCTCTCTAAGGAGAAGGCTGATCAGAAGAAGATCTGGGAGAAGGTTGAAGAGACCTTCAAGGCTGACGCTAAGCTTACCGGTAAGGTGATCCAGAAAGTTAAGGGTGGACTCCAAGTTGATATCGGAATCCCTGCTTTCCTTCCTGGCTCGCAGATCGACATCCGTCCTCACCGCAACCTCGACAAGTTCCTTGGACAGGATTACGAGTTCAAGGTTCTCAAAATTACCCGTGATAAGGGCAACATCGTTCTCTCTCGCCGCGCTGTATTGCTCGGTGAGCGTGACGAGCTCCGGACCGCTACCTTGAAGGTTCTTCAAGAGGGAGTTATCATGGAGGGTGTTGTTAAGAACGTTACCGATTACGGAGCGTTCATCGACCTCGGTGGTATCGACGGTCTCCTTCACATCACCGATATCTCATGGGGCCGCATTAATCACCCATCTGAGAAGCTCTCCGTTGGTCAGACCGTCCCCGTGGTTGTACTTAAGTACGACGCTGAGAAGGGCCGTGTTAGCCTCGGCATGAAGCAGCTTCAGCAGGATCCATGGCAGACAGCTCACGAGCGATTCCCGATCGGTGGTCGCGTTAAGGGCCGTGTTAAGTCTGTTACGGATTACGGCGCGTTCGTTGAGCTCGAAGAGGGTATCGAGGGACTCATTCACGTTTCTGAGATGTCGTGGACGAAGAAGGTTCGCCACCCATCGAAGATCGTTACTGAGGGCGAGGCTGTTGAGGCGGTTATCCTTGGATTCGATTCCGAGCAACAACGCATCAGCCTTGGTCTTAAGCAGCTCCTTCCAAATCCATGGGAGCAGCTCCAAGCACTTCACCCAGTTGGGTCCCGTGTTACGGGTAAGGTTCGTTCTATCACTGAATTCGGTATCTTCGTTGGTATCGAGGACGGCATCGACGGTCTCGTACACATCTCTGACTTCTCATGGACGAAGCGCATCAAGGATCCTAAGGAGATCCAAGAGCTCTTCAAGAAAGGAGATGATGTTGAGGCAGTTGTTCTCGACATCGACGCCGCTAATGAGCGCTTGAGCCTCGGCATCAAGCAGCTCTCGCAAGATCCATGGGATACTATCGCTCAGCGTCACCCGGTTGGTACCAAGGTCAAGGGACCTGTTACCGCTGTCACTGAGTTCGGTGTCTTCGTTGAGATCGAGAGCGGAGTTGAGGGCCTCATCCACAATTCACAACTTGGGGTTGAGAAGGGAACTGACGTTGCCGCTCTCTACCCAGTTGGAACACAGATGGAGGCAGAGGTTACCAACGTTGATACACAGGAGCGCCGCATCAGCTTGAGCTCTCGTAGCATCAAGGAGCGTGGTGGCCGTAAGGAGTCCTACGATCAGTACATGGCTGACGAGGAATCTCCACGTGTTACCTTCGGAGACCTCATCCGTGAGCAGATGAAGACCGATAAGGACTAATCTGCGAAAGGTCCTGTAACAAGGACACTCAAATAAAGGGGCTGGGTGAAAACCCGGCCCCTTTTTTATATCGAGTTCGTGCGCAGGCAGAACACGGCCAAGGAAACTGGTACACTGTACATCCTTAACCGACACGTCCCCCTAGATGAGCGCTAATCCCCACCCTCTCTAACGGCCGCGGCGCACCCTGTCACTAGACCGGACACTAGAACACTCTACCAAGAGCGCGGGCTGCTGGCTCCTGCTGGTACTCCTGCTGGTTCCTCCTGCTGGTACACTGTACAACTTTCTCCTGAATTTCTTTGCAAACATGCTGCTTGCTCTCAGTCACAGCACCGACAATGAATTGTATCTCTTCCAAAGATGATTCGAGCACTTAATCCCAGTAATCCCGCCTTAGCAGCACTCGTGTAGGCAAAAGCGACCGGTAATCGAAGTAGGAATCAAGCGCCCCTCTACCCTGCGGCACGGTGGGCAATGAGACCCCACACCGCGCTAGGCAGCGGTCGGCGCGCCGAGGGTAATTCCAGGAGGAAGCCAAGGGATAAAGGTCCCGGGAGGCCAATCGACCCGCAATCCCTCTTTGAGTTTTCGGTAGCACTCCTTGCAACGGCTAAAGACCCATCTGTATTGCTGGAGAATTTCAATACGCTGCTCTCTGTCGCTGCATATAATAAATATCTTTCGCCCCTTCTTCTTTGGATTGTGAGGTTTCATGTACGGCTCCCGAATCTGAACGGAGGCCGGAACACACCTTGTGTGAGCGGTCGCGCGCGCAGCACAGTTTGCGCGCTCGTTCTCTCGAACCCTAGCGACGATCCGCCTGCGGATATTTTCAATTCTTAGTGGCTCGGTGATACCGAAATGCTTTAGCCACTTAAATGGTTTGAGCACAACTGGATGTGGATGAGCGCCCTCCGACTCAAGGAGCTCTCGGTAAAGCGCCGCATCCTGTGAGGGAGAGAGTGAACGTGCCGGTAGTTTTGGCAGCTCTGACACCGGGTACCACCGTGCATCTATCGTTATCTCTGCATCTACGGACGGCTCACAGGTCAGGAAAGCCGACCAAGAGCTGAGCCCCGGATACTCTTCAATCGAGTCACAGAGAGCGGCTTTGGATGGATTGGAGTAGATGTATACGATTCGGTCTATTACCGCCTCTAGGTCAACGACTCTGGCAACAGTAGAGCGATCTTCCCAAAGGGAGAGGTGACGAAGGCCCACCAGCGCCTTGACCGCTTCGGTGGTCTTCTTTTGGATCTCCATATAGAATTTTGCAAGCTCCTGCGCTGTATGAGATACCACTAAGTTGTGACTGTGGTTGTTCATATCTACGAAGTGACATAGGTCCACTTTATTGTCTCTTTGAGACCTTCCGAGAATACCGAGCTTGATCTCGTTCGAGGTCAGGGTCGGTGGCATGGGGAGATGCTCCCGCGCTCGGGGGACGATCTCAAAGACGTGGTTTTCCGGGTAGACGCGATTCGACCGGGGCATACCCAGCGTAATCGAGAGGGACGCATAGAAGTTGCGTGAAAATTCCGGGATCGGAGCTCGAGTCAGCTGTCGTGTTGGCGTTGTTACATTACTGGGTTATCGCAGAGGTAGAGTGCACCAGGCGGAGCAGCAACAGGCGGAGCACCAGGCGGACTGGGCGCATCAGAAAAAGTACAGTGTACCAGGGGGGAAGCTGTCATGGTGGTTTTGTTACATTACTAGGTTATCGCAAAGGTAGAGTGCACCAGGCGGACTGGGTTCATCAAAAAAGTAGAGTGTACCAGGGGGGAACCAGGGGGGAAGGAGATGTAGACCGATAAGGACTAATCTGCGAAAGGTCCTGTAACAAGGACACTCAAATAAAGGGGCTGGGTGAAAACCTGGCCCCTTTTTTGATGTAAATCGACCGTCTGAAGCAGTTGCGAAGAGCTCGAATCGACAAAATGCCTCCAATCTGAATCCATGCTCATCAAGGACTTTGACTAGGTGGCGCTTCTCCCGTATCCTTCTTGCACACATGCAAGAGGTGCTTACATGCGAAACTTTAAGGCAAACATGCGGGGAGGAGGGATCGACGAGCGAATGTCGCTCTTTATCCACCGATCTATCAACCGTTGAGGTTGGCCTTGAAGACGCCAGCCTTTTCTGGAGCTGGCGGAAAAACATCGAACAGATACAAGCGGGGAGTTGGTAAGGGGTGTACAACACCACCTGAAGTTACTCTCCCACCAATCTCGACCTCGACCACCAGACAAACGATCGGCTTCGCTCACTAGCCATACCATCAACATTCCATCAAACCGGCATAGGATCGGGGCGATATCTTTGTTTCTACGCTCCGCCACAGGAATGGCGGAAAGGAGGTTATTGTGTTCTCAAAAATACGGTCAAATACAATCATCTATCTCGCTCACCGTATGTGGCAGTTCGGTGAGGGGCGGCGATGGGCCATCGTTGTCTCGATGGTCATGTCGGCGCTCGCTATGGGCGCCTGGCTTACCATTCCACTTGTTATGGCGCACTTTATTACGGCTGCGCAAAATGCTGCCGAGGCGGGCGGCGTTCTCCAGTGCGGATTGATACTTGCAGCTACAGTCCTTCTCGGAGTTGTAGGGTGGTTCTTTCACGGCCCTAGTAGGGTCATGGAGATGTGCTCCGCCCTGACAGTTCGAAAGAACATTCAGGTCAGTCTGCTGTCGAAGACCACGAGGTTGCCGACTGCATGGCATCAGGCCCACCACAGTGGTGAGACGATAGACCAGCTCTCCCGAGCCGCATCATCGCTTGCCGAGTTCACCGAGACCGCATCGATCGTGCTCCAAGTGTTCGCGCGCTTCGTGGGTGCGGTGATCATGATGTCGATCTTCATGCCGAGTGCTGGCGCTATTGTGTTGGGTAACTCCTTGATAATCGTTTTTGTTATCATCATGTTCGACAAGGGGCTCGTTCCGCTCTATGAGCTGGGTAACAAAACGCAAAACAAGGTCGCGTCGAAGGTGCAGGACTACCTCACTAACATACGTACCGTAATGAGTCTTCGGCTTGAGGAACGGGTCATTGATGAGGTCTCTCATCAGATCGATCGACTCACTCCGATAACTGAGAAGGCGAGCGTTCGTCAGGAGACTAAATGGTTCGCAGCGAACCTCTTAGTTGACGTGACCCGTGCGCTGACCCTCTTCGGCTTCGTCTTTATAGCGATTCGCGCCCAGAGGCGCGTCGATGTTGGAGCACTGTTCGCTCTGAACGAGTACCTTATTGCTATCGGGACTTCGTTCTTTGAGTTGACCTGGCGCTGGGGCGATCTTGTGATTAAGGCGACTAAGTTGCGCGCAGTTGAGCATATAGAGAAGGACTACGAGCAGCTGGTCGGACGAACAAAGACCGTAACCCTTCCGCAAGGATGGCACGAGGTTGTTCTTACCGATATCTCGTTCTCTCACAACGGAAGCACGCACGGTGTAGGAGGGGTGTTCGGGGTAGATCTAACCCTCACCAAGGGAAGGAGCTACGCGATCGTTGGAGGAAGCGGAAGTGGCAAGTCCACCCTTCTCAGCCTCCTTCGAGGACTTCAGATACCGGCAGCCGGCTCCGTTGTCTGTGATGGCGTTCCGATGCCGCACGGGCTCTCATCGGTATCGCACGTAACGACACTGGTTCCGCAGGATCCCGAGGTCTTCGCCGATACGGTGCTGAAAAACGTGACGATGGGGATCGATGCTCCACCGGAGCGAGTGCTCGCCGCAATCGAGATGGCAGGATTCAGCGAGGTTCTCGCTCGACTTCCACGCGGTCTCGAGACGAACATCGCTGAAAAAGGCGTCTCGTTGAGCGGTGGAGAGAAGCAACGTCTGGCGCTCGCGAGAGGAATCTTCTTCGCCTTCGATGGCGAGTCGGAGATCATCCTCTTGGATGAGTCGACGAGCGGTGTCGATGTCGTAAAGGAGAAACGGATCTACGAGGCGGTGTTGCGCCACTTCTCGCGAGAGGTGGTGGTTGCAACAACCCACAAATTCAATCTCCTCCCCCTCTTCGACGAGATTATCGTCATGGAGAAGGGGAGAGTGATCGAGTGCGGAACGTTGCCGGAGCTCCTGCAAAACCGGGGGACCTTCTCCGCTATGTGGAGGGAGTTCGCTGGAGCACAAAACACGCTGGAGAGGGTTGTGTAACGCACACTCCTTTTCGGCCCTTCAAGACGGGGTGGAGAGCGGTCGTAGGGCCGGTCTCCCTCCCCACGCGGAGGTTTATGAGGATCGATGTGATTGAATCTGATCGCATCTCCCACCGTGGGGCCCCGAAACGGGCCACCTTCACTCAAACTATTTGAGAGGGATGGGGGATACTGCTAGCTTGGGGCCGTTGTATGTCCCCAGTTGTGCACACCGTCAAACAGACACCTACCCGCGAGTTCCCCTGCGCTCCTGCGAGGACTGCTCTCTTCACTGAGCTCCTGAGTGATAACCACGATGCCTGGAATGTGGTTCGTAAGGAACGAGCCTATAGCTTCTGTCGGGAGATCGGCCACGAACATCACTTGCTACCGTTCGGCTTACTCGTGCTGACAACCGAGCCAGGCAAACCCCAGACCTTCGATTTTTACTCGGCGCGTGGCAAACATTCCCTGCTGGGTACATACGGTGACGAAGTTCGAGAAGCCGCGCAGATTCTCATGGACCGAGAGTACATCATCGCACTCTACACCAAGTCCGCAATCCAACACGGACAGGAGAACTGGGAGCATCACCTGAGCTTTTCGGGCGACCAGCTCACCCGACGCACTACTACGTTGAAACACCGAGCACCCCTTTTCGACAAGATAGTAGGTAGTACCTTCAATCCGCTTTCATCCTCGCCGGTCGGGACCGGGGCCCTCTCCCTCCCGCGCTATCGAGCGGGTCTTGTCATCTCGTAGCATGAGAATGAGGTACCGGTGGTGCGATGCCTCATCTCATACCCAAGAGAAATTGTGATGACCTTCTCCTCATCACGACTGTGCAAAGGTCTCGACGCTATAACGGGAGAGATGGTGAACTTTATCAGCGATCTCAACCGGAGGGTGGAAACTCAGCGATACCTCGATGAAGGCAACTTCTAAGCCCTCTTCCGAGGTGGAGCAGAGCCGAGGAAGATCTGCCGAAGCGTGCCAGGGCCCAGGTGACGATCGACCTCAACGTAGGAATTGTAGAGCATTAAGGAAACGAAGAGCCAGATTGCGTTCGCAGCGAGGTGAGGAACCGACACATGCGCGGAGAAGCTCTCAAGTGACGCCAGAGGCCCTTGTCGTTTGAAAAATCCCGTCACGATGTGTTCGCTGCACAGAAAGAGGGCGCAAAAACAGGCATAGATAAAGCTGCGCCATATCACAGAGACCAGCACCGGGCGGCCCTGAAACATGTGGAGGTAGGAGAACCTATTGGCCACCAAGATCGCTTTTCCACCAAAGAGGGCTCCCAATCCCGCAAAGAGGGTATGGGCCGGAGTGATGCTGTACGACTCAAGGAGCAACACATTCGTAAATGTGACAAGCTCGAACATGCAGAAAAGAAATATGACAGGTTTGACCACCTGGCGGAGGTCTTTGGCGATCGCTTTGACGAATGTGGACATGGAACTTCCCTCCTTATCGGTGTCCTTCTACTACCACAACAAGTACGGGCCGACGAGGTGGTTTTGCCGAGGAGGGGAGCCTTACGCCGCTCCCGTTGCCAAGCCTTTGATGAAGATCGGCAAAGCGGTGCAGGTGCATGAGGAGGATCAGGATGAGGATGAAGATAAAGGG
>Ga0214921_10005516_pt1 | contig 17842 bp, 18 predicted proteins | sample LL1505_MetaG_FD_177992 | JGI IMG/M metagenome (GOLD analysis project Ga0214921, IMG submission 177992) | Freshwater microbial communities from Lake Lanier, Atlanta, Georgia, United States - LL-1505 | ecosystem: Environmental > Aquatic > Freshwater > Lake | place: USA: Georgia | collected...
CGAAAAACTCTCGCCAGCCACTCTGGCGCACGCCACAGAAATGTTGGGTTCATGATCACTCCCAATCCAGGCATGACAAGCATGGAAATGGTGCTGATCACCGGCATGTCCGGCTCCGGAAAATCGGTCGCGCTGCACGCCCTGGAAGATGCTGGTTACTACTGTGTGGACAACCTCCCCCCCGAACTTCTCGAAAGTTTTGTCGCGCTGGAACTCAAACACAAAGCCAGCCGTGTGGCCATTGCGATGGATGTGCGCAGCGCCGCATCACTGCCGCTGGTGCCCAAGCAGTTGTTGGCCTTACAGGCCCAGGGCATGGGTATCAAATCGATTTTTCTAGACGCCAGCACCGACACTTTGGTCCGACGATTTTCCGAAACTCGGCGTATGCATCCACTGTCGCGCGGCAGCTCCTCCGACACGCACAGGGCACTGGTTGAAGCGATAGAGCATGAACGCGAATTGCTCGCGGAGATACGCGAACAAGCTCAGGTCATCGACACCAGCATCATCCGATCTTCCCAGTTGCAGACTTATCTCAAGACTTTAGTGGCTGCCCCGGCGAGCAGGCTGACCCTGGTGTTTGAGTCCTTTGCCTTCAAACGCGGCGTACCGCTGGACGCTGACTATGTTTTTGATGTGCGCATGCTGCCCAACCCGCACTACGAAAGCCACTTGCGCTCGCTGACAGGCCGCGACCAACCCGTGGCCGACTACCTTCGAAGTCACCCCGAAGTGACCGATATGTTCACCGGCATTGAAAATTTTCTAAGTCAATGGCTTCCGGCGCTGCTGCGCGACCAACGCAGTTACGTCACAGTGGCCATTGGCTGCACAGGCGGGCAACATCGGTCGGTGTACTTGGTTGAAGTGCTGGCGCTGGCTTTCGCGGCGAACTGGCAGACACTCAAACGGCATCGTGAGCTTGACGCCCTACATAAAGATCCAACATGAGCACTTCAACAACATCCCCAGTGCCTGAAACTGGTGCTCTTTGCGCGCCTGCACAGGGCATGAGCGCGCAGACGGCCTCCATACCGATCCTGATCTCGCTGAGCTTTTGTCATCTTCTCAACGATCTCATTCAATCCATGATACCGGCCCTGTACCCATTGCTCAAGGCGCAATTTAGTCTGGACTTCGCCCAGATCGGGATCATCACACTGGCCTTTCAGATGACCGCCTCGCTGCTGCAACCCACCGTGGGCTTCTACACAGACAAACACCCCCAACCCTTCTCACTGGCGCTGGGCATGTGCTCCACGCTCGTAGGTTTGCTGCTGCTTTCGGTGGCGGAAAGTTATGTAGCCATTCTTTTTTCGACCGCCCTGATCGGTACAGGCTCGGCCATATTCCACCCGGAGGCCTCTCGCGTTGCGCGCATGGCTTCCGGTGGCCGCTATGGCACCGCCCAGGCCTTCTTTCAAGTCGGCGGTAATGTCGGGCAGGCCGTCGGCCCCTTGCTGGCGGCCTTTATCGTCTTGCCACGTGGCCAGGGCGCCATCGCCTGGGTCTCGCTTGCGGCGCTCGTGGGGATGTTTTTTTTAGCTCGCATCGGCATGTGGTACCGCGCTCAATCGCGTCCGGGCCATCCTGGCGCACGTGCAAGCACCGCGACAAATAATTTGTCCCGTGCGCGGGTCTTTTTCCTGGTCAGTGTGCTGATGTTGCTGCTGTTTTCAAAGAACGTTTACAGCTCGAGTCTGACGTCTTTCTTTACTTTTTATTTGATTGAAAGATTCAATCTGTCCATCCAGGCTGCCCAGATCCAGTTGTTCATTTTCATGGCCTCGATCGCAGTGGGTACCGTGCTCGGCGGCGCACTGACCGACCGTATCGGTCGCAAGCCGATGATTTTGATCTCCATATTGGGCGCCCTGCCTTTCACACTGGCCTTGCCTTTTGCAGACCTGTTCTGGACCGGCGTGCTCACGATGGTCATCGGCTTGCTGATGGCTTCGGCCTTTCCAGCGATTTTGGTGTATACCCATGAGCTGATACCGGGTCGGGTCGGCCTGGTCTCAGGGATGTTCTTTGGATTGGCCTTCGGACTCGGCGGGCTCGGTGCAGCCGTAATGGGGTTCATCGCCGACGCTCACGGCATCGAATTCATTTACAAGCTCTGCTCCTACCTTCCGGCACTGGGGTTGGTCGCCTTCTTGCTGCCCAATTTCAACGCGCCTGCATCCAAGGCCTGAGCCGCGAATCTAAAAGCCGTGCCAAGCGACCGACCCTGCCGGGGCCGGCTTCAGGTAACGGCTTCAGGCACCAGCTTCTAGCAGCTTGCGCACTGGCGCAGGCAGCCCGAGAGCAGGCCAGCTTGACGGGCCAAACCAGGCTCCGCCGCGCTCTGCCGCTGTCAGCTCTTTTGCCAGTTTCTGGCGGGCAGTCAGCTGGCTAACAAAGGGCTTCAGGTGCAAATCCTTGTGCGTCAAAACGTGTACGAAAGCCGTTTTTGGCTTCAGACCAGCGCGTGCAGCAGCAGGGACTGCGCCGCTCAAAGCCTCTTCAGTGTCAAACACCGGCAAGCAGTACAAGCCACCCCAGATACCGCTCGCAGGACGCCTTTCGAGCCATACGGCACCATCGGGGCGTTGCACCCACAGCAGCCATAGCGCAAGGGCACTGCGCTTGAGCTTGCGCGTCTTGACCGGAAATTTTTCAGGCTGCCCCTGGCGGTGCGCCGCGCACAAGTCTTGCACCGGGCAGATCAGGCATTGCGGTTGGCGCGTCGCACAGATGGAGGCCCCCAGGTCCATCACGCCCTGGGTGTACGCGGGCATGTCTTGGCCCGCCGGCAGCAGCGCTGTGGCTTTGTCCCACAGAGCGCGCTCAGCCGCCGCTTGCGAGAGGTCCGCCGAATAAGCCAGCACGCGGGTCAGGACGCGCTTGACGTTGCCGTCCAAAATCGCCACGCGCTCAGCAAAGCAAAAGGCGGCCACAGCCGCCGCCGTTGAGCGGCCGATTCCTGGCAAAGTCTGCAAAGCCATGGCCGTCCTTGGAAACTGGCCACCGTGTTCGCTTACAACCTGTTGCGCGCAGCGGTGCAGATTTCGCGCGCGCGAGTAATAACCCAGACCGCTCCACAAGCTCAGCACCTCGTCCAGATCAGCGGCGGCCAGGGCAAGAACATCAGGAAAGCGCTGCAAGAACCGGGCGTAATAGTCCAGCACCGTGCTCACTTGCGTTTGTTGCAGCATGATCTCGGACAACCAAACACGGTAAGGGTCGCGCGTGTTTTGCCAAGGCAAACTACTGCGACCATGCTGCTTTTGCCAGACCACCAAATCAGACGCAAAACGAAACACCAGCGTAGGAGATGGGCTGGCAGAATCTGATGCTGAATGTGCGGCTTTCATGCGTTGTGCAGTGTAGACAAGGGCGGCAGCGCCACCCTAGCTTAGAATTTTTGGCAACGGCTGCAGTAAAACGTTGAGCGCTGGCCCTGCATGATTCGGCGCAGGGGTGACTCGCAGCGCCGGCAGGGCAAGCCCGCCCTGTCGTACACCATGGCTTCTAGCTGAAAATAGCCTTTTTCGCCCTGCGCATTGGAAAAATCGCGCAAGGTGCTACCGCCTTTTTCCACCGCCCGGGTCAGGACTTCGATAACCGCGGCGTGCAACAAAGCCGCGCGGGGTCTTGAAATTTTGCTGGCTTTCAGAGTGGGCCGAATACCCGCCAGAAACAAAACTTCGCTCGCGTAAATATTGCCGACACCAACCACCACCTCGCCGCCCAGCAAGACCTGCTTGATGGCGGTCTGCCGGGTTTTAAGTGCCGCCTGAAAACCAGACAAAGAAAACGTTTCATCCAGCGGCTCTACGCCCAAGTGCCCGAGTAACTTTTGCGCCACAGGGTCCGCCTCGCTGCGGGCATAGACCACCGCGCCAAAGCGGCGGGGGTCATTCAGGCGCAAGGAACCTTGCGAAGTCTGCATCTCAAAGTGGTCATGTTTGCCTGGCGCAGGCAAATGGCGGGCAAACACCAGGCTACCCGACATACCCAGGTGCACCAGCAGCAAACCCCCGCTGAGATCGATCAAGAGGTACTTGCCCCGCCGTCGCACGCCCACGACAACCTGACCAGCCAGCTTGCCCGGGGAGCAGCCGAGTGCCCAACGCAGGGGTTTGCCCATGGTCACAGACACAACGCTGGCCCCGGCGATGCGGTCGGCAAAGCTCAGGCGGGTAACTTCAACTTCCGGCAATTCAGGCATGGCTTGAATTATCATGGCTTGATGAAGATAAAACTCCTGTGTGCCTTATCGGGTTGGTGTTTGCTGATTCCGCTGACGGCTGCACAAACAGCGCCGGTCGCCCCGCCCCCGGGAATCACATCGCCCGCCGCACCCAAAGCCCGGCCGTCCCGCGACACGGGCAGACCGATGGACGCGCAATTGTTTTACCAGGTGCTGCTTGGCGAGTTAATCGCAGGTACCGGTGAGGCCGGCCCGGCGGTTTCTCTGATTCTGGACGCCGCTCGCAAAAGTCAGGACGAGCGCGTTTTTCAGCGCGCCACTGACCTGGCTCTGGAGTCACGCTCCGGAGAAATCGCTTTGCAGGCGGCACGGGCCTGGAAGCTGGCCCAGCCCGGCTCTCTCGAAGCCAGTCGCTACATCCTGCAAATTCTTCTGGCACTCAACCGCTTGAACGAGTCTGCTGAAGCGCTCAAGACGGTGATGGAGCTCACCCCCTTACAGGAGCGCGTGCAAGCCCTGGCCTCGGTGCCCAGGTTGTATGCGCGCGTGAGCGACAAAAAACTCGCGCAAGCGGTAGTTGAGCAAGCCCTGGCACCTTACTTCAATGCCCCAGCCACTTCGACAGCAGCCTGGGTCATGGCCGCGCGTCTGCGTCTGGCCGCAGACAGCAAGGCCGGCGCGCTCGAAGCCGTGCAGCGCGGCCATGCAGCTGACCGTCAAGCCGAAGACCCGCTCATGATGGCGGTGGAGCTGATGGACCCGGCAATGCCTGCCGCAGAAGCCCTTGTACTTCAACAACTCAGTGTGGCTTCTGGCGCACAAACCGAGCTGCGTTTTGCCTACGCCCGAAATTTGATTGGCTGGCAACGTGATCCTGAAGCATTGGCGCAGCTTCAGATCATCACGCGCACCAATGCCGACTTTGCACAAGCCTGGCTGCTGATGGGCTCGCTGCAGCTACAGACAAAGCAAGTTGTCCCAGCAGAAGCAGCCTTCAAACAGTACCTCAGTTTGGCCGAGCTGCAACCCGCTTCTGCCAATCGTGAGCGTGGTTTGGCACAAGCCTTTTTGGCGCTGGCGCAAATTGCAGAACAGCGCAAAGCTTTTGACGAAGCCGAGAAATGGCTGCAACGCATCGACAGCCCCGATGTTTTATTGCAAACTCAATCACGCCGCGCGGCTTTGCTGGCCCGTCAGGGCCAGTTACAGGCCGGGATTGCTTTGATACGCGAGCTGCCCGAGCGCAAAGTCGATGACGCCCGCAACAAACTGTTTGCCGAAGTGGCCCTGCTGAAAGAATTTAAACAACTGCAAATGGCTTATGAGCGCATAGCGCAGGCGGTGGCCGCCGCACCACAAGACATCGAGCTGATCTACGAGCAGGCGATGACAGCGGAAAAGCTCAACCGGCTGCCCGAGATGGAGCAGTTGCTTAGGCGCGTTATCGAGCTCAAACCTGACTACCAGGCGGCTTACAACGCGCTGGGCTACTCCTTGGCAGATCGCAATGTGCGTCTGCCTGAGGCTAAGCAGTTGATCCAAAAAGCGGTTGAATTAGCCCCCACCGACCCTTACATCCGGGACAGTCTGGGCTGGGTTGAATTCCGGCTGGGTAACCTCGATGAGGCCGCCCGTCTTCTGAGTCACGCCTACAAAGACAAGCCGGACCCGGAAATCGCCGCCCACCTGGGCGAAGTACTCTGGCGCATGGGACAGCGCGAGCGTGCCTTGGCGGTATGGAAAGAAGGCCAGATGATGAATTCCGACAACGAGACGCTGCGCGAAACGCTGCAACGCTTTGGCGTCAAACTCTGAAGCCGTGGCCGCCTAGATGCTGAGCCTGCGTCTCGCCGCCTCTGCGCCGGCTCTGTGCCGCAACAGCCGCCAGCGCACAGGCCTTGCTGTATTGCTGCTCAGCCTGAGCTTGCTCACAGCCTGCATGCACGCGCCACGCACCCCCGCAGGTTCTGCGCAGGCTGCGCTCTGGTCCGGGCGGTTGAGTCTGCAAGTGCACAGCGAGCCGGTCCAATCCTTCAGCGCGGGCTTTGAGCTCAAAGGCAGCCCCGAAAAGGGTGAACTGCTGCTCAGCAGCCCGCTGGGCAACACCTTGCTGGCCGCACGCTGGACGCCCCTGGAGGCGGTGCTGGAAGAGTCCGGCAAAACCCGCAGATTCAGCCATATTGACGCCCTGATTGAGCAGTCCACAGGGGCAGCGCTGCCGGTAGCGGCATTGTTTGACTGGCTCCATGGAAAGCCCGGCCAGCTACAAGGCTGGACCGCTGATCTTGGACAACTGGCACAGGGCCGGATCAGTGCTCAACGCAGCAACCCATTGCCGCGCTATGAACTGCGCATCGTGCTCGACAGACCAGCACCCTGATACCCATGCCAGATTTAAACGTACGCGCCCCGCTCAAGGCCCTCTACGATGTGCCGGCACCGGCCAAACTCAACTTGTTTTTACACATCACCGGCCGGCGCGCTGACGCTTACCACCTGCTGCAGTCCGTGTTTATGCTGATTGATTGGTGTGACACGCTGCACTTCGAATTACGCCGCGATGGCGTGATTTCCCGCACCGACCTGGGGACGGCCGTCAGCCAGGATTTGCCAACTGAAGACCTCAGCGTACGCGCTGCGCGCGCCTTGCAAGTGGCCACCGGAACCACCCTGGGGGTGCACATCAGCCTTGAAAAGCGGATTCCATCGCAAGCCGGTATGGGAGGCGGCTCGTCCGACGCCGCCAGCTGCCTGTTGGCTTTGCAACGCCTGTGGGGCCTGCGGCTGCCCCCCGCCAAGCTGATGGCGCTGGCGCTTTCGCTGGGAGCCGATGTGCCCTTTTTCCTGTGCGGCAGCCATGCCTGGGTAGAAGGCATCGGCGAGCTGATCACGCCAATCACTTTGCCAGCCGCCCGTTTCCTGGTCATAAAACCGGCTGTCGGGCTGTCAACACAGGCCATTTTCAGCTCTCCAGAGCTAAAACGTGACACCAAAACTGCTACAATGCTAGGCTTTGCTGCAAATGACAACGGCCTTGTTTACGGATTCGGCCGAAACGACTTGCAGCCGGTCGCCGAAAAGCTCTGCCCGCCGATGGTTCAGTCCCTGAACTGGCTTGCGGCACAAGGTTTGCAAGGCCGAATGACCGGCTCTGGGAGTGCTGTTTTTGCGCAAATGCCAAACGAAATGATGCTTTCAGACGCCCCGGGCGACTGGCAAATCAGGCAGTGCGGCAACCTGGAGGCGCATCCTCTGGCCGGTTGGTAAAATCCCGGCTCGAGAAAATGCTTCCTAGCGACGATTGATAGGTGTGTTGCTGAAGTCACGGTGCCGAGAGGTTGCCGGTCAACAGCAACAGTCCTGTGTAGGGGTGTCGCCAAGTTGGTTAAGGCACCGGATTTTGATTCCGGCATTCGCAGGTTCGAATCCTTCCACCCCTGCCAAATTTTTTGGCTCTTGCGACGGACTCCCAAAACGGGTAGGGCCAGGGCCTTTTGTTCGATGTCTTTGTTGAACGGTTTTGAGATTGCCGCGCGGCCACCAGGCCCATGTGCGGCATGTCAAGGCAATTTGCCAGGGCATTGAGCGCCATGTGTTTTTAGTGTGTTTTTTGCTTTTTCATCGCTTCACTGCCAAACACCGCTGGACCCCTCATGCTTGCGCACAACCCCGACTTCATGGTTTTCACCGGCAATGCCAACCCGAGCATGGCCCAAGAAATTGCCCATCACCTGGGCATTTCTTTGGGCGGTGCCCATGTAGGGCGCTTTTCAGACGGTGAAGTCACCGTCGAAATTCACCAGAACGTGCGGGCGCGTGAAGTCTTTGTGGTGCAGTCCACCTGCGCCCCGACCAATGACAACCTGATGGAACTGCTGATCATCGTGGATGCGCTCAAACGTGCATCGGCCGAGCGCATTTCCGCCGTGATTCCTTATTTCGGCTATGCCCGCCAGGACCGCCGCCCACGTTCGGCCCGCGTGCCCATCACCGCCAAGGTGGTAGCTAACATGCTGCAAACCGTGGGCGTGTCGCGCGTGCTGACCATGGACTTGCATGCCGACCAGATCCAGGGATTCTTCGACATACCGGTTGACAATATTTATGCCTCCCCCGTTTTGCTGGGCGACCTGCGCCAGAAAAACTACACCGACCTGATGGTCGTCTCACCCGACGTGGGTGGTGTAGTGCGGGCCAGGGCGCTGGCCAAGCAACTGGGCTGCGACATGGCCATCATCGATAAGCGCCGGCCCAAGGCCAACGTGTCTGAAGTCATGCACGTGATTGGCGACATCGAAGGGCGCAATTGCGTCATCATGGACGACATGATCGACACCGCCGGCACGCTCGTCAAGGCCGCCGAAGTTCTCAAAGAGCGCGGCGCCAAAAAGGTTTACGCCTATTGCACCCACCCGATTTTTTCGGGTCCTGCCATTGACCGCATTGCCAAAGGTGACGTACTCGACGAGGTGGTGGTGACCAACACCATCGCTTTGACTGACAACGCCTTAATCTGCAAAAAAATCCGCCAACTCTCCGTGGCTCCGTTGATCGCCGAAACGATACAACGCATTGCCAAGGGTGAGTCGGTCATGAGTTTGTTCTCAGACCAAGACAATCTGTTTTGATCTGAGGCAAAAAGCAGGCGGCACCTTCGGGCACCGCCTTTTTACGTCACGAGGCTAGCTGGTCGCGGTATGCCTCTTTAGGAGTATTGATATGAAATTCGTCGCTTTTGAGCGCGCCATGCAGGGTACGGGTGCGAGCCGCCGTCTCCGCATCACCGGACGCACGCCCGGTATCGTTTACGGTGGCACTGGCCAGCCTTTGCTGATCGAGCTCGATCACAACGCCGTGTTCCACGCCATCAAGAAAGAATCTTTCCACGCGTCCATCCTCGAAATGGAACTCGCCGGCAAGAGCCACAAAGTTTTGTTGCGTGATCTGCAGATGCACCCGTTCAAACAGCAAATCTTGCACATCGACTTCCAGCGCGTCGAAGCCACGACCCGCATGACTGTCAAAGTGCCGGTTCACTACAGCGGTGAAGAAAATTCACCGGCCGTCAAAGCCGAAGGTTGCCTGGTCAACCACGTGATGACTGAACTGACGATCTCCTGCTTCCCGGCAGACATTCCTGAGTTCATCGCCGTCGATCTGAGCGCCATGAAAAAAGGCTCTTCTTTGCACGTCAAAGACATCACCCTGCCAAAGGGCGTGAAATTTGTTGCTAAAGGCCAGGAAAACCCTGTGCTGGCCTCCGTTTCGGTGATCGTTGAGGAAGCTCCCGCCGAGGCAGCACCTGCAACCGATGCCAAAGATGGCAAGGACGCCAAAGACGCCAAAGCGCCGGCCAAGGCGCCAGCCAAGGCACCTGCAGCCAAGAAATAAGCCGCAGACAGCGGAGCAAGCTTTTGCCCCATCGGCCCATATCCTCACCAGAGGGTATGGGCCGTTTTGTTGAGGCCGGCAGGCGTTACAGTCCTGCAAAGACTATTGGACAAACCGCGCACACGGAATTCATCGCTCCATGATCAAACTTTTTGTCGGCCTGGGCAACCCGGGTACTGAATACGAAGCTACCCGTCACAACGCCGGTTTTTGGTGGCTTGATGCCTTGGCCCGCGAACTCAAGCTGAGCCTGGTGCTGGACAAGAGCTACCACGGCGTGGTGGCGCGCACCACCATCAAAGGACAGACAGTGTGGCTGCTAGAGCCGCGTACCTTCATGAACCTGTCAGGCAAATCCGTTGCTGCGCTGGCCCGTTTTTTCAAACTCAAGCCTGAAGAAATTCTGGTGGCACATGACGAACTGGATATCGTGCCTGGCCAGCTCAAGCTTAAATTTGGCGGCAGCCACGCCGGCCACAACGGCCTGCGCGACATTCACGCCCAGCTCGGCAGTGCCGACTACTGGCGTCTGCGGATCGGTGTGGGTCACCCCGGCGACAAAGCCGAGGTGATCAACTGGGTGCTGCAAAAGCCCTCGCAAGGGCACCGCGCGGCCATTGAAGATGCCCTGCCCCGCAGCCTGAAGGCGCTGCCTATGCTGATAAACGGTGAAATGGAAAAAGCCACCATGCTGATTCACACGCATGCGCCGGTGCGGCCCAAGCCGCCGCGCAAGCCCGAGCCTGCGCCCGGTGCAGAAACGGGCCCGACGGGCCCGAACGGCGCAGCCGACAAGCCCTGAACAAACCGGCCTTTTGCCGGCTCAACCCAGTGCTCAGGGCTTGGGTACGGCGCTCGCCTCCAAAGTGGCTTGGAGGCGGTGGTATTTTTGCATCAAGGTTTCCCGGCTTTCAATGTGCTGGGGATGAATAGGAATACAGGCCACAGGGCAGACCTGCACGCACTGGGGCTCGTCAAAGTGCCCGACGCACTCGGTGCACTTGTGCGGATCTATCTCGTAGATTTCTTTGCCCATGTAGATGGCCTGGTTCGGACACTCGGGCTCACACACGTCGCAGTTGATGCACTCGTCGGTGATCAGAAGCGCCATGTCAGCGCCCCGGCGGCGCTGCGTGAACGCCGTGCAAGGCGGCTGCCACGGCGGGGCTGACCATCTGGCCCACGTCGCCGCCAAGCTTGCTGATTTCACGCACCAGCGTGCTGCTGATGCATTGCAAGGATGCTTCTGGCAGGAAAAAAATAGTCTCGATGCCGGGCCGCAACTTACGGTTCATGGCGGCCATCTGCACTTCGTAATCAAAGTCAGTGAGGTTACGCACACCGCGCACCACAGCGCTGGCTTGGTGCTGAGCACAAAAATCCATGATCAGGCCCTCAAAGGGCAACACGCGTATGCGCCCTGCGGGCGCAATGCTCTGCACCGCCTGCTCAACCAAACGCACTCGTTCTTCTAAGCTGAACAAGGTTTTTTTGTGATGAGCAACGGCCACGGCAATCAAGAGTTGGTCAAACAAGCCGGCCGCGCGGCGCACCACGTCCTCATGCCCCATCGTCAAGGGATCAAAAGTGCCGGAGTAAACAGCCGTACGGGAGTTAATCTGAGCCATGGGCGAATTATGCCGCTTGGCGCCGCGCTCAGGCGGAGAAGGCGGCCGGGCGTGCCAGCAGATGAAAATGTACCGCGCCGGCCTTGCTGCTGCGGTAGATTGCCAGGCCCAAGGGGGCCAGTTCTTCAGCACTCCAGCTGCGCGGGGCTTCAAGGTAGACCAAGCCCTGCGTTGCAATCGCGTCAGCCGCCGCCTTCAAGGCGGGCTCAAACAGCGTGGACTCAAAGGGTGGGTCAATGAAAACCAGTTGCATCGAGCCCGGGCTTTGCCGGCGCAACAGGCCTACACCGTCGCCGCGCTCGACGCGCACGCTGGCGGCCTGCAAACGCTCTTGCAGCGCCTTGAGTTTGAGCGCCAATTGCGGATCTTGCTCGCACAGCAGGACCTCGGCAGCGCCGCGCGATGCGGCTTCAAAGCCCAGCGCGCCGGTGCCGGCAAAAATGTCAATGCAGCGCCAGCCAGTGAGATCCTGACCGAGCCAGTTAAACAAAGTTTCGCGCACCCGGTCCGGCGTCGGGCGCAAGCCCGGCTTATCGGCCACTGGCAGTTTGGTGCGCTTGTAAATGCCGCCAATGATGCGCACCTCACCAGGCAGCGACTTGTTCTGGCGCGGGCCGGGCTTGGCCTTTGCCTTGGGTGCGGTCGCTGAACGCGCATCTGAACGGGCGTCAGAGCGGGCGTCTGAACGCACGGTCATGGGCCAGCGCCCAAGACCACAGTGACCATGCGCTCAGGTTGAAGTTTGCGGGAAAAAGCAGCCTTGATATCAGCCGCCGTGATTTTTTCAAGCTGCGCAGTCCAGGTGTCTAAGTAGTCCAAAGGCAAGTTGTTCCAGGCAATGTTGGAGATGTTTTCAAGCAGTTTGGCGTTGCTGTCGATGCGCAGCGCAAAGCCGCCCACCAGGTTGTCCTTGGCGGCCTTGAGCTCGGCCTCGGTCGGGCCTTCGGCTACAAATCTTGCCAGAACCGTACGCGCCACCTCGACCGCCTGCGCCGCCTGGTCGGGCCGCGTCTGCAAACCAATGGTGAATGCACCCGCATGCAGACCGGGTGAAAAAAAACTGTAGACGCTGTAGGTCAGGCCACGCTTTTCACGTACCTCGGTGGTCAGTCGCGACACAAAACCTCCGCCACCCAAGGTGTAGTTACCGACAGTGAGCGCAAAAAAATCAGGGTCATCACGTTTGTAGCCGGGCTGGCCGATCAAGACATGCGCCTGGGCCGATTCAAAAGCAAGCGACCGGTTCACCGGCGCAGTCAGCGCCTGAACTTCAGCCACAGCCGGCAAAGCCTGGCAGCGCGCCGCATCACGCTGAGGCAGTCGGGCCAGCAGCGCAGTGACCATTGCATCGGTTTGAGCCCGCGTGACGTCGCCGACCACGCTGACTTTGGCTCTGCAAGGCTCAACATGCTGGGCATAAAACTGCCGCATATCTGCTGTGGTGATGCGCGCCAGCGTGGCTGGCGTGGTTTGCAGGCCATAAGGGTGGGCGCCATAGACGGCTTCCCGAAAAGCTTTGCCCGCCACGCTGGCAGGTCGGGTGTCAGACTCACGAATAGCAGCGCTGATACGGTCGCGCTCCTGTTGCCAAACGGCTTCGGGCAAGGCCGGCTCACCGATCTGGCGGGCGGCCAGGGCCACCGACTGCGCCAAGAGGTCCGGGTAGCTCAAACTGCGAAGCGAAAAGCTCAGGCGATCACTGCCGGAGCTGACCGTGAAGACCGCCCCCAGATCGGCCCAGGCTTCGCTGAGCTGATTTTCGTCCAGCGCCATAGCGCCTGGGCGCCCAGCCAGGCCTTTGCCGCTCATGCGTGACATGGCACTGGACAGGCCGGCTTTATCAGCCGGGTCGCGACGGCCGCCGGCGTCAAAGTCAATCTGAACGTCCAACATGGCAATGCCGTGGCTCTCGACCAGGTAGACCTTGGCACCACTGGCCTGGGTCCAGTGCTGTATCGGCAATGCAGCCCTTGCGCTCAGGCTGTGCATGAAGAGAACCAGGCCAAACAACAGGCCGGGCATTGCGCGACGCGAAAAAAAAGAGTTCAACATGGCTGCACTTTCAGTCTCAATGGCGCGAAGCTGCGGCCGGCTGGCGGGGCTTGCGGTTCGGGTCGGGGGGCTGCGGCACCAGTGTGGACTGCGTCAACTGCTCGTCGCCGAAATAGCGCGTGGCCACGGACTGCACCTCTTGCGCTGTGATGGTGCGCAACTGCGCCACCAAGCGAGCGTTAGCGTCCAACGGGAAGCCGTTGAGCCAATTACTGCCAAGCTCTCTGGCCTGGCTGAAAATCGCGTCCAGCTTGTAAGTTTCAGAGGCAACCCACTGGGTTTTGACGCGCTGAAGTTCGCCCTGGCTGACGCCTTCGCGGGCGATCCGATCAACTTGCTTGCGCAGCGCGGCGAGAGTTTGGCTTGGCGTTTTTCCTTCAGCCGGCACGCCAACAAGAGAAAAAACCTGCGGCCCGCGGCCGTAAAGGCCGTTGTAGGCACCGGCACTGTCCGCTACCCGATCGGCGCCTTGCGTCAGGGCCCGGTCCAGGCGGGCGCCGCTGTAGCCGTCAAGCACCGCGGCCAAGACAGTCAGCGCCAGAGCGTCTCTGCTGGCAGCAGAAGCTTTGGGCGGCGCGTCTGTCAGGGCGCTGATGTCCAGTTGCGGCACTTTGAACATGAGACTGACATAAGCCTGGCTGGCAGTGGCTTTGTGTTCGATCTGGCGCAGACCGTTCTGGGCTGGTTCGGTGCGCGGTTTTCGAGCGGGGATGAGCCCGGCGGGAATGCGGCCATAGTATTTGTCGGCCCATGCGCGCACCTGGGCCACATCCACATCCCCGGCGATGACCACGGCTGCATTGCCGGGCACGTACCACTGTCGGTAAAAGCTGCGCAGATCGGCCGAGGTCATGGCGTCCAGATCGCTCATCCAGCCAACGATGGGCCGCCGGTAGGGCGCTGCCGTGAAGGCCACAGCGTAGGCATATTCGTAGAGTTGCGAGCGTGGCGCGTCTTCCGTGCGCAGACGGCGCTCTTCCTTGACGACTTCAATTTCACGCTTGAACTCTTCGTCGTCCCACTGCGTGTTGGCAAAACGGTCGGCTTCCAGCTGCATCACCTCTTCAAGGCGGGCTGCAGGAATCTGCTGGTGGTAGGCGGTGGCATCTCGGCTGGTGAAGGCGTTGTCGCCCCCGCCCAAAGCCGCTATGCGGCGCGAAAATTCACCGGGCTTGAGCGTGGGCGTGCCTTTGAACATCATGTGTTCCAAGGCATGGGCTACGCCGGAACTTCCATCAACCTCGTCCATCGAGCCCACCCGCACCCACAGCATGTGCGCCACCGTCGGCGCCCGGCGGTCAGGCTTAACAATCAGAGTCAGGCCATTGGCCAGTGTGAACTGCTGCACCTGCATACCAGAGGCTGGGCTTTGCGCACTTGCGCTGCTTGCAGCCAGAAACCAGGCGCCCAAGACCACAGCGGCATTTTTCACCAGGCGCGCACCAGTAAGACGGAGACAAATAGAAAGTGAAAGAATGGGCATCTTGAGCTTAGATTGGGTTATGTGTTTGCCAAATGTAACTTGCACGGGGTGTTTCATAGAATAGCTCCAGTACAAAGACCCTCATATGTTCAGTTTCTTCAAGAAAAAAACGCCCAAGCCCGTCGCAGTATCCGAAACCATGGCCTCCCCCAGTGACGCTTCCCTGGGCAGTCCAGCAGCGGGGTTAATCGGCAGCGCACTGGTCAGCCCCATTGCGACCAACAGCCCGGCACCCGCCCAGGGCTTGCAGCCCGGACGCGAACCTTGGTTGGACAAACTCAAGGCCGGCTTGCGCAAGACCGGTAGCAGCATTTCGAGCGTTTTCACGGGCACACAAATCGATGAGGCACTTTACGAAGACCTGGAGGAGGCGCTGCTGATGGCCGACGCCGGCGTCAGCGCCAGCAACTACTTGCTGGGCGAACTTCGCCGACGCGTCAAAGAAAGCGGCGTGACGCACCCGGTGGCTGTGCGCAACCTGCTGATCGAAGTGCTTTGCGGCTTGCTTAAACCCCTCGAGCAGCCTTTGCGCATTGGCGAATTTGTGCCCACTGTGATCATGGTGACAGGCGTCAACGGTGCTGGCAAGACCACATCGATCGGCAAGCTCACACGCCACCTGAGCGACGCGGGCGCCTCTGTTCTGCTGGCTGCGGCCGACACTTTCCGGGCAGCGGCGCGCGAACAACTTACCGTCTGGGCCGATCGCAACACCGTCGAGATCGTCAGTCAAGCCGGCGGCGACCCGGCCTCTGTCAGTTTTGACGCGGTCAGCGCTGGCAAGGCGCGGGGCAAGGACGTGGTACTGGTGGACACCGCCGGTCGTTTGCCGACCCAACTTCACTTGATGGAAGAACTTAAAAAAATCAAACGTACCATCGCCAAGGCCGGCGGTCAGGGCATCGGCACGCCACCTCACGAAATCCTGCTGGTTATCGACGGCAACACAGGCCAAAATGCGCTGGCGCAGGTCAAGGCCTTTGACGAGGCATTGCAACTCACAGGTCTGATCGTCACCAAGCTCGATGGCACGGCAAAAGGCGGCGTGCTGGCCGCCATTGCGTTGTGGGCCAGCGAGCGCGGCAAAGCCCACCCGGATTGGCGGGGTGCCGGTTTACTTTATTGGCGTTGGAGAGCAGGTCCAAGACCTGGAGACTTTTAATGCGCGCGAATTTTCCCAAGCCTTGCTGAGTTAATCCGACCAGCGCGCAATACATGCTCGACAACTTTGCCCAGCGCCTGATCGAGCCTGCGCTCAAGCGCGTGGCGCGGCAGCTGGTACGCATCAACGTCACGGCCAATCAGTTGACGCTGGCGGGCTTTGCCGTTGGCTTGCTAGCAGCGGTGTTGATTGCGCAACGCGCCTACGGTGCCGGTCTGGCTTTGTTGCTGTTGTCCCGGCTTTGCGATGGTCTGGACGGCGCAGTGGCCCGGCAAACGCAGCCCAGTGACCGCGGCGGCTTTTTGGACATCACCCTGGACTTCATTTTTTACGCAGCCGTGGTGCTGGCCTTTGCTTTCGCCGACCCTGCCGCCAACGCACTGGCGGCAGCGGCCCTGCTGGCCGGCTTCATGGGCACGGGCAGCAGTTTTTTAGCCTTCGCTGTGATGGCCGCCAAGCGCCAAATGGGCAAGCAGATGCCCAGCGGCAAGTCGTTTTACTTTTTGGGTGGGCTCACAGAAGGCACGGAAACTCTGGGGTTTTTCGTCGCCATGTGCTTGTGGCCTGCTCAGTTTGCGCTGTTGGCCTGGGTTTTTGCGGGCCTGTGCGTCGTCACCACCCTTGCCCGTGTAGTTTCGGGCTACAAAGCCATTGACTGAGCAAAAGCCCTCATTGCAATCGGACCCATCAGCCTCATCTGCCAGCTAGAGTAGAAGACCTCCCTAGGAATTTACATTGCCTTTTTTTAACCGCCTTATTCAAGTGCTCATGCGCCTGGCGCTGGGCATTTTTGCCGCTGTGGCGCTGCTCAGCTTGCTGGCTCTTGGGCTGGTGATGTTGCTGCTGGCACTGCTGCGCGCTTTGGTGACCGGGAAAAAACCGGCGGCAGTCACCGCCTTCAGTCGGTTCAGGCAGTTTTCCGGTCAGCAGATGGCTGGACGCTGGCGCAGCACCGCTCCTGACAACTTCGACACCACAAGCACAAACGCACGGGACCACAAATCCGGGCAACCCGCCCGCAGCCTCCTTGGCAGCGACGAGGTGGTGGATGTCGAAGTGCGCGAGATTCCCGCCGATCGCCCGCCGCGCTGAGGCCTGCACCCCGCTAAGTCTCGGCTGCACGCCACAACATCAACCCAACATGCCAAGCTGTTGGCTAAGGGAAATCCACATTCGGTGCAGCCTTAATCTGAGGTAAAAATAGAATTCGGCCTTAACGGCACGTCTTTTTTCAACATTACAAGAATTAACTTGGCTATGACTACCCACACGCTCAAGACTGTTGCCCTTACTTTGTTGGCATTTTTAGCCTGTGTCCCATCTGTACATGCCCAAACTTGGGAGCCTGCCAAAAATGTAGAGATCGTGGTTTATGCAGCGCCTGGCGGCAGCAACGACAAAACCGCCCGCGCTATTGAAAAAGCAGTGGGCAGCAAAAAACTGATCAACACCACCATGACAGTCGTCAACAAAACCGGTGGTGGCGGCAACATACAGCTGAACTACATGACTCAACATGCTGGTGATGCGCATTACCTGATGATCACCACCCCGACTCTGCTGGCCAACCACATCACTGGCAGCAGCACGCAAAACCACAAGGATTTCTCGCCTATCGCCTCCATGATCAACGACTTCTCGGTCTTTGCAGTCAACGCCGATTCGGCCTTGAAGACCGGCAAAGATGTGGTCGACAAACTCAAGGCCAACCCAAGGTCCTTATCGATCGGTTTTGCCGGCGCCATAGGCGGACACAACCATGTGGCCGCGGGCTTGCTAATGAAGGGCATTGGCGGCGAAGCAAAGGCGCTCAAAGTGATTGCGTCCAAAGGCTCTTCTGAGGCCTTAACCGCGCTCATGGGCGGGCACATCGACATGGTGGTCACTGCGGCAGGAAACGTCAGCTCGCACATGGCTGCCGCAGTGAC
>Ga0214921_10005517_pt1 | contig 17834 bp, 9 predicted proteins | sample LL1505_MetaG_FD_177992 | JGI IMG/M metagenome (GOLD analysis project Ga0214921, IMG submission 177992) | Freshwater microbial communities from Lake Lanier, Atlanta, Georgia, United States - LL-1505 | ecosystem: Environmental > Aquatic > Freshwater > Lake | place: USA: Georgia | collected 2015-05-28
CAAATCCTTCTTAGAGAAAGAAGAAGGGCATGCTGAAGGCTTTGCAAAGGAATGTGCAGTTGTAACCCATTACCGGTTGAAAACAGATCCCGACAACAAGGGAAAATTGATGGTTGATCCTGACGCAAAATTGGAAGAGGAACTCATTGTCCGCCCAACAAGCGAAGCCATCATCTGGAATGCCTACAAAGACTGGATCCAGTCTTACCGTGATTTGCCACTCTTGATCAACCAGTGGGCCAATGTGGTCAGGTGGGAAATGAGGACAAGGCTTTTCTTGAGAACGGCAGAATTTCTCTGGCAGGAGGGCCATACTGCCCATGCCACCGCTGAAGAAGCCATTGCTGAGGCTGAAAAAATGTTGCATGTGTATGGAGATTTCGTTGAGAACTATATGGCGCTCCCCGTTATCAAAGGCATCAAAACACCGAATGAGCGGTTTGCGGGTGCCCTGGAAACCTATTGTATTGAGGCCCTGATGCAGGATGGCAAGGCCTTGCAGGCCGGCACTTCCCATTTCTTGGGCCAGAATTTTGCGAAAGCATTCGATGTAAAATACCTGACCAAGGAGAACAAACAGGAATTTGTTTGGGCAACCTCCTGGGGTGTTTCGACCAGGCTGATCGGTGCTTTGGTAATGGCCCACAGTGATGACCAGGGACTGGTTATTCCACCCAGAATTGCCCCGCTGCAGGTGGTGATTGTCCCCATTTACAAAGGACCAGAACAGAAGGCCTTGGTGGATGAAAAAGTGAATACCATTGTTGCCGACCTGAAATCAAATGGTATTTCAGTGAAATATGACGATTCAGAAAATACAAGACCAGGCTGGAAGTTTGCCGAATATGAACTGAAGGGTGTTCCTGTGCGCATCGCCATTGGTCAGAAAGACATTGAAAATGGTGTAGTGGAAGTGGCCAGGCGGGATACCAAGGAAAAGCAATCAATTCCTGCAGAGAATCTGATAGAGCATGTCAAATTTTTGATGACAGATATCCAGCAAAACCTTTACAACAGGGCATTGGCATACAGGGATTCCCATATCACGGAGGTGAGCAGCTGGGAAGAATTCAAACAGGTGCTCAATGAAAAGGGCGGATTCATCTCAGCCCATTGGGACGGGACGCCAGAAACCGAAGACAAGATCAAGGAGGAGGCCAAGGCGACCATTCGGTGTATTCCATTGAACAATCAACCCGAAGAAGGGGTCTGCGTATTTTCAGGAAAGCCCAGCAAGCAGAGGGTTTTGTTTGCAATGGCCTATTAAAGAATAATGGTGTCCCTGGCGGTGAGGCATGCACCGATGACCCCGGCTTTCTCTCCCAGTTGAGAGATCTTGAGTTTGGTGTCATTGTTGACCAGGCTCAAGGAAAGCTTATTAAGGGTGCTGCGGGCTGGGAGACGAATGTAGTCGCCCGTTTCAGACAGCGCGCCCCCTAGGATAAGCATTTCTGGATTGAAAATATTGACCAATACTGCCAATCCCTTTCCCAGTTTTTCACCTATCTCTGAAATCAATTCAATGCTGAGCTGGTCCTCATTCACTGCTGCGTTGATGATGTCATTCATGGTAATATCATCAATCGTCATATTTTTTTTCAATGCAATGGAGGTAAACCCTTTTTTTATCTGATCCTTGAATTTCCTGACAAGGGCATGTCCGGAGGCTTCTGTTTCCAGGCAACCTTTTTTCCCGCAATGACAAATGATTTCATTCTCAAACAGCGGGATATGCCCGAACTCTCCGCTAAAACCTGATTTCCCGTAATATACTTTTCCGTCCAGCAGGATCCCCATTCCCATGCCATAATCCATGTTGATGAACAGGATATTGTTTTCTTTTTTTAATTCATTTGACTGAAATTCTCCATATGCCATTGCCCTGGAATCGTTTTCCAGAAATGTGGGTATGCCTATTTCATGTTGAATGATTTCCGCCAGGGGTTCCTCTTTGAAATGAAAAAAACTGAAACTATGTCCTGTTTTATGGTTGATTCTTCCTGTCAGGTTAATGCCAAGTCCCAGTACTTGGGCTTTGCTGCTGGGACCTTCACCCAAAAAAGCCTTGATGAGCTGGATGAGATTTTCCAGTGATTCAGGTGTGTTTTCAAGGCGAAATGGTACTTTTTCCTTCTGATAGATCATTTTCTTGGTAAAATCCATCAATCCAAAATTGATATGGTACTTTTTAACATCCACTCCCAGAAAATAGCAGGCATCCGGAACCAGACCAAACATGCTGGCCCTTCGTCCACCGGTTGAATCCAGTTTTCCTTCATCTTGGATCAGACCATCCTGGATCAGTTCATTGATCAGGGAGGTAGTTTTGGGAACGCTGGTGCCCAAATCTTTACTCAAATCAGTAATTGTGCTGTTGCCAGACTGGTTGATATGGCTGATAATGAACTTTTTCAGGGACCTGTTTTTGAAAACTACCCCGGATACTGCTTCATCATTAAATATATCAAGATTTGTTTTTTTTCTTTTCATGCTTTTCCCGTGCATCAAATCTATGATTAATCTTGTCTTATGCCTTATACTTACTAATTATAATTTTTTATTCTACTTTTTAATTATATTTACTAAGTTTGATCCAGAATTTCATTAACCTAAACACAACCAACATGAAAAAATCGCTTTTGACAGCTTGTCTGGTGTTTTTTGTAGGTGCAATTGCACTTGCTCAAACCAGGCAGCTCACTGGAAAGGTAACAGGTCCTGACAACCAAGGGGTTGCAGCCACTACAGTCAAGGTAAAGGGAGGCACCAATGCCACCACAACAGGTTCAGATGGTAGTTTTACGCTGACCGTACCCACTGGAAACATCATTCTCCAGTTTTCTTCAGTAGGATATGGTGCTAAGGAAGTTGCCGTGAGCGCCTCACAATCATCAGTCAATGTTACGCTTGCAACTCAATCCTCCGATTTGTCTGAGGTTGTTGTTACTGCATTGGGTATCAAGCGCGAAAAGAAAATGTTGACCTACGCTTCTCAGCAGGTTTCTGGTGATGAGATTCGCAGGGCTGCAAGTCCAAATTTTATGGAAGCCATCAGTGGTAAGGCCGCGGGTATCGATATCCGTGTCAGTGGATCCGGTGCAGGTGGTTCAACCAAGGCCGTACTCAGGGGTGCCAAATCCTTGTTGGGTACCAGCGAAGCACTCTATGTAATTGATGGTATTCCCATGGTAAACAACAAAGGTGGCCAGCCGGGCTCCTATGGTGGAACTGATGGAGGAGATGGTCTTTCTGCATTGAACCCTGCTGATATTGAAAGTGTTAACGTCCTCAGGGGCGCAAATGCATCAATTCTTTATGGAAGCCAAGGTGCCAACGGTGTGATCCTCATCACAACCAAAAAAGGGAAGTCCGGAAAAGTATCGGTTGATTTGAACTCCAGCACGGTGCTTGAGCAGGTTTCCAACCTACCTGATTTTCAGTTTGAATATGGAACGGCAACTGGTGGAGACTACAGCTGGTCAAAAACCAAGGGAGCTTACCAGAAGACATACATCGATGAATTCTTTCAAACAGGTGTAAATGCCACGAATTCAGTATCTGTAAGTGGTGGAAGCGATAAGACTACGGCTTATTTCTCTTATTCAAATTCAAATGCAAAAGGTGTATTGCCAACCAATACATACAACAAGAATACCATCACACTCAACCAGTCTACCAAGTTCTTCAATGACAAAGTAACCTTGAGTTCAAATGTTATTTTTTCTTCAGAGAAATCTTTCAACCGTCCGGGTGCAGGATATTACAACAATCCCTTGACAGGATTGTATCTCTTCGCCCGTGAAAGGGATTTTGCAGCCTATAAGGCCAATTATCAGGTATTCAATGACGTGCGCAACATGTACAAGATGAACTGGTATTCTACAGAGGAAAAGCAAAATAATCCATATTGGGAGATTTATAATAATTCCAAGCTGGCCACCAACAGCCGTGTCATTGCCAACATGAAATTGTCTTATGACATTGCCAAAGACCTTAAGTTTGAAGTGAGGGGTAATATCGACTACAACAATGTGCTCTATGACAACCGATATGCAGCGGGTGGAAACTCAGTGAGTGTAAGCCCCAATGGTTCTTGGTCATATACCAAGTATAACGATAAGTCATTGTATGCTGATGGTATCTTGACCTATACCAAGAATATTGGTGACTTCAGTTTGACAGGATTGGCCGGTGCGAGCTACCAGAAGAATACCTTCAGGGATGGAATGTCTGTTGCCAATGGAACTACTGCTTTGCAGTATCCCAATTTCTTCTCTTTTTCTAACATGCCTTACAACATCATTTTCAACCAAACCCTGAACAGGACCCTGAAGCAAGGTGCTTTTGCGAACGTACAGGTTGGTTTCAAGGAAATGATTTTCTTGGATCTTTCTGCCCGTAACGACTGGGCTTCAACACTTGCCCTTACAGGAAACCAATCTTACTTGTATCCTGCTATGGGTGTTTCAGCCATCATCAGCCAGATGGTGACCCTTCCGGAAGCTATCTCTTTTATGAAAGTAAGGGCTTCTCGCTCTGAAACCGGAAATGAGGTTCCCTACAATGTGGTCAATCCATGGAACTCAATTGGAGGTGCTGGCGGACCTACAGGTATCGGTGGTATCAACAGAAACACACAGGTTCCATTTACCAACCTGAAGCCTGAAATCATCAAGGGTGATGAGCTTGGTCTTGAAATGAAATTCTTTGGAGGTAAGCTGGGATTGGACGCAACCTATTATAAGGACGTTAGCACCAACCAGTTCCTGACGCTTAGTGCTCCATCCGGTTCAGGGTATTCAATTTACTACGTGAATGCAGGAAAGATTTTAAACAAAGGATTTGAGGTTACCGTTGATGCTGAGCCACTGAGGACAAAAAATTTCAGGTGGAAGACTGCTGTAAACATGTCGCGTAATACCAACAAGATTGAAGAACTGATCGCATCCAATCCCAACTACCAGGTTGGTGGAGACGATGAAGGTTTTGCTTCCATCATCAAGGCAGGTGGATCGTTCAATGACCTGTATATTTTCAAGTTTGCCAGAAACGAAAAAAATCAAATTATCCTGAGTGCTGCAGGTGTTCCAACAAAGGCAGCAACACAGGTGAAAGTGGGTAATGTAAACCCTAATTTACTCATGGGCTGGAACAATACTTTCACTTACAATGATTGGTTCCTCAGTGTACTGATCAATGGTAAATTTGGTGGTGTTGCTTTTTCCAAAACAGAAGCCTTTTTGGATTCTTATGGTGTAAGCCAAAGGAGTGCTGATGCTAGAAATGCTGGCTCCATTGCAATTGATGCGATTCAGGGAACAACACCTGTAACGTCCATCGATCCGGTTGTTTACTATTCTGCCATCGGTGACAGGAACAAAATCATGGAGCCATATGTTTTCTCAAGAACCAACGTAAGGTTAGGACAACTGTCTTTGGGTTATACACTCAAGTTCAAGAAATCTAACATCGGTATCAAAGATGCTGCCTTCTCTTTGGTTGGAAGAAATCTTTTTTTCTTCTACAAAAAGGCTCCATTTGATCCTGAGCAATCCATGAGTACAGGAAACGGAATGCAGTCAAACGATGTATTCAGTCTGCCTGGCACAAGGTCTTTCGGATTTAACGTAAAGCTGTCATTCTAATAAATATAAATACACCAATCATGAAACAATTATTTGTTGCATCAATGATGCTGATTGCTTTCGGCTCCTGTACCAAGGATTTTGAAAGCACCAATCAGAATCCCAATCAAATCTCTGATTTGATGCTGAAGCAAGACTTCAATCTTGTGGGTTCACCTTTCTCTGGCATGTTGTATGAACTGCACGGCAACCAGGGCAGTCAAACACAGGAAGACCTTTGTTATGACTCCTGGATGGGGTACATGAATACACCTACAGACTTTGTGGGTAATGTAAACAATACCACTTATTACATCCGTTGGAATGGATACTGGGGTCGTCAGTACAATAACGTCATGTCGCCTTCACGTCAAGTAATCAGGTTGGCACAGGAAAACAATTTGCCATTGTTTGCAACCTGGGCAAAATTGATTCGAATCCTTTCTATGTCAAGATTGACAGCGATTCATGGCCCGATCATTTATTCCAATTATGGAAGTACTGCCGCCACCATCAATTATGACAAAGAGTCTGACCTTTACAATACTTTCTTTGCTCAGCTGGATTCAATCCAGACAGAATTTGGTGCAAACAAAACCTATGCAGGTTTTGCCAAATTTGATCCCAGCTACAAGGGTAGCATCCCTTCCTGGATGAAAGTGGTGAATTCCCTTCGTTTGAGGTTGGCCATCAGGCTCTCTAAAATTTCGCCAGCGTTGGCAAAGACACAAGGTGAAAAGGCGCTTAGTGATGCAGCTGGTTTGATCGAGTCCAATGCAGATAATTTTAATATTTCACTGTTGGGTAATATCATGCCAGTAGGAATGATTTGTTACCAGTGGGATGATACCCGCATGGGTGGCCCCATTGAATCATTCATGGTCGGTTTGAAGGATGAGCGCATTTCTAAATTCTTTGCCCCTGTTACAGATCCTGCGTTGTATGCAGATCATCCTGCGTATCCTTATAAAGGAATCCGCAATGGAGCTTACAATGCAGCCAAAGCTGACAAGGTTCCTTACTCCAAAGTATCTCCTGATTTTAATACGGTTCAGACGAGAAGGCATTTCACTGCTTCAGAAGTTTTGTTCCTGAAAGCTGAGGCTGGCCTTAGGGGTTGGACTGGTGCAGGTGATCCCAAGACAAACTATGAGAATGGTGTGAGACTTTCTTTTGCAGATTGGGGAGCTGGCGGTGCCGATGCTTATCTGTTGGACAAGACAAGCAAGCCCATTAACTATGTGGATCCCAAAGATGCCCGTAACAGCTTTAAGGCTGTTTCTACCATCACAGTTGCATGGAATGATGCAGACAGCAAGGAGTTGAAGCTGGAGAAAATACTCACCCAGAAATACCTTGCTGGATTCACGAACACACTTGAGGCCTGGGTTGACTTCAGGAGAACTGGTTATCCCAAGATACCCACTGTTGCAAAGAATGACAGCAGCCCTGATTGGGGTGTAATTCCTGCAAATGAGTGGATCAAGAGGATGCCATTCATTAATGCTGAAAGAACTGGTAACACTGCCGGTGTAGCTGATGCGGTTTCCAAAATGGGAACTGGTGCCAAAGATGACATCGCTACCCGTTTGTGGTGGGATACTGGCAATCCGGTGAATTTCTAACCATATTTTTCTTTTTAGAGGGGCGTTCCAACTGGAACGCCTTTTTTTTTATATCATCTATCTTAAATACAACCCTATGGGGTTATCTGTCTTGCTTGTTTAGCGATTGGCTTATTTTAGATAATAAAAAAATTAACAAAGTTGGGCCGGTTTAAAAATATTTTATAAATTGGTAAATTATTTTAGTAAAACTGCTTTTAATTAATGCCAATGGTACAAGAAGTAAAAGATGATGTAGCAAGCCGGATATTGAACTATGCTGAACTTTATCGTGACGAATTGGTAAACAATGTGCTTCCATTTTGGCTTGAACACAGCAAGGATGAACAGCATGGAGGTTATTTCACCTGTTTGGATCAGTACGGAAAGGTATACGATACAGACAAATTCATGTGGTTGCAGGGAAGAGAGGTATGGTGTTTTTCTACCATGTACAGGCTCGTTGAACAAAATCAAGCCTGGAAGGAAATGGCCCTGCATGGTGCTTCATTCATGAAAAAATTCGGTCGGGATGCACAGGGAAACTGGTATTTCTCCCTCACAGCAGACGGTAAGCCACTGGTTCAGCCCTATAATATTTTTAGTGATTGCTTTGCTACCATGGCATTTGCCGCATTAAATAAAATTGACCCTTCACCAGAATACAGGGCTATTGCACTCAATACTTTTGAAAACATCATTTCACGCCAACACAATTGGAAGGGTGTGTACAACAAGTCATTTCCTGGTTCCAGGCCAATGAAGAATTTCACACTTCCCATGATCCTGTGTAACCTGAGTTTGGAGCTCGAAGATATCTTAGGAAAGGAGAGGGTTGACTCATTTATTCCTACGGTTGTCCATGAAGTGATGGATGTTTTTTACAGACCAGAACTGGGCCTGATTGTTGAAAATGTGAATATAGACGGAAGCCTCTCAGATACTTTTGAAGGCAGATTGATGAATCCTGGTCATGCCATTGAAGCCATGTGGTTCATCATGGATTTGGGAAAGCGCATGAATGATGTTGGATTGATTGAAAAGTCAAAGGACATCATGTTGAAAACGGTTGAGCATGCCTGGGATAATCAGTTTGGCGGATTGCTCTATTTTATGGACACAGACAACAAGCCAATGCAGCAATTGGAGTGGGACCAAAAACTCTGGTGGGTTCATGTGGAAGCCCTCGTGGCATTGGCCAAGGGTTATGCCTTAACAAAGGATCCTACTTGTATGAAATGGTTCGATATCATCCATACCTATACATGGGAGAAATTCCGTGATCCTGAAAATGGAGAGTGGTTCGGATATTTAAACCGGCGTGGAGAGGTGCTCAGTTCCGCCAAAGGCGGAAAATGGAAAGGTTGCTTTCATATTCCGAGGGCATTGTACCAGGTTTCAAAAACATTCAGCGATTTTCTTGCTTTCCAAACACACTAATTTTTAATCATTCCAAACATAGAAGAAGCATCATCAGAACCATTTTAAACAAAACACAATCATGAAAAAGCTAACGCTTATCCTAACCATGCTCTGTACTTCCTGGTTGTTGGGTTTTGCCCAGCAGTCTAGAATCAGCGGAAAGGTGACCAGCAGCGAGGGAGGGGCACCTGCAGAAGGTGTTTCTGTTCTTGTCAAGGGCACCAAAAAGGGGACCAGAACCAATTCTGCAGGTGAATTTACCATCAACGCATCCACCGGACAAACAATTGTTCTTTCTGGCATTGGATTTGCCTCCAAGGAGGTTGTTGTCAATGGCAATCAGTTGGATATAATCCTTACCTCTACTTCTTCAAGTCTCAATGAAGTTGTCGTGGTGGGGTATGGTACACAGAAAAAAGCCAATCTTACCGGATCCGTTGTGGCCCTCAAGCAAGAGGACCTGCTGAAGCGTCAAGTAGCCACTGCAAGCAATCTTTTGCAAGGGCTTGCTCCAGGTGTTTCAGTAACCCAACAATCAGGTCGGCCCGGTGCTGATGGAGCCTCCATCCGTATCCGTGGTTTGAGTTCCATTTATGCCGGTCAGAGTCCATTGATCATGGTGGATGGAGTTGTTTCAAGCCTTGATGCCATCGACCCCAATGCAATCGAGAGCATTACGATTCTCAAGGATGCTGCATCTACGGCCATATATGGAACACGTGCAGCCAATGGTGTTATCCTTGTCAAAACCATTCGTGCCAAAGGGAAAGGCGTAAAGGTCAGCTACAACAGTTTTGTTTCCAAACAGATTGCTACCGCAATGCCTGAAAGGACAACTGCCATTGAGCACATGGAACTGAGCAATGTGGCAGAACAAAACCGGACTGGAGTCCCAACGTCATTCCTTTTTCAACAATCATTGATTGACAAATACAAGACAACAGCGGTGAATAACCTCGATGTTATTGACAATGACTGGGTGGACCTCTTGTTCACCAATTCTGCTTTGATGCAGAACCATAACGTTACACTCAATTCAGGTGGAGAAAACACCAATGTATTCACCTCAATTACCTATCTGGACCAGCAAGGCCTGATTCCCAATAACAGTTTCAAGCGGTATGACATCCGTTTCAATCCTGACTTCAAACTCAGGAAAAACCTGACCTTGAGTGGGGTTTTCAATTATAACTTTAGCAAGAATACTACTCCATCAACATCGAGCCCTGAATTCATTATCCGCCAGGCCATTGGATTGCCTGCCATTGGGGCGGCTAAGTTTGGTCCGGGAATGTATGGTACTGCAGGGCAGACCAATAACCGAAATCCGCTGGCCCAGGCTGAGGCTGCTGGTACATCTGTTTCTGAAAACAATTCTTTCCTGAGTAAAATTGCACTCAACTACAAGCCCATTGAAAGCCTTGAATTCGAAGCCTATTGGTCTCGCGAACATTGGACACCCCATGGCAAGTCTTTTACCAAGAATGCAGACATTTATGTGCCCAATCTTGTTACTTCTGGTTATGACAAAATCAGCCAGTGGCCTGGTTCTACAAGCCTTGGAGAATCTTACTCATCCAATACAAGGAATACAATGTTGGCCCAGGCAACTTTTTCCCAAAATGTTGGCAACCATCGTTTTAAACTATTGGCCGGTGGTCAAACAGAGGAGTTCTTGTATGAGGGCATCTCTGCATCCAGAACAGGTTTCAATAACCCGGATCAACCTTATTTGAATCTTGGTGCTGCAGACAGGAACAATGCTGGTTCTGCCTATCAAACTGCACTGGCTGGTTTCTATGCAAGGTTGAACTATAGTTTTGATGATAAATATCTGTTGGAGGTCAACGGTAGGTACGATGGCTCATCAAGGTTTTCACAAGCCTTAAACAAGCAATGGGGCTTTTTCCCATCTGCTTCAGCCGGATGGATATTCTCCAAAGAGAAATTCTTTGATGGTTTATCAGACCTGATCAGTTTCGGAAAAATCAGGGCATCCTATGGTTTGCTCGGAAATCAGGCACTGCCAGAGATTTATCCATTTGCTGTGAACTATCAAACCTCGACCTATTCCAATCCCAACAATGGAACAAGCACCTATTTGAACAATGTTACCACCCTGGGATATGCATTGCTGGATGCACCCAATCCTGGCATTACCTGGGAGAATTCAGCACAGATGAACGTGGGTCTGGACCTCACAGTGAAGCGAAACCTTACCCTGACGTTTGATTATTACAAGCGCACCATCAGCGATATTCTTTTGGTGAGGCCTATTCCCTCATACATTGGCTTGAGTGCTCCTTTTGTTAATGCCGGAGACATGACAAATACAGGATGGGAAGTGAGTGCCAACTACAAAGCCAATATCAGCAAGAAGTTTAAACTTGACGCGACCCTGATGCTCAGTGATGTTGTGAACGAAGTGACAGCATTGCCTGGAGTGCCTTATTTGGATGGAGGATCTGAACGCACGGCAGTTGGTCAGGCCTTGTGGTCTTATTATGGCTATCAGTCCCTTGGATATTTCAAGGATGCCAATGATATCACTGCTTCACCTGTTCAGTTTGGTGTTCCTTACAGTGCCACCACTGCCAATGGTCCCAAGCCTGGAGATGTAAAGTATGCCGATATCAGCGGAGCTGATGGAAAACCCGATGGAAAGATTGATGCATTTGACAGGACTTTCATTGGAAACAGCTTCCCCCGCTATGAGTACAGTGTAAACATCAACCTTAGCTATACCAATTTCAACCTGAACCTGTTTGGACAGGGTGTTGGAATGAGGAACAATTATCTCAGTGGGACGGGGGCCATTCCTTTCAACAGCAGTGATTTTGTAGCTTCATTGCTTTCTATCCACAAGGATTATTGGACACCTACCAACACGAATGCAACCTTCCCCCGTCTGTTGCCTTCCGGTTCAGGTGGAACAAATTTTGTTGCATCAGACAAATGGATAAGGAGTGCTGCTTATTTCAGGATCAAGAACATCAATCTTGGATACAGGCTGCCTTCATCTGTGATCAACAGATTGAAAATCACGGGAGCAAAGGTTTATGTCAGCGGTCAGAACTTAGTGACATTCTCAAATACCTGGAATGGATTTGATCCTGAAATAAACAGCCAAACAGGACAGTTTTATCCCTTGATGAAAACCTTTACTGCAGGCGTAAACCTCAACTTCTAATCCAAGTAAAACATTACACATGAAAAAGATTTTTACATACAGTTTCCTGTTCTTGCTGGTGGCCCTTGGTGGTTGCGACAAGTTCCTGGACAGGCAGCCATTAGACAGTATTTCATCAGAGACTTTTCTTGCAACAGAGCAAGAAATGGAGCTTGGTTTGAATGGCGTTTATGCTGCTTCTTTTTGGGCATTGGCCAACAATACGCCACTGCATTTTGCAATTGAATCTGCTACTGACCTGGCCATCAAGCGCACAGGTAATTCCGAAGACCAAGTGGCAATGGGGGATGGTGGTCCATTTCTTGTGGGCAATGCACTGACCTCAACTGCCTGGAGCCAAGCATACAAACTGGTGTCAAGGGCCAACTACCTTTTGGATGGCATGAAGAAAGGGCAGGCTGCAACAGCTCCCAAAACCTATAGCCGCATAAGGGCCGAGGGTCTTGTACTCCGTGCCTGGGCCTATTACCACCTGATCGGATGGTTTGGTGATCCCATTTTCTACACAAAACCACTGTTGCCTTCAGAATATGAAGCATTGTCCAGAACGCCTGTTGCCACTGCTGCACAAGAGTTGTACAAGGATCTTGACGAGGCTGCCACATTGTTTGACGCTGCAGGTGCCAGTCCTATCATTCTCTATGGTCGGGTGAACAAAGGAGTTGCACTGGGTCTTAAAGCCAAATTGGCCATGTTGATCAAAGACAACAAAACAGCTGCAGCTGTATCCAAAGCGGTCATCGACATGAATGCTTATGGACTGAATCCTCGCTATACTGATTTGTTCATGTTGGCAGGACAGCGCTCGAATGCAAACCGTGAAATCCTTTTTGCCCAGACCTATCCAACAGATGTATTGGATCCTCAAAACTGGTTGGCCGTTTTAACAATTCCTCGCCAGGTGGGCACTTCACAAAGCAGTCATTTTCCTTCACAGGCATTGTTTGATCGCTACGAAATGAAGGATGGCAGAAGGATCGACCAATCTCCTTTGTACGATCCCAAAAATCCTTCCGCCAATCGCGACAGCAGGTTGAAGTGGACCATTTATTCACAGGGAGATACCATGGTGCACAATACAGCAAAAGCTCCATCACTGCCTTATGTGCAGCCGAAAGAGCGCACCATCTATAACATCTACTCTAATGTGCGGATTAAATGGAATTGGAGCACCAACAAATATGACAATGTTGCCAGCAATATTGACTGGATTGATTTCCTTAATTCTCCATGGTTTGCAGGATCTACGGGTTCTTCCGGTGGCGTTGGATATGTTTGGAGCAAATACATTGATTCAACACAATATTCTTGGGAAACCAAGACTGGATACATCCTCATGCGTTATGCAGATGTATTGTTGACTTATGCTGAGGCCAAAATTGAACTCAATGAAATTGATCCCACTGTTTTTACTGCAATCAATGCAGTGAGGGCTCGTGCAGGTCAACCTGCTGTTACAACAGGTACACAAGCTGCCTTGAGGGAATTGATCAGAAGGGAGAGGGCCGTAGAATTGGCTGGCGAAGGGGTAAGGCTGATGGACCTGAGGAGATGGGATATTTACAACAAGGCCATGACAGGTCCGGTAGTAGGTGTTTCTTTGAGCCTTACTGATCCTGCCGCAGCGCCAAGCTTTGATGCTGATGGTATCCCCAGTTATACCGCAACAATTGCCAAAAGATTGAAAACAAGAAACCAGACAAGGGAAAACACCAATGTCAAATACAAGCTCTGGCCTATACCACAGGGAGAATTGGACAAGAATCCTAACCTGAAACAAAATCCAGGTTGGTAAACAAGGATTGAAACAATTGCACAAGGCCGGACCAGTTCCGGCCTTGTTATTTTATGAATGGATATTGACCTTGAAACCAGGAAAGGGATTCCTTGACCCCTTCATAGAAAAAAAATACTTCACCCTTGAACCCGTTGTTGCGGTTGCCCTGGATCATTTGTGACAGGAATCCGGGAGAGGCCAAATAGGTTCCTGATTTGATAAGCACTCCAGGGTAAATGGGGATATTGTTGTTCCTGTAGTATGATTTTTGTTGCAATATGGTTGCTGTATAAGCCGCAACATCATACCGGTAACACTGTGGGATGACTGCATCCACCCAACTGCTGTCCACCCATGTTGGCCAGTCTTGCAAATACTCTTCCAATGACCAGGGATAAGCGCTTGGAGACATGGTTACCTGAATGCCAGGTTTCAAGGTTTTCATTTCCTTGTGAAGGCGTTTCATGAATGCGTTTAATTTTTTGGCACGCCAGTTCAGCCATCCTGCATCCTTGATGTTGGTGGGAGGCAAAGCCCCATTGTTTTCAAGTTTGTATTGGGCGATGGTATAATCATCATATCCTGCAGTTGAAGGAAGAGCAGGCAGTCTGTCATCTCCCTGAACGCCATCCACTTCATAGTTTGATACAACTTCCTTGAAAAGATCGATCATGTATTGCTGAACCTCAGGATCAAATGCATTCAGCCAATCAAATCCGTTTTTGACCACCAGTGCACCATTCTGGTCCCTTGCGGCCCATTTGGGCTTTGCTGCAATGATGGATCCACCTTGAGCACTGTAGGAAGAGGAAAAGCCATACTCAAACCAGGCATGTACCTTGATGCCTGCGGTTTTGGCTGCAGCAATCATTTCTTTCAGCGGATCCCTTCCCTGAAATTTTTCCAGCTGTCTGTTGCCTGTAAGCTTGAACATCACATCACTCGGATAAATGGTCCTGGCATTGTTATAGACTACCAGGAATATGTTGTTGATGCCGGCTTTTTTGCAGTTGTCAACCGTCTGCAAGATGTTGTCGTTGTTGTCCAAGGCTGTGCTTGCTGTAGTGGTGATCCATACACCCCTCATGGCGTTAACATCCCATACTGGCGATGGAGGAGGGATGGGCGGGGGAGTTGTTCCTCCAGTGCCTGTGCCGGTATTGTTTTTTTTACATGATTGTATCGTTATCAATGCCAGGGAAAACACCAAGGCCATTGTTGCAATACGTATATTATTGATTGATCTATATTTTCTGCCTGTATCTTTCAAAATTGTTGTTTTTGTTTTTAAAAATAATTAATAAATTGATTTGGGTTTATAAAAATTATAATAAAAGAATTAACTTGACGCATGCAACTGCATTGGCTTGATTTATTGATCATCATGACCTATTTGGTCATGACTCTTCTTTTGGGATTTTATTTGTCTAAAAGGGCTTCAAAAGACCTGTCATCTTATTTTCTTGGTGGCAATACCATGAAATGGTACATGCTCGGATTGTCCAATGCCTCTGGCATGTGGGACATCAGTGGCACCATGTGGACCGTCATGATTTTGTTTGTGTACGGTCTTAAAAGTGCCTGGATTCCCTGGCTCTGGCCTGTATGGAACCAGGTCTTTGTTTTTGTATTTCTTGCCGCCTGGATGCGCAGGAGCAATGCTATGACCGGAGCACAGTGGATCAGTTTCCGTTTTGGAGAAGGTAGAGGAGCCAAGCTGTCATACATCATCATCGTGGTTTTTGCATTGGTAAGCGTCATAGGATTCATGGCATATTTCTTTGAAGGGATTGGAAAGTTCTGTACTTCAATTTTACCATATGATCTTTCATTTCACCTGGGCTCCTTCCTCATATCCAATGAGCAATCCTATGCACTCTTGATTTGTGGCATCACAACCATTTATACTGTTAAAGGTGGTATGTACAGTGTTGTGGCAACAGAAGTTTTGCAGTTTTTTATCATGACAATCAGCTGTTTTGTGATAGGCTACATTGCCTACACAGCGGTCTCGCCAGCACAAATTGCCGCGGCTGTTCCGAACGGCTGGGGGAACCTATGGTTTGGCATGGATCTTGGATTGGATTGGGCTTCCACTCCTTACCCCCTTGTGAATGATAAAATTAATGGTGATGGTTTTGGTTTGTTTGGTGCCTTGTTCATGATGATGTTGTTCAAAGGTGTTTTTGCCTCACTTGCGGGCCCTGTTCCCAGCTATGACATGCAACGGGTACTGAGTACCCGCACCGCTGCAGACGCAGCCAAAATGAGCATGAGCACAATCCTGGTGATGTACATGCCCCGCTACCTGATGGTGGCTGCTTTTGCGGTCTTGGGCTTGGTTTTCCTCAAACCGGAGATCGTTGGAATGGGAGCCAATATTGATTTTGAAAAAGTATTGCCACTTGCCATCAATAAATTTGTGCCCATCGGTTTCAAAGGCGTATTGATTGCAGGGTTATTGGCTGCATTCATGGGTACATTTTCTGCAGTGGTCAATGCGGCCCCAGCCTATATTGTCAATGATATTTATAAGAAATACATCAACCCCAATGCCTCTTCACAAAAATTGATACGGTACAGTTTGTTGTCCTCCATTTTGTTGGTGGCCGTTGGTATTGTTTTTGGTTTCAATGCCGCTTCTTTGAACACACTTACCCTTTGGATCACCTCTGCACTGTATGGCGGATATGCAGCCTCTAATGTTTTGAAATGGATTTGGTGGAGGTTTACCGGATATGGCTATTTCGGTGGAATGCTGGCAGGCCTGATCATCAGCACCGGTATCCTGTTTTTCAAGCAGCCCATGTTGGATGTTGTAGGCATTGAAGGTGTTGTTCCCGATATTTATCTTTTTCCTTTGGTGCTGTTGTTCTCAATGATAGGATGTATTGTGGGTACCTATCTTATGCCTCTTGATAACATCGAAGAAGTGAAAAACTTTTATAAAAAAACCAATCCCTGGGGTTTTTGGGGGCCTATCAAACAAATGGTCATGCAGGATGATCCTGGATTTGTTCCCAACAATTCTTTCGGTAGGGATGTTTTCAATGTATTGGTTGGCATGGTATGGCAAATGGCGCAGGTTGTTATCCCTATTTATTTTATGATTAGGGATCAGCAACAGTTGGCCATCTGGGCCATGCTTTTCTTTGTCAGCAGTTGGTTGTTGAAAAAATATTGGTGGAATAAACTGGAGAACTAAATGCAGATTACAGGTACTTTTTTGGATGAAATAAGCCATGATATTCCACACCAAAACTGGGGTGAAAAAGAGTGGGAAAAGGACTTTGAACACATGAAGCGTGCGGGCATCAACACCGTTATCCTGATACGGTCTGGATACAGGAAATTTCTTACCTACCCATCTGCCTACCTGATCAACAAGTACAATTGTTTCACCCCTCCTGTTGATCTTGTAGAACTTTTTCTCTCTCTTGCAGACAAACATGGGATGCATTTTTATTTTGGGCTGTATGACAGTGGTATTTATTGGGATACCAATGATATGTCTCACGAGATTGAAGCCAATCAATTCGTTGTGGAAGAGGTCTGGTCAACATATGGTCATCATCCTTCTTTCAAGGGTTGGTACCTGAGCATGGAAATCAGCCGAAAAACAAAAGGGGCCATTGCTGCATTCAGCACCCTTGGTCAATTGTGCAAGGACATGAGTGGGGGATTGCAAACACTGATTTCGCCATGGATCGATGGACCCAAGGCCGTTGCTGCTGCATCTGCTGTGTTGAAAAAAGATCAGGTTGTTTCACTGCTGCAGCATGAACAGGAATGGGATGAAATTTTTGCAGGCATCCACCCGCATGTTGATGTTGTTGCCTTTCAGGATGGGCATGTTGAATTATCAGATTTGCAGGATTATCTCGAAGTCAACAAGCGGTTGGCAGAAAAGTATGGCATGAAGGCTTGGACCAATACCGAAAGCTTTGACAGGGACATGCCCATCAAATTTTTACCGATCAAATTTGAAAAGCTCAAGTTGAAGCTGGAGGCAGCGGCAAGAGCAGGGTATCAAGAGGCCATTACATTTGAATTCTCTCATTTCATGAGTCCTCAATCTGCCTATGTTCAGTCACATCATTTGTACAACAGGTACATGGAATTTATCAATCATTGAACATGGACAGAATTTTCAAATTGATTGCGGGTCTTTTTATTTGTTTGCTCACAAACGCGCAGGAAAGTCCTGTACGCGGCAC
>Ga0214921_10005518_pt1 | contig 17834 bp, 18 predicted proteins | sample LL1505_MetaG_FD_177992 | JGI IMG/M metagenome (GOLD analysis project Ga0214921, IMG submission 177992) | Freshwater microbial communities from Lake Lanier, Atlanta, Georgia, United States - LL-1505 | ecosystem: Environmental > Aquatic > Freshwater > Lake | place: USA: Georgia | collected...
TGAATATCAATTATTTTTTGAGGAAGAGCGTGACCCCGAGCCCAAACCGGCTAAAACCGGACCAGATGCCATTACGAGACCAAGTCCTCCCTATATTGATTTTACATTAGGTATGGGGAAGGTTGGCGGATTTCCGGCCAATTCAATGCAACAATATTCTGCGATCATGTATTGTAAATGGTTATATACCAAAACGGGCATTTTCTATCGAATTCCAACGGAAATAGAATGGGAATATGCGTGCAAGGCTGGGCAAAAAAATCCCATCGAACCCTTAGATGAGTATGCATGGTATGCTAAAAATTCTCAGGAAAAATACCATCATGTGGGATTGAAAAAACCCAATGCTTTTGGTTTGTATGATATGCTGGGAAATGTCTCTGAATGGGTCTTAGATCATTATGATGCGGAAGGATATAAGAAATCAGAGTCACCCGTTTTTATGGATAAATATGCGGATGCGATCGTTAGAGGAGGAAATTTTCAAGATGAAAAGGGATTAGTAAGTCCCTCCGCACGATTTGCTGCAGACCCAGTTTGGAATCGCAGAGACCCTCAAATACCTAAAAGTATTTGGTGGAATGCGGATGCCCCCTTCGTTGGTTTTAGAATTATTCGACCTAACCCACAGCCAAGTACTCAGGAAATTAGGACATTTTTTGAAAAATATTTAAATTGAGAATCTAAACTATTTATACATGAAAAATTCAAGAAGAGATTTTGTTAAGCAGTCGGGCTTAGCTGCGAGTGGATTAATTTTAAGTCCATGGGCATCGAACGCTTTTGCAGGCCAAAGCCTGGTAGGCGATACCCTTAAAGTTGCCATTATTGGTTGCGGAGGCCGAGGAACTGGTGCTATTACACAGGCATTAAGTACGAAAGAAAATATCAAGTTAGTTGCGATGGCAGATGTTTTCCGTGATCGTTTGGATGATTGTTACAACAATTTGATGAAATCGAGAGCGAAGGACGCTTCAGCGAAAGCAATCCCAATAAGCCAGAAAGTTGACGTGCCGGAAGACCACAAATTTGTAGGTTTTGATGCCTACAAAAAGGCAATGGCATTAGCTGACGTTGTTATTTTGACTACGCCTCCAGGATTTAGACCTCCCTATTTTGAGGAAGCGGTGGCTCAAGGAAAGCAAATTTTCATGGAAAAGCCGGTGGCTACGGATCCAGCAGGAATCCAACGTGTATTAGCTGCGGCTAAAATAGCGAAGCAAAAGAAATTAAATGTGGTGGTTGGTTTGCAACGTCATTATCAAAATTCATACAGGGAACTGATGAAACGAGTTCAAGACGGACAAATTGGCGATATTGTATCGGCATCTTGTTGGTGGAATAATGATGGAGTTTGGGTTAAGCCTCGTAAAGAAGGTCAGACTGAGATGGATTATCAATTGCGCAATTGGTATTATTTCAATTGGATGTGTGGGGATCATATTACGGAGCAACATATTCATAATATAGACGTAATCAACTGGGCTAAAAATGGTTATCCGGTAAGAGCTCGGGGAACAGGGGGTCGTGAGGTAAGAAAAGGAAAGGATTTTGGTGAAATTTTTGATCATCATATTGTTGAGTATGAATATGCGGATGGAACAATTTTGAATAGTCAATGTCGACATATTCCAGGAACTTGGACTAAGGTGGATGAGCATGTGATTGGAACGAAAGGAAAGATCCATTTTGATTCGGCCAAAATTTTTGATCACAAGGGAAATGCGCAATATGCTTTTGATAAAAAGACGAAGGAAAATAATCCATATCAAACAGAGCATGATGAATTATGGGCTACCGTGGCAGCTGGCGAATACAAGTTTGCTGATGCTGAAAATGGCGCTTATTCGACCATGACATCTATTTTAGGACGCATGGCCACCTATTCAGGTCAAGTGATCGAGTGGGATAAAGCGATCAATTCAGGACTTAATATAGCACCGTCTACATTTAGTTGGGATGCTGATATGCCTTCCAAGCCAGATGCAAATGGTTTGTATGCTGTGGCAGTACCTGGAAAAACAAAGTATTTTTAAGAAATTATCTCAAAAAAACTAGATTTTTAATTAAATTGCGGCTTCATTTTTTAGCCTAATGTAATGAACTATCAACCACAGGATTTTCTTCCGATTTTTGCACAACTCGCGGCGGCATTAGCCTTTATTGTGGCTACCATGCTTGCGACACATGCGCTGGGTCCTAAAAGGCATTCAGAAAAAAAAGATGATACGTTTGAATGTGGGATTGAGTCAGTAGGAGACGCCCGCACACCCATTTCAGTTAAGTATTTTTTAGTAGCCATTTTATTTGTGCTATTTGATATAGAGATCGTTTTCATGTACCCTTGGGCCGTTAATTTCAAGGAATTATCATGGGATGGATTTTATGAAATGATTGTGTTTATGGGCTTGTTACTGGCAGGTTTCGTTTATGTGATTAAAAAAGGAATTTTAACCTGGGAGAAATAAACTTTCAAACGAATTTATGGTTTATTAATTTCAAGACAGCATCTAGTTGATATGAGTAATTCAAACATAAGTATGGTGGAATCGCCACCGGGATTAGAGGGACAAGGTTTTTTTGCAACAAGTTTAGATTCATTGGTGGGGCTGGCCAGAGCGAATTCGCTTTGGCCTTTGCCATTTGCGACCTCTTGTTGTGGAATTGAATTCATGTCTACCATGGCTTCACATTATGACATTGGGCGTTTTGGGGCGGAAAGACTTAGTTTTTCGGCACGCCAAGCGGACGTATTGATGGTCATGGGAACGATTGCTAAAAAAATGGCTCCCGTGGTGAAACAAGTTTATTTACAGATGGCGGAACCTCGTTGGGTTTTATCGGTAGGTGCTTGCGCATGTTCTGGAGGTATTTTTGACACGTATTCTGTATTGCAGGGTATTGATCGAATCATCCCTGTGGATGTTTATGTACCGGGTTGTCCTCCACGTCCAGAACAAATTTTGGATGGGTTTATGCAAATACAAGAATTGGCAAAAAAAGAGAGCACACGCAGGAGAAATATGCCTGAGTATAAGGCTTTATTGGCTTCTTACGGAATAGAATAAGGGAGGGATATGGAAAAATTGAATAACCAACAAATCATTGAGGCACTTCAAAAGACCTTTGGGGAAGATGCGGTGTATGGCATAGGGGAATCTCATGGGATACTCCAGGTGACTACTCATGTGGACAACATCGTTCCAATGATGCATTTTTTATATGCAGATCCTATTTTAAAGTTTCAGTTTTTGACTGATTTAGCGGGGATACATTTTCCGGAAGCGAAAGGTCAGGAGTTGGGCGTTGTCTATCATTTGCACAGTTTAGAGAATAATGTGCGTTTGTGGATCAAGGCATATGCGCCCATAGAGGCACCTAATTTTCCTACGCTTACGGGTTTGTACGCATCGGCCAATTGGATGGAGCGGGAAGCCTTTGATTTTTATGGAATTATTTTTGAAGGTCATCCAAATTTGATACGTATTTTAAATGTAGATGATATGGATTACCACCCGATGCGCAAAGAATATCCGTTGGAGGATGCGACGCGTCATGATAAGATTGATGAAATGTTTGGTAGATAATCTACCTATTGATAAATTTTTATGTCTGAAATAGCCTTAGTAAATAGTCCAAATGTTGGTTTAGATAAAACACAAAAGGGAGGTCCTTATGTGAATGATTTGTCGACACTTAATTTAGGGCCTACACATCCAGCCACGCATGGTATTTTTCAAAATATCTTGACGATGGATGGGGAAACCATTGTGGATGCGGAACAAACGGTTGGATATATACATCGGGCCTTTGAGAAGATCGCTGAGCGACGTCCATTTTACCAGATCACTACATTGACGGATCGGATGAATTATTGTTCATCGCCGATCAACAACATGGGTTGGCATTTAACGGTTGAGAAATTATTAGGAATAGAGGTTCCAAAGCGTGCGCAATACATTCGGGTGATTATGATGGAGTTAGCTCGATTAGCGGATCACATTGTTTGCAACTCGATTTTGGCAGTGGACACGGGAGCCTTAACGGGTTTCTTGTACGTCTATCAGTGGAGAGAGCATATTTATGAAATTTATGAGGAGTTATGTGGGGCTCGGTTGACGACTAATATGGGTCGTTTTGGTGGCATGGAGCGTGATTTGTCCAAGGTAGCCATTGAAAAAATAAATGTCTTATTGGCCGGATTGCCTAAAGGCTTAAAGGAATTTGAGGGGATGGTGATGCGCAATCGAATTTTCATGGATCGTACTCAAAATGTGGGAGCTATTTCCGCAGAGCGAGCATTGAACTATGGTTTTACGGGACCTAATTTACGTGCCGCGGGCGTGGATTATGATGTTCGTTCTTTGAATCCTTATTCTTCGTATGAAGATTTTGAATTTGACGTGCCGGTGGGAACAAAGGGCGATACGTATGATCGTTTTTTAGTTCGTGAGGAGGAGATGTGGCAGAGTTTACGTATTATCCAGCAAGCGATGGATAATCTTCCAGAGGGTCCATATCATGCAGATGCACCTCATTATTATTTGCCGCCAAAACAGGAGGTATATAAAAATATGGAGGCGTTAATTTATCATTTTAAAATTGTGATGGGTGAGATCGATGCACCGGTGGGTGAAGTTTATCAGTCGGTCGAGGGGGGAAATGGAGAATTAGGTTTTTATTTAGTATCAGATGGGGGTCGGACACCTTATCGGTTAAAGTTTAGACGTCCGGGATTTATTTATTACCAGGCGTTCCCTGAGATGATCAAGGGTTCTTCGCTTTCAGATGCGATTGTTACCATGTCGTCGATGAATGTGATTGCTGGAGAGTTAGATACTTAATACATGGAAGCAAAAAATACAATTGTTTTTCCGGCGGAGACGTTGGATTTAGTTCAAAAAATAATGAAGCGTTATCCGGAGGGAAAGCATAAATCTGCGATACTTCCTATTTTGCATTTGGCTCAAGCTGAATGGAAATGGTGTAGTCCTGAGGTAATGGATTATGTGGCTTCTTTGCTCTCAATCGCCCCCGTGGAAGTATACGAAGTGGCTTCTTTTTATACGATGTTTCATTTGGAGCCTGTTGGCGAACATGTGATTGAATATTGTAGAACGGGTCCTTGTTGTCTGATGGGTGGCGTGGAAGTATATGATCATTTGAAAAAACGGTTGGGAATTCAAACGGGAGAAACGACTGCTGATGGCAAGTTTACGATCAAGGAAGTGGAGTGTTTGGCGGCATGTGGTTGGGGTCCTGTATTTCAAATTAGAGAAAAGTTTTATATGCAATTAACGGCAGAGAAGGTGGATCAGATTATAGATGAACTTAGCAAATAGGCTGGAATGAAAATATTAACAGAACATATAGACGTACCAGGGATCGAAACCATTGATGTTTTTTGCAAACATGGTGGTTATCAGGCGGTGGAAAAGGCGATTAAAAAAATGACTCCTGATGAGGTAACGGAAGAGGTAAAAAAATCGGGTTTACGGGGTCGTGGAGGAGCTGGATTTCCGGTGGGAATGAAGTGGTCTTTTTTGGCAAAGCCAGAGGGGATTCCTCGTTATTTGGTATGTAATGCAGATGAGTCTGAGCCTGGAACATTTAAGGATCATTATTTGATGTGGAAATCTCCGCATACCTTGATTGAGGGAATGATTGTTTCAAGTTTTGCTTTGGGGGCTAATACCTCCTATATCTATGTGCGAGGTGAGTTGATGTATGTCATTCACATTTTGGAAAAAGCGATTCAAGAGGCATATGATAAGGGGTATTTGGGTAAAAATATCTTGGGATCTGGCTATGATTTAGATCTTTATGTTCAGCCTGGTGGGGGTGCATATATATGTGGGGAAGAGACGGCATTGTTGGAATCATTGGAAGGCAAAAGAGGCAATCCTCGAATTAAACCTCCTTTTCCAGCGGTAAAAGGGGTTTGGCAATGTCCTACCGTGGTGAATAATGTGGAGTCGATTGCGGCTACTTCTTGGATAATAAATCATGGGGGTGAGGCGTATGCGGCGATTGGTGTGGGAAGAAGTACGGGTACCAAATTAATTTCTGCTTCGGGACATATTCGTAAGCCAGGAGTTTATGAAATTCCGTTGGGAATCACGGTAGAAGATTTTATTTATTCGGATGAATGGTGTGGGGGGATTCGTGAGGGACATAAGTTGAAAGCTGTGGTTGCAGGTGGTTCATCGGTACCTATTTTATCCGCTGAAATGATTTTGAATACGGTCGACGGGGAGAAAAGATTAATGACGTATGAATCCTTATCGGATGGTGGATTTGCCACCGGGACGATGTTGGGGTCTGGGGGTTTTATTGTCATGGATGAAACTACTTGTATTGTGCATAATACATTAACCTTTGCTCGTTTTTATCACCATGAATCTTGTGGACAATGTTCACCGTGTAGAGAGGGAACGGGTTGGATGGACAAGGTGATTTATCGGATTGAGCATGGTAAAGGAAGAAAAGAGGATATTGATTTATTGGTAGATGTAGCCAAAAAGATAGAGGGAAATACGATTTGTCCCTTAGGAGATGCGGCAGCATGGCCGGTGGCTGCTGCGATTAGACATTTTAGAGATGAGTTTGAATGGCACATTGAGCATCCCGAGTTAGCGATTCAGCCTGGTGCTGTTTACATGCGTCCGGGTGCTAGTTGGGCTCAATAAACAAACTAATGACTTCGAAAATTCTGTTTGTCGGTCATGATGCGAATGGTGCTGGAGCGCAAATAGTGTTATTGAATTGGTTAAAAGCGGAGGCGGCTAGAGGTAAAAAGAATTATTTGTTGTTGGAAAAAGGAGGGGACCTATTGCCTCAATATGAACGGTATGCGAAGGTTTGGGTGTGGCGAAAGGGACCAAACAAGATTGAAAAGATTTATAAAAAAATACCTTTTCTCAAACGTGAGGATCGGGTAGATCGGGAACCGAACCGTACTGAAATGGCGGAGATGTGGAAAGATTTTAGGCGGGAGAAATTCAGCTTGATTTTAGGAAACACGGTGGCTTCATTAAGTTTATTGCAGCAGCTTCAAGGAATGAAAATTCCATTTGGAGCGTATGTACATGAGCTTAATTTTTCGTTGACCATGTATGCTTCTGAAAAGGATATGCATTTTTTGGCACAAAAGGTTAGCCTAGTATTTTGCGTTTCGAATCAGGTAAACCGATTGTTAGTGGACAAATTTAATGTGCCTCAAGAGCGTACATTAGTATTGCCACCCATCATTGAAATTCCTAAAAATCGTTCAGATCGAGGGAGCCAAGTGCGGGAAGATTTAGGAATTCCAGCTGATGCAAGGGTAGTTTTAGGGTGTGGATTAGCCGAATGGAGGAAGGGTACCGATATATTTATTCGGGTGGCCCGACAAGTTATTCGTAAAATGCCAAAGGTGCATTTTATTTGGTTAGGAGTTGGGGATAATATTTTTTCAGCTGAATTAAAGGCTGAAAAGGAGCATTGGGATGAGGGAAAACAAGTGCATTTAGTTCCTCGAAAATTGGATTCAAAACCCTATTTTGAGGCGATGGATATGTTTTTTTTATCTTCAAGAGAAGATCCATTTCCTTTAGTAATGCTTGAAGCTGCATATCATGAAAAACCTATCTTAGGATTTAAGGATAGTGGTGGTGTCAGTGATTTTTTACAAGATTTCCCTGACATGTTAGTGGGATATCTGGAGGAAGAGGAAGCAAGAGATGGTATATTAAAATGGCTTGAAACAGATGTAAACACTCAAGCCGAAATGACATTAGAATTGAAAAATAGATCATTGCAATATTCAGCCGAATGTTTTTTAGAACGTTGGCATAATATGGGTTTAAAATAAGTAAAAATGAAAGTAACGATAGATAATATCACGTTAGAGGTAGAACAGGGAACGACGATCATGCAGGCGGCCCGACAAATTGGACCTGAGATTGCACCTCCGGCCATGTGCTATTACGAGCCATTAAAGGCTTCTGGAGGTAAATGCAGAGGATGTTTAGTCAAGGTGACGGCTGGTTCTGAAAAGGATCCAAGGCCGATGCCTAAATTAGTTCCTGCTTGTCTAACCCAAGTTCAAGACGGTATGATTGTGGAAAACACGATCAACGAAGAGGTGCTTGAAACGAGACGTGGAATTGTTGAGTTTTTATTATTAAATCATCCATTAGATTGTCCAGTTTGTGATCAGGCGGGTGAATGTCATTTGCAAGATTTTTCTTTTGAACACGGGGTTTCAAACACTAGGACTGCTGAGGAAAGAAATACGTTTGAGCCGACGGACCTAGGGCCCAACATTCAATTGCATATGAATCGCTGTATTTTATGTTACCGTTGTGTGTATACCGCGGATCAGATTACAGATGGGCGTGTACATGGGGTAATGAATCGGGGGGATCATGCAGAAATTAGTACTTACATCGGTAAGGCGATTGACAACGACTTTTCAGGTAATATCATTGACGTTTGTCCTGTGGGCGCATTGACCGATAAAACATACCGATTTAAAAGTAGAGTTTGGTTTTCAAAGCCGGTTGATGCTCATTGCGACTGTGAAAAATGTTCGGGCCAAGTAACTTTATGGTATAAAGGTGACGAGGTGATCCGAGTAACTGGACGTAAAAATGAGTGGGGTGAAGTAAAAGAATTTATTTGCAATACTTGTCGATTTGATCGCAAGAAAACGGCCGAATGGACGATTGAAGGTCCCACTCAAATTTCGCGTCATTCCGTTATTTCTGCGAACAAATATGGAGCAAACTTAATTCAGCCAGCCTTTCCTATTAGCCAAGCTGCGAGGGATTATAAGTTGATCAATGATGATCGCGATCGAAGTTTTTTGACGGATCAAATTAAATTAGAAGCTAAAAAATAATATGAATTTACTATCAGATTTTTTTCTTGCTAAGGCTGCGTTTATTGGAATTGTATTTGCCATTACATTGGGCATAGCTGCATATTCCACTTATTTTGAGCGTAAAATTGCCGCTTTCATGCAAGATCGTATTGGTCCAGATCGCGCAGGTCCTTTTGGGATATTGCAGCCTTTGGCTGATGCGGTGAAGATGTTTATGAAAGAAGATTTTATTCCGGCGAACTCGAACAAATGGTTGTTTATCGCCGGTCCATGTTTGTCGATGTTAACGGCTCTCATGACTTCTGCCGTAGTGCCTTTTGGGGACACAGTGACCATCGGTGGAATCACCTTTGATTTACAGGGAATTGATGTCAATATTGGAATCTTATGGGTTTTCGGTATTGTTTCTTTGGGTGTGTATGGGATTTTAATTGGCGGCTGGGCATCCAACAATAAGTATTCGTTGTTAGGGGCGATTCGTGCGGCATCTCAAAACATTTCATATGAATTAGCCATGGGATTAGCGATTATCGCCATTTTATTGTTTACCGGTAGCTTGTCTACCAAGGTGATTGTGGAGGGTCAGCAAAATGGGCATTGGAATATTTTTTACCAACCGCTTGGCTTCATCATCTTTTTGATTTGTGCTTTTGCGGAATGTAATAGAACTCCTTTCGATTTACCAGAATGTGAGACGGAGTTAATCGGTGGTTACCACACGGAATATTCATCCATGAAATTGGGATTTTATTTATTTGCTGAATACATCAATATGTTTATTTCAGGAGCTGTCATGGCAACGTTATATTTTGGTGGTTATGATTACCCAGGGATTGATTTTGTCACTGCTCAGTTTGGCAATAACATTGCGGTATTTGTAGGTATGGGAGCGCTAATTGGTAAAGCACTTTTATTTGTTTTTGTATTTATGTGGGTTCGTTGGACTTTGCCTCGTTTTCGATATGACCAATTAATGGGATTGGGCTGGGCTGGATTAATTCCATTATCGATGTATAATGTAGTTGTGACTGCTTTTGGTATATTAATTGGCAAGCCGTTTACTGCCGGCATCGTTGGGGTTGTTTTATTGATCGGTGGTTTATTAATCCACGATCAGTTATTTGTAAAGAAAAAATAGCTTAGGAATATGAAATTAAGCAATCGAACTAAAGTGATGGAGCAGGGTGAAATGACCCTCGCCGAGCGTATGTACTTACCTGCCATTGTGGGGGGTATGGCAACCACGCTTAAGCACTTTTTCTCAAAACCAGTGACCATTCGGTATCCTGAACAGAAGCGATATTTAGGGCCTATTTTTAGGGGCCAACATATTTTAAAGAAGGATGATCAGGGAGCCGAAAGGTGCACCGCGTGTGGATTATGTGCTGTTGCATGTCCAGCGGAGGCGATATCGATGGTGGCCGCTGAGCGTAAACCGGGTGAGGAAAAATTATACAGAGAAGAAAAATATGCCAAGGTTTACGAAGTCAATATGCTTCGTTGCATCTTTTGCGGGTTATGTGAAGAGGCTTGTCCTAAGGAGGCCATTTTTCTTCGTCACGATACGATGGTACCTGTTTTTAATAGCCGCGACGAGGTTATTTATGGGAAAGATAAATTAGTAGAAAAAATGGACCAACGCTATTTACGCGACGGTTGGAAATAATAATAATATGGTGATTTCTAATATTTGGTATTTTCTTTCTGGGTTGACCTTGTTGAGCGCCTTAATGGTTGTTCTAGCTAAAAACCCCATACATAGTGTTTTGTATTTAGTCTTCACTTTCTTTTGCATTTCGGGTCATTATGTGCTTTTGAATGCGCAGTTTTTGATGGCCGTAAATATTATTGTCTATGCAGGGGCTATTATGGTTTTGTTTTTATTTGTGATTATGATGTTTGATTTAAAAAAGAACCAACCGGAGTCTAAGTCTTCATTAACTAAATTAGCTGGCTCAGTAGTTGCCGGTACTTTATTGGTTTTGTTAATTGCTTTATTGCACAAAAATAATTTGCCAGCACCATCAGACGTTAACTTTAAATCTCAAACCGGAATGGTGGAAACCTTAGGTAAAATCTTATATACCGAATATCTGTTGCCCTTTGAATTAATTTCAATCTTGTTCTTTGTGGCGATGGTTGGCGCGGTTATGTTAGGAAAACGAGAAGCTGGCGAACGAAATTTTTAATGGATGATTAGCATAAAAAAAGGGATCTGATTTTTTCAGATCCCTTTTTTTGTTACCTAAAAAACTTATTTTTTGGGACTTGTTTTTGCTTTGAAAGGGCGATCAAATACACCTAGTTTTAAACCTATTTGGCCTGAAACTCCTTTCATGTCTGCGTTGCTGTTTTGACCAGCGGCAAATCGATAATTGACTGCACCAAATAATTTAGCATATTTAAATACATTTAATTCAAGACTCACACCGGGTTGTATACCAAAAGCTGCAGGACCTCTATTAAACATTCTGTGGTCATCATCAAAATCACCATCCCAATTTATTGGAGCTGGCGCTCCCATTTTTAAGTTTGAATTATAGATGTTATTGGGATCTTCAGAACGAATGGCCCCGATCATTAAAGGAAAACTAACATGTATCAGGGAATTGGGTTTAGGCGTATATTCTACCTGAAAACCTGAAAATGATTGCCTAGGTTTTGAGCTAGTTGGCATATTTCGATCATCGCCACCTCTTATATTTCCTAAAACTCCTGCCCCGAACGACCATTGGTTATTCACGTGAATGGCAAAATTAACACCTTGCTCGAAACCTAATTGGCCAAATTGTAATACCGGACCTGCCGTAAATCCCCAAGATTTTAATCCATTCCCTTTTTTCAATGAGAACAGCGTGTTTAATTCTGTTTGAGTTTGATCTTTTTTTACTGAGTCAATTTTAACATTTGCTAAGTTGATTGCTTGGGAAGAGGACCCAAGAGTTAAGGAAAATAAAATTAAAGTAAGGCGGATTGAATTTGTTTTGATCTGCATGGGTTTTATTTTTTGATTTCGAGAGCAAGCTATAAATAACTTTTAAATAATTTGATTGAATTCGATATTATCCACTATTTAGGGGACGAATGAGATTTGTTAAGAGATATTAACTGAATAGGATTGGAAGACAAAATGGCTTCAGTAGTCTACTCAAATTCTGAGTTGGTAGCTTGCATTTTCTTAATCCTTTTGATTCTTTAGCTTTGTAGGTAATTAGATAGAATTATGCGGACTCGTTGGAATTTCCCAAAAACTAAATTATCCTTTCAGGTATTATTTAACCTGGTATTGTGGGGTCTTTGGATTGGCTTGCCTTTATTCAGTCCCGTACATCAGGAACATGAGGTTCCACATCCACACCCTCATGCGAGTTCAGAATTTTCAGAGCATATTATTCATGAGTTGCTGACGATCATTCCATTATTTTATGTAATTACTTTACTCTTGTTTCCATATGTATTTAGAAAAAGGGGTATTTTCATATTTTTCATTAGCCTTATTTTAACCAATTTATTTTTTGTATTTGTCGGAGTTCTAATGAAGAAATTCCTACTGGCATTTGAGCTTGAATCTGATCAAGACTCCTTTATCAAAGAAATTTTTCCGCTCATTATGGTATCGGGTATCGCTACTACCTATGGATTTTTATTGGAGTATTTAAGAACCGAGTCACATATTGAAGATTTGAAAAATGAGCAAATGAAGTCTGAACTTTCCTTTTTACGTTCACAAATCAGTCCACATTTTATATTCAATATTTTAAATAGCATTGTTTATTTGATTCGAACAAAGTCAGATAAGAAGGCAGAAGAAGTAACGATTAGGCTTTCCTCTTTGATGCGTTATATGTTGTATGATTCCGATCAAAAAATGATTTTATTGGCCAAGGAATTCGAATATTTAAAAAATTATATTGACTTACAAAAAATGCGTTTTGAGGGGGATGTTAAAATTGCGATTAAGGAAGAAGGGGATATGGCCTCATTTAAAATAGAACCCATGTTGCTAATTCCTTTTGTGGAGAACGCTGTAAAACATGGAGTTACCTATGTAGATAATCCTTTCATTGACGTTTTCTTTATTATAAATGAAGGAGTTTTAACGTTTCGAGTATTGAATAAAAAGGGTGCAGTACGCCAAGAAAAGAAAGACGAAAGTTCGGGTATTGGGATGAAAAATGTGATCAGGCGACTTGAATTATTGTACCCCAATAAACATATTATTCAGATTAAAGATGAGTTAGATAGTTTTGAGGTTTTTTTATCGATTGAATTAGTAGACAATTAATCCTATGGAAAAAATAAATTGCTTGGTCGTTGACGATGAGAGCATGGGCAGAAAGTTGCTTGAAGAAAATGTGCGTCAAATCCCATTTTTGAATTTGGTGGGTTCTTGCAAAAATGCATTTGACGCGATGGAAAAACTCCAGGAAAACTCCGTGGATTTAATCTTTTTGGATATTCAAATGCCGGGAATGCTAGGAACACAATTTTTACAAACACTTAAAAATAAGCCTCTCGTTATTTTTGTTACCGCGTATGATCACTATGCTGTGGAAAGTTATGAATTAAGTGCAGTTGATTATTTAATGAAACCTGTCAGTTTGGAACGGTTTACTCTGGCTGCGCATAAGGCCTTTGATATATTAAAATTGAATAATCCAATCGAAAAAAATGAGGATGTAATTTATACCAAAGTTGAGTCCACGGAGCCATTAGAAGACTTCTTTTTTATTAATGTAGAATATTCCTTAATTCGAATTACCATTCCGCAAATCACGCATATTGAAGGATTGAAAGACTATGTAAAGATCTATTTGGAGGGAGAAAAACGGCCAATCCTAACAAAAACCACAATGAAATCAATGGAGTCGAAAGTTGGTCCTCATTTGTTTATGCGTGTACACAAATCTTATATTGTTAATATTCGAAAAATTGAATCAGTTAAACAGCAAAGAATAAAAATTGGACTTTTTGATATACCTGTCAGTGATTCACATGCTGCGGATTTAATGGAAAAATTGAATTTAACACGGCCTAGTTAAAAGGTGTTTATTTTTAGGCCAACTGAAAAGTTTCTTCCTGGTGCTGCATTATAATATCTCCCAGCTGCGGCATTTAAATCAGGCCCTAAACTGTAGGTTTCGTTCAGAATATTTTCCATGGCAAACCAAAGTTCCCATCCATATTTCGGATTTGATTTTTGATATGAAATTTTAGAATTCCAAATACGATAGGCTGGCATTTGGTCTGTGTTAGCGTCATTTAAAAATAAATAATCCGAGAAGATGTATTGTTGGTTCCATGAAAACCCAGACGGATGATTGAAAATTGCTAGCACTGAATTTTGAAATGGACTTGTTCCGGTCAAGAAATTCCCATTATAGGTTTTACCAGAGGTTGTATAATCAGTGAATCTAAAATCTTGCCAAGTAGTGGAGTTGTTGATCAATAAGTACTTATGGGCTTTCCAAGATGTAGTTAATTCAAGCCCTTTTTGTGTTGTTTCCCCTACGTTCGCAAAATAATCAGAACCATCAGCGGCTCTTCTGACTACGATTGTTTCATTCAGATTAAATAAATAGGCCGTCAAATCCCAATTAAATGTTTTGTCGTTGGATTCACCTTTCCAAGCAATTTCCTTGTTCCAGCCTTTTTCTGCTTTTAAATTGGTATTAATAATGCCAGCCGAAGGTCGCATTTCAGCAATGCTTGGAGGCGAATAACCTTGCGCTATTTTAGCCGTAATACTTTGATGCAAGCCTAATTTACGGACGATCGCTGCTCGGGGTGAGAAGATCGTTTCCTGATTTAGGTATTGTGTCGAGTAGGTGTTTAGACTTCCAGAAAGCGTCAATTTCCAATGAGTATTTATTTCATAATCAGCTTGTAAAAAAGTGGTTAATTGCTCTAAATGTGTGTTTTGAGTTAATTGCAAGGTGTCTTTGATTCCTTTTTTATTCCCAAAAGTTTGGCTATCAAATTGGCCTGATTGCCATTCATAGCCCGCGTCTAAATTGATGATTCCTTGGCGATGAATAATGCCCCGACTACTAAAATTGGGTTCATCTCGTAATTCATAATTTCGGATCGTTGGGTTTTCAACTTTATTATATTGAAATGCATTGATGAAATTCCATCCCCATTGTGAATTAATTTGATTGGATATTTGAGCACCAACTCCAAAACTTTTTAATTTAAAGGTGGCTTGTTGGTCTACGGCACTTTTAAACGTACCTGCTGCCGGCCTAGCACTGGTTGGATTATCCTGATATTGTTTTAACGTTAATCCGCCTGGCGTTTGATAAGCTAAATCTCCATAGTAGGAAGTTAGGCTGATGGTTCCAGAGGTGCCAAACGACTTATTGAATTCATAAGAAATCCATTGTTTTTTTATAGCTGATTGGATTCTGAATCCTTCCTGCTGCCATTGAGATGCGTAAATTCGATGATTCTTAAAGGCGTTTCCTAGATTTATATCGATGGATGTTTTTAACCCTCCCAGGGAAGGATACATCGTTTGAAATTTTATTTTATTTCTTAAATCAAAGCCACTATTGAAAAGTATCGCCCCTCCGGTACCCGCTCCATAAATCCCACCACCGGGACCTTTTGTGATGATAATTTGGCGAAATAAATCAGGCTCCAATAAAGACAAATAGGTGTTGTTTCCAGCATCTGTAAAGGGGATTTGATTCCAATAAACTTTTATATTTCTAACACCAAAGGGCGCTCTTAATGAGCTACCTCTTATAGCGATTCGATAACTTCCTGGAGATCTCTCCTCCATACGAACTCCGGCTTGTGTATTTAATCCACTGACAAAACTAGTTCCGTTGGTAGGACTAATGATTTTGTCCGTTAAGATCGAAAGAGCATCTGGGCTCGTTAATTTTTGCCTTGATTTCTCAAATACTTTTACTTCTACGTTGTTTAATTCTGTTATTTTTAGACTATCCGATTGAATGGATAAAGTTTGAAAAGCAATTAGGAGTGATGGAACTAATAATTTAAAATTCATATAAAAATGAAATAGATAAAGAGTTTACTTGAGAGGCTAAGATTGACTTCGAATTTTTATTTTCAGCGGCTCCTAAATTTAATATTTCATAAGAAAGCAAAGCACCAATTTTGGCTTTCTTAAACCCTATTTTTGCTTTGTAACATAAATCGTTGGTGGTGCTCGTTGAACTATAAGGTACTCCTACATAATTTCCATATAAAGTAATGTCCCTCAGGATGGGTTCAAAAATTTGTCCTTGAATAGTCGTTTCTATTTTTCCAGGTATAACCACTCCAATTCCCGCATTAATTCCATGTAAGCTATATTTCTCTTCTTCTATGTAATGGGAAATTTTTGTACTGATTTTTCTGGCAATGGACTTGCTATAAAGACTCAGAATTGGATAAAAGTGTGGGAGTATGCTAGTTTTTTGATTCCACATCAATCCAACTTCAGCTTCGGAACCTCTGTAATTTGAAAATAATTCATCATTGGAATTAATTTTGGTTGAATAGGAATTATTGGGTTCGATAAACGTATATTTCGTCCTGTCGACATTGGAACGATGGATGTTTCCGTACGCTTTTAAGGCTATAAAAAATTTACGTTTCGATTGTTTTTTTTGAATGGATAATTGAACATTCAAATCAGCCGTTGCCTCATTTTCAAGCCATGAAATTTGAGTAGCACCTATTCCCGCTTCAAGTCGAATCAATTGGGCTTTTGCCAATGAACTTGAAATTAAAAGAAATATAAATAAAAGGTTTTTGACGTATTTCATAAACAAATAAATTTATTTAAAATTACCAATATTTCTCACCTTTTTTATAGGCAAATCGTATCCCCCTGAAAATAATGACGAAATGATTCATCATCGTAGGGATGAAGCCAAAGTGCTTGGATAAAACTTGAAATCTTTCCAACCAAGATTTTTTAAGGTTTTTAATTGAAGCCCCTCCCATTAGATAATTACAAATTGGTTCTGACATGTAACTAATAGTATTAGCTACTTTTAAACATTGAATCTCCCAATCAATGTCGGAACTAAATTGGTATTTCATTGAGAAGAATGGAGCGATCGACTTTTTACAAATAAAGGCTTGATGGCAGATCAACATGCCAAATTTAAAATCTTTCCAAGTCAAATTTTGTGGTAATTGATGCGGCGTGGCTTCACTTCTTTTGCCTATAAAGTTCCCTTTTAAATCCACAAAATTCGCATCTCCATATAACACATCTGGATTTTTGGAAAGGTGATTTAAAATAGTTTTTAATGTTTTATCGCTTGCAAATTCATCTCCCGCATTCATAAATACCACATATTCACCGCTCGCTTTTGCAAGGCCTTTATTCATGGCATCGTAAATTCCTTTGTCAACTTCCGAGATCAGGACGTCAGGTTTGATTGCTGAGTTTTGGATGAGGTTCAAGGTATTGTCATGGGAATTTCCGTCGACAATAATGTACTCAAATTGATCTCGATGCCTTTGCGCATGAACGCTATCGAGCGTTCTTTGGATATATGCTTCGGCCTGAAATGTGATCGTAATGATGCTAATTTTGGCTGACATCTTGAATGGATTTTAAATAAAAATCGATATGTTTTTGAGCTACAAATTCCTCCGAATAATTATTTTCTACAAATTGCCTTGCTTCTATGGAGGCTATTTCTAAGTTTTCCAAGAGCCAATCTATGCCCGCCGCCAGATCATTGGCATCCATTTTTTTGGCCACATACCCATTTTTTTTGTGGGCAATCATTTCTGGAATACCGCCTGTATTAAACCCGATGCTAGGTGTGCCACAACCCATCGCCTCCATAATGGTATTGGGTAAATTTTCTTCCAAGGACGGGGTGATGAATAGATCAGCGGCTCGATAGATCTCTATCATTTGATGGGGATCAGATACATGTCCCATCGCGTTTGCCTTTAAAGGTAATGAATGAATAATTTCAGTTTCCGTTAA
>Ga0214921_10005521_pt1 | contig 17830 bp, 10 predicted proteins | sample LL1505_MetaG_FD_177992 | JGI IMG/M metagenome (GOLD analysis project Ga0214921, IMG submission 177992) | Freshwater microbial communities from Lake Lanier, Atlanta, Georgia, United States - LL-1505 | ecosystem: Environmental > Aquatic > Freshwater > Lake | place: USA: Georgia | collected...
GCGGTTAAGAACGCTTGATGTGGGACTTCTTGGCCGACATTACGCATCCAACCAGTTCTTTTATTGGGCGGTACATGAAATTCATAAAAAGCGTTATAATCATCGCTTGTATATTCGTCTAATAAATTACCATTTACTTTAAAACTTACATGCGATAATAACTTATGGCCTAAGTACGATACATATCTAACCCTATCCCGAACATCTAATGTCGATAACCCCTTTAATTCAACGTGTAAAACACAATCATTAATAAAATCACCAAATTGCGGTATTGTATATTCGGACGTACTGCCAAGAACTGTTCTGCTTGATTCGGCTTTGTTATATTCAAATCCGGATGCGACAAATGGCTTAAATGTATTATTTACGAAAATAACATGTGATTTACTAATCATATTAATATCAGGCAACCAAGAATTATCTAAGTCTATAGCATTATTAGATGGTTTTTTTGTCCTATTAATCTCTTCAATTAATTTTAACCGATAGTTTAAATAATCGGTAGCCATTAAGAGTTTATCCTGAACCCCAGAATTTGTTATTAATTTAAATATTCCACCTGTTGCCATTTTATGTTAAATTCAATTATATACTATTTATTTTATAAAACCTTTAGAAAATAATTAAAGCGTTAAACAAAAAATGAATAATGTTATATATCATATAAAGAGGTTGAAATAATGTATATCAACGAGCTATATGAAAATAAACATGATAATTTGAATTATGAAATGATTGATGGTATTAAAATATATACCGGAACCACTGAATATAGTAAACGCCAATTAGATAACAGGATAGACGTATACCGCCGGAATTTAAAAACAGATAAAATTTTAACAGAATTATTACCTAGCACTTTAACGGCAAAGGGTTCATTTAATAATGTATCATTCAATGAAGAAGATATTATAGAAATGCTAACAAAACCAGTAGGCGGTTATATTTTATCGATAGGTTGCAATTATGGCGTAATAATCAATCCATCGCCTGATTATATGCCTCCTCCTAAAAAAATAAGAACTTCGAAACGAGGACGTAAACCTAAAAATAAACCCAAATCAAAAAGAAAGTTGCAAGGAAGTGGCAAATATTTTAGTAGTCAAATAACATTTGAAATTTATAACGTTTCTAATAAGAAAATTTATAAGATAAAATTATTTAGGAATGGCGGTTTTCAAGTACCGGGTGTAAATAAGCCTGATATGAGTGATTTAATAGCACCTATACTAATATTACGTAATTACCTCAGAGAGGAATTTATGGATGAAACAATAGATGTTCAGTATTTTATTTCGGTTATGCGAAATTATATATGCAAAATATACGACTCTAATGTTTTGATAAGACTAAATGAACTGGAGACTCTTTTGAAGCATTTTAAAGAGGCTGATTCTACTATAGATATAGATGAATTATGTAGCGAATTTGATACAACTATGTTAGAAGAGATTAAAAAGTATATGGGAAGTGAAAATAATAATACTATAGGCATAGCCGAAATACAAAATAATTGCGAAAGGTATTTTGGATTAATATTAAAATTTCACAGACCTGTGCCATGGAAGATGAATAAACGAACAACTATTAAAGTTTTAAGAAGTGGTAAAATAAATATCGATGGAGGTAATTCTATTGAAGAAGGGCTTGAGCTCTATTACTGGATTGAAAGTTTATTCACTAAATATAAATCTACTATATTATATAATAAATGTGACGATGATGAAAACAGCGATGAATATTCAGTCGGATCTGCAGTTTCTATATATGATGACGATATAGAAGAAAATTCTGACAATTCAAATGAAGGGCGTTAGGAAATAACCGTTTAAATATTACGTTATTAACTGGTATAACTATTCACGTAAAAATATGTATATTTTTTTATTATTACCTTTATTTCCACTAGTTTATAAAAAACTAACAAAAAAAAATAATAAAACATCAATTAACTCACCGTATATAGATGCATTAATTAATTATAGATATCATTCAATGGCTAGTGAAATTTATAAAACAAAATTGAAAAATTATAATATACCACCTTGAACTAAAAGGTCTACTATGATATAGCATATTACTAATACAATTAATTGCACAACTGTGCCGCTGGAATTTGGGCAATTAGTTCCGTCTTGATAAGACACGGGTAGAAATTTATCTATGAAAATATCGCTTAAAATAAACAAACCAATCAAGAACAGAAATAATGAAACTTTAAAATTAATTCTTTTAAGAAGATCAACTCCCATACTAGGAAAATCGCTTTCAGCGGATTCTGTGTTTTTACCCGTTTTATTCCCTAGTTTTGCGTTGTCATTTAGAAGTGTTTCAGAATCAGAAGACATTTTATTTTAATATACTATTGCTTTTATTTTTTTATTAACATAAAAACATTCTATGAAAAATATGGGTTATGATTAACTGGTAATCCACAGTAATTTATATTATTTTTACTATAATCGATAGGTTTATGTAACCCAGCTTCCACTGCGTCCTTTAATACTATTTTAAACATTGCCCAAAATTCATTTCCATGCCCGTATTCTATACAACCTAAATGGGTTAATTCATGCAACATAACAAATTGTAATATATTGTCATCATGAATATTTTTATTATTCTTTTCGCGTAGGCAGATGCCAAATTCAGCACCTTTATCTGTCACGAAACTAGTTTCTTCGCCTTCTTTAGGATTATTTTCAAATATTACATCCATATTATAATTGTTCAACATCCTAATGTAAAATCCTTTAATAACTACGTCATTATAATTTTCTATAATATACTTCTTTTTTATACATTTTAAGAATTTTATTATATATTCGTTTAAATATGCTAATTTATCAGCAGCGTCGCCCCCATTAATAAATGCATTTGAAATTTTGTAATATCTTTTGTCGATGTTTGACTCAACTTTATCTGATGTCATGAATTCATATAATTTTTTATGGTTATCTGTTGCAATAATAAAAACTAGAAAAATTATAACAATACATAAAATCGTTTCTGATTGTTTCATAAAATAAAGTTATGATTTATAAAATGAGTTTAAAATAATATAACTGAATTATATAATAATAATAATAATATAATTGAGTTAAATTTGCACTAAAATACGATGAGTAATTTATTTACTCTTAATCCTATCAAAATTAATTTAATCTCGAAAAATAACACTATTAAACAAAGTATAATATTTATAGGTATCGTTCCAACCGATGTTAAGAGCGAACTATTAAAAGCCGAAACGGATAAAAATTATACGGACAAAAATAAAATACTACAGAAATTTTATGGTAAGGATTGGGAAAACAAGCTTGGTATAAAAAGGACAAAAAAAGGCGGTGATGAATTTTCATTCGATGATGAAGAAACTCTAATAGAAAATTTAATAGAAAATTCAGATAATAATTATGACAATCAACAAGATACATCTAATTCTTTGAACAAAAATGATAAAAAGAGTGACATTGATAAAAAGGATGAAACTGATAGAGATGAAAAAAATATAGAAAATGATATAGGTGCTATAGAATCTATTTCATTTGATGAATTAAATGATGCGGAAGATAGCCACGCATCCGAAAATATTAAAATAGAACAAATTATGTCAAACAAAGATAGTAGTATTAAATTTATATTTTCAGAACCGCTAATTTCTGTTTATCCGGAAGATAAAATAATAGAATTTAAAAAAAAAATTTATGCAGTATCTAATATACCCATTTTTAGACAGCATATATGGTATGTATATCAAGGCAGAACATTTCCTGTAAATTATTCAATATTTCATAATGATTCACTGTTGTATATTAATGTTCAAGAAATGTTGAATAATTATAATAATGATGGTTTATCACAAACCATAGAAAATATACCAGTTTCTACAAAATATTATCAACGGAAAAATGGAATTAAAGTTATGACAAATGATACATTTTCGATATTAGAAGATTATTACTATAAATACGGCATAATTGAATATAACTTACTGGATTTAGATGAGTTCGTAAATCCTAATAGAAAAGAATTGATAAATGTCATAAAAGATAGATATCAAATGGAATTAATCTATTATAGTTTTATTATATTATATTGGCCCATGTTATCATTATCAGCATTTTCGGAATATATTAAATTAGAGGTCAATATTTCCAAGTTTTTTCCTGAATTGCATCAACCGATAGATGACATTATCAAAATTTTTAAAATGGAAAAGAAAATAATAGATACTAAGAATGACCTAATAAATAACCCAAAGAAAAAAGATAATCTTAAAAAAATCAGAGAATTAATTACAAATAGTATAGTATATTCCAATATAAGCGTATTAAAATTTCAAAATAGTAAAGAATCTATATTATCTTTACGTAATCTGTTTGATAAATTTGCATTAAATGATACTATTGTAGCTTCTAAATGTCTTGTATTACACGAAGGTAAAAAGATAACATTAAATAAATCATATAAAAAACATAATTTTATTAAAGACACGATTGAAACCGATAGTATTATATTTAAGATTAAACCATCATTAGAAACGGTTAAAACTATAAATATAATATTTTACAAAAATGGAAATTACATAATAAAGGCGGCATGGAATGAAGAAGATAATTATGATTTTAATGATATATTGAATATACTAAAAAATATAACAATGCCTATAATAGAAACTATTAATTCATTCGGTAATTATGTCTTGATAAACAAGAAGACAATACCATTTATGACTAATAAAAATTCTAAATTTACCGAAATAGGTATGAGTATGTTCTATAAAAAGAAGATTACATCAGAAGAGTTTGATATAATTAAAAATATTATGGTTGATTTCCGGAAAGCTGGTATGGTTCGCGAAAGAGACATTAGTAGTAACGTTGCGGAATATTACTTTTCTAAAGGTATGTATCAATTTCAAGCGAACCGCATAGAAAGGGTATCGACACTAAATAATTATTATGATTTTTTAACGGATGGGGCTATAAAACAAAAATGGTATACAATATTTGAGAAAACCAGAATTACACGTCTGTTTCATAGAATGAATGATATTAAAATAGAAATTGTAGGAGTTAAGGAAAATGAATTTTTTATATTTTATAATTTTATTATGACTATGTTTAGCCTATATGATACGCAGCAAAATGCCCCAACTAACAATTTAAATAAAAATCAGTCAAATAAACCAATTAAAAAGATGTTAAGAAACTTAAAAGAGCAGGACCCCGTCTTATATAATTTTAAAAAGTTATATAAGACCGAAAATGTATACTCAAAGATATGCCAAAAACCATACCAACCTTTATTATTAAATAAACAAGGATATGATGAATTAACTAAAGAACAAAAGGTAAATGCTATAAAATATTGGAACTTTACAACAAACAAAGATGCATATTATGTATGCCCTAATACCAAATATCCGTATATAAAATTTATAATAAAGCGGCATCCTAAAGATTATTGCATTCCATGCTGCAAGAAAACAAAATTAGAACAAGATTCCAAAGAGGCTAAATTAAAAATTTACGATATGTGCATTAAAGACCATAAATATACAAGTGAAGAGAGAACTATAACACTTGGATCTAGGTATATAATGACATATGGTAAGGATGTAGAACCTGGTAGATTATCTAGATTGCCCGAAGATAGTTTAGAATCTCTATTCTACGAAACATATTCAGTTAAAAATCAAGGAGTAGATCAAGAATGCTCTTCAAATGAAGGATATTATATGTACGGAGTTGAGCAAACTTTAAATGGCGTCAATAATGTAGGAATATTAAATATACTAATTAGCGCACTGTCTATTGACATAAATGAATTATTTGCCACTATAGTAAAGTCTATTAAACTAAATCCTAATAAATTTAACATATTATTAAATGGAAAAATATATCGATATTTTCCTAACATGAATGATTTTATACATACACTAAACGAGCTTTTTATAGAACCTAATCAATTGAAAATTAATGATGACATACCATGGAATAAAATATTTATTAATATAGCTTATCTATTCTTAGATGTTAATATTGTTCATTTTAAGCATAAAAAGAATGACTTAGTAAAATTAAGCCTACCCAGTTATATATCAAGTAAAGAACAGTTTTTATCACCCGAATTTAAAAATATTATAGTGTTTAAGAAACATAATAAATACTTTCCAATTTATTTCCTTAATACAAATGTATTTTTTAAACTAAGGGTATTTACCAAAACATACTTTAAATATGATGATAGTATTATCATTTTGATAAGTCGTTTAGTAGAATCGCATTTTACCGAACAATTGAGTAAGAAAGTCATAGATAATATTAATCTTTCAATAATATTTAAATTTGCTAAAACATCGAATTATAAAATAGGAAAATTATTTATAAATGGGTCTAATATGTGTTATTATGTACATCTAATTTCAAAGAATGGGAAGAATATTTATATACCTATAGAACTTTCATATCACCTCGAAACCGAAAAGATTAATGTAACGTACGAAATGTTTTCAAGAAATATACATAAAATGACATTTGATACATTAAATGGATTTATAAAGGAGTTTAATCATTGGGTTGCCGTAAAGTCAGAAGAAGCGGGAATGTTAGACAATAACGCGTCAATAGTATTACCTTTGGAGGAAAGAGTTCAACCCATTTATCCATATATTACAATTAAAAATTGGATTATTTTATCCGAATTAAATAAAAAAATCAATAATAATACAAATGTAATAGGATTTGTATCAAATAATATAAATTATTATATGACACCCATTACTGTTTCAAATGCATTCAAAATTAAGAAAACAAAATTAATACAAATGTATTACGACCCTGATATAGTCAACAAACAAATTTTTATGAAGACAAAAGCTATATATGATAATAGATGTAATACTATAGGTAAAAGTATATATAATACTAATTTATATCAATTAGTATTATTGGAATTTATGAACTTGTTTAATCAACAGATAAATACCGAATTACGTAAAAAAATCAAGAAAACATTATTAGGTAATTTCAATAAAGATTTTGATGAATTAATGAATGAGATATCAAAATTAGTAATAGATTGTGATGATTATAATAAAATAAGAAGTCAAATATGTGAATATATTAATAATCATCATAATAAAAATCAATTATTCGATGAAATAGACGATTCATTCTATAAATTCGATAGAGAATTATTTGAAAGGATTAAAAAACTACCAAAGGATAAATTATATCAAGAATTGGAAAAACTATCTTATAAATTCATCAAATATGGTAAAGTAGATGATATTAAAGATTTTGAATTTCCTAATATGTTTATACCATGTCAAACAGTGGCACAATCGAAAAATTATTGCAAGGATAAAAAAATAATCATAGATAAAATAAGTCATAAAAATATACTTGAAATTATGGCTTCAGATATTCTTAATCCGGTTAAAGAAAAGTGGATTTTTAGTTCAGTGTTATCAGATAATGTTATATCATTCTTTAAATTTATACGAAGACCCGATGAATTAATAACAATAGAAATAAGTGATTAAGATTTAAATAAAAATTGAATATAAAATATATTATTATTTTAAGGATTCGATTCCATTTAAATGGGTAATAGTCAAACTTGTATACATGGGTCGACGCTAAATGAAATACGAGTTGTTTCATTTAGGAATTCCGATGATAAAGAAAACAATTTTAAATGCAATAAATGCAGTAAAATATTTTCGTCTAATTTATTTAATTACAATGAAGAATATTCGCAGAATACAACATTAAATTTATCAGATACTAACAGTGTATATCCAGAATACCCAGATGATGCATTTTCAGATGATGCATTTTCGGATGATGCATTTTCAGATGATGGGATTAAATATGGTAAACAAAATGAATGTATAATTGATATTCTACCCGGAACTCCTGATTGTAACTTACATGATTTAAGTAATAAGTGTGGCAATAAAGGTGATAACTGGGTCAATAACTGGGGTGATAAGTGGGGTTATGATATTTTGAATAATGCATAATTAAAGTATTAGTTTTATATTTTTTTGTTTGAAAATTGAAATATTACATATTATACATAATATCGAACGGTTTCTAATGATGAATCAATTATCCGTTTCCGAATTGCATGGGTTAGTAATAAATTATGAAGATATTAAAAATATACCAGTTAGAAATTCTTTTATAGACGAAAATATATATAAGGAAGTTAGTTCAAATATTGAAAAATGCAAATCACTGCTTTTTATGCCTAATAGCTTACACGAAATGTCATTGCAATATAAAAAATATGATAAATCTCAATATAAAATTGTGTTGTTTGGTGTTTTATTGGATGGGCGACGTGCTACTGTAGTAATCAGCGGTATTAGGCCTTATTTCGAGGCTGTTATTCCAACTCAAGAGGATTCGAATGAGAGCGGTGTTGCATTGGATTTATATAATATGTTAAAAAGTACTAAATATGCGACTCCTGATGATTTTGAGATTATTAAAGGTAAGCAATTTAAAGGTTATCAGAAAGACAGAAAAACATTTGCTCGCTTCTATTTTGACAAATTAAAGACTCGTAAAGATGCAATTAAAGTTATTAGAGATAAAGGATATGAAACTACTTCTGATGATACTAGTAGTTATTATAGGGTTGTGTGCAGAGATTACTTGATAACATTTAGTTCGTGGGTTAGTATAACGGATTACAATATTAGAAGTTATTCTTCTATACATGGTAGTGTTTTTGAAGTTAATATATCTAATTTTAAAAAATATGATAGTAACGAACTAATTAAGGATAATACTATGACTATGGGATGGGATATAGAAACATATAGCCCAGACGGACAATTGCCAAAACCAGAGATTCCTGAACATAAAATGTTTGTAATTAGTATGACATTTCAATGGCATCATTCTAATAATCAATTGTTAAGGGTATGTCTTGTAGAAACCGAGGCCGATGCGCGACCGAATTATTTGACTATAGTATGTGATACCGAGAAAAAATTAATTAAAGCATTTGGTAAAGTGATACATAAAATGAAACCTGAGATACATATAGGTTTTAATGATTCTGATTACGATTGGCCGTGGCTTGTGAAAAGAGGAAAATCATATCCAGGCGTTTTAAAGTTCTTGGCTGAATGTCTTGACGCAACTATCCCTTGGAAAAATTATGATGATGAATCAATAATGAACTATAATTATAAGAAAGAGAAGGTTAAATTGGAAGCCGATGCCTATGCTGATGGATATAGTTTGGTGTTTCCTGGATATATTAATATAGACCTAAGGACAATATTCAGACAATTATATCCTACCGCAGAGCAATCCAATCTTAATTTCTATTTGGCTTTGAACAAGTTAGGGGGTAAGAAAGACATGCCTTATCAAGAAATGTTTGAAATATATACCAAAACTCAGAATATGATTAATTATAAAAATAGAATTAAATCGTTATTACAGCAATTAATAAATGATGAAACCATTCAAAATACCATTATGGATTATATAGATTTTAATAAACCTTATTTATTAGATAAAATGGCCGAAATCGCAGACTATTGCGTTATAGACGCACAGAGATGTCATGAGTTAATGAAAATAAGGTCAGTCATAATGGATCGCCGTGAAGTTGCTAACTTATCATATACGTCATTATTTGATGCATTATATAGGGCCAATGGTATGAAAGTCAGAAATTTGGTTATAGCCCGTGGTCAACAAAATAATATTAGGTTTTCCAATATTACGGTTAATAATATTACCGATGATGGTAAATATCCAGGGGCTCATGTCGTGCAGCCTAAAAAAGGATTAATAACCAGTAAATTAACATTTAATGAAAGACGCGAAAATGCAAAGATTAATCAAAAATATGCAGAATGGAACGACGTAACCGATGATGAAATAACCGAATACAAAGAAATAATTATTCAAAACGGGACTCAAACCAATGAAAAATCTTTGCAGAAAATAATAGAATATAGAGAAGCTAATAATAAAAAACCGTTGAGACGCTGTTTTATAGAATTTTTACGGGAAAACACTGGTAGGCCTATTACAGGGCTTGATTTCTCTAGTTTATACCCTTCACTAATAATGGCGTATAATCTTTCGCCAGAATATATTATTGTTGAACAAAAATTAGCACGTGAGCTTCACGATAAAGGATTTAAACTACATAAGATAAAATTCATGTATAATGGGCGATGGGTTCGGGGTTGGTCTATTAGACATGAAAACATATTCGATCCTACTGATAGCGATTATAAATTTGGAGTTTACCCTATGATTTTGAAAGAATTATTTGATAATAGAAATACATTGAAAAAATCACTACATAAATGGGAATCTGAAAAGGAACGATTAGATACATTGCCCAGAGAAAAGTTTTTAGAACCCGAAATACAACAGGAATACGAAAATGTATGTTTTAATTTCAATTACTTAGATTCAAAACAAAAAGCTTTAAAGGTTTTTATGAATACGTTTTATGGCGAGTCTGGTAATAAATTATCCCCGTTCTTTGTCCTTCAATTAGCAGGGGCCATTACTTCAGCAGGGCAGGATAATATAAAATTAGTCCAGCGACATGTAGAAGAGAAAAAATGTGGTGTTATGTATGGGGATACTGATTCTTTATATCTATCAATGCCAGAGCATCATTTTGATGAAATAGATAAATCTTATTATACTGGAAAGATAGATAAATTAACATATTGGACTGAAATGGTAAAGATTACATTTAATGAGATAGAAATAATTAATAAGTCAGTTAATGATATGTTGATTGCGGATAACGGCACTAAATTCTTAAAAATGGCATATGAAGAAGCTCTATTCCCCGTTGCATTTCTAGCAAAGAAGAAATATTATGGAATTCCACATATTTCTATACCGAATTTTAGTCCAAAAAATTTATTTATAAGAGGTCTAGAAGTTAAGAAAAGAGGTGTATCGGAAATTTTAAGAAAGGTTTGTATGAATATAATGTGGGATTCCGTGGGTTTAAAAAATACATATACTTTAATGGAATTGGTGCAAAAAAAAATAGATGATATATATTCAACTCAATGGGATTTTAACGACTTTATAATGACTGATGTTTATAAGCCGATAAAACAAAATATTAAAATACATACATTTGTTTCACGCATGATATCCGAAGGGGTTGCCGTTAAACCATATGAACGCTTTGACTACGTAATAGTAAAACGAAATCCATATAAATATGACGAACGAGGGCGAAAAAAAGAGTTATCAATCGGTGAAAAGATGGAGTATTCACACAGGGCCGTCGAACAGAAATTAGAAATAGACATAGATTATTACATGAAAGGTAGTATTAATGGTCAGTTAGCCAGACTAATAACATATGCGGAAACATTTCATGTCATTCCGACCAGTACAGATGATGCCGATATTAAAATAGCCGAGGATAAAATATATAATAACGCTTGTAAATTTATAGAAAATTACTGTGAGAAATATTACACAAATTATCAAAGTAAGGGAAAAATATATCAAAAAATATTTAGGATTGCTAATAACGTAGTTACTGATAAAATAAAACAGTATTGCGGTAATGAGACTATAACGTTATTAAGCGGTGCATATGATTTAGAAAATTTAGAAGAATGGCTCGAAGAAAAAGCCGAGAAAGAAACTCTAAAACATATTAAAGGATATGGGAAGTTATATGTGGATAATTTAGTGAAAGATATGGATGCTGAGAAAAAAGCGGATAAAATTAAAGAGTTGCAATATATTTACTTTGGTCGAAAATCCAGGAATTTTTCTATTATTAGAGAAAACGCATTTAAGGATAGGCAGACAGTATTAAAAAGACAAGTGCGTGATAATATTACCAAATTGGGTGAGATTTTAAATTATCATACAAAAATAGTTTGCAATGTTCAGGATAAGATTAAAAAGGTATTAGATATAAACTGTATGTTTAATTCTGCTAATGATACAGTACCGGATTTGGAGGATATACCAGAATTTCATTCTATTAATATGAATGAATTAGAGAATGCCGCGGAAAGCGAAATTGAAAAATTAATAAATAATGAAAAAATGGTAGAATCACTTAACAGACTACGATATATTTATATTAATATAATTAGTAATTATGATTATATTCATAAAAACAGGTCAATAGTCGATTATTTAATGTTATGTAGAAATAAGAATATTGGATTAATCAATAAACCAAAAACATTTGACCAAAAAACATACGTTAAAAATAATATAGATGATATTATTACGGAATTAAAGAATGATAATTATAAGTGAAGTATATATTTCATTTTAATTAATATTTTTTTTTAAATCACATAATATAAAGACTTAATATAAAGTAAAAATGAGTTCAGAATTAGATAATGTTCTATCGGGGATTATTGTTTTACTACTAATTATAGTAGTATGGAAATGGTACAATGGGCGTTCTTCTTGCGATGAATCAAATATGACATTATCATGCGGTTGTCGGAAGGGTTATTGCAGATGCCGCGGAATGGCTAGTGTTACATTGCCGCAGAGAGGTCGATGCCCTGGCGGAAATAAATGCGGATGTGGTTGCCCTAGTGGTAGATGTGGATGCGATAATAGCTGCCCCTGTCAAAGAGATGCAAGATTAAGGGCTTCGTCCGGAAGGGAAGGTATGTCCAATGATGAAGCTGAAAGACGGGTTGTTAGCGCAGGGCCTATACCACCTGCCGGAGATTTATTTAATCAGGATTATTCAGAGGTTACTAAAGAAATGGCTTTAGAGTCGGGGTCTGAAGGCCCTAGCGCGTCTCATAAAAGATGGTGTGATAGTTTAATGCTCAATGGAATGGCTACTGGCGCGAGTTCTTGCACCATATTAGAGGAAACCGGTCGTTCATATGGTACATCCGATTATGTGGGATTAACCGCCCGGAAATTTTGCAAGGCCCGGCAATTAGCCGCACCGGCTGAGGATGCTCGTCAAACTGCATCTCATACTAATGATGAATATTGTAATGTAGAAATGAACGAACTTGTATAATGTTTATATAAACATTAATTTAATTACTATATTATAGATGATGCATAAACCATTAACTCTACAAGGTTATTTAGTTGATTATGATAAATATGACCGTGCTAAATTGATGTTTCTCGATGATTATGATTGTGAAAAAAATATAAGTTTTACTAAACGATATCTATTAAGTAAGTCTAAAACGATAGAAGGCAATAATCCGATAATTGACGATAAATATTTTTTAATAAATTGTAAAAAAAATGGTATATGTTTATTACCCGATGAATCTAATAATTTAATAAAAAGAGTTCCGATTGAAATGCTTAAACAACATAAAGTTGAATGTTCTGTATACTTAAAAGCTTATAAATTTGTTAAAAATGGAATAGAAATAAAAGGATGGAACTTAAGACTTATTTCGATGAAATTGATTGAATATTAGATTACGACTTTTATACATATTTTTGTCTTTTTTTTTGTCTGAAAATTGAATATAATAAAGTATAGTTTAAATTCGATATGTCGTATAATTCGGGATTAGAATTAGTACCTTTTGGGTTTGATAACATGGGGGCTACTTGTTATTTTAATTCCGTTCTACAATCATTATTAAGTTGTACATCGTTTATAGATGAAATTATTAAGAATAAAGAGAGAAAAAAATATAATGAACATCCGGTATTAAGTATCATAATAGAAATGGTTGAATTAGTATTATCATTTCGAAATGATATAGATAAAAAAAGAGAACATAAACATGACACACGCGAAATACCCGATTATAATCAAAAATTATCAAACTATAGTCCTCGGATATGGGTTGCAATGATTAAATTATTATGCAAAAAATATAATAAAAGATCGCGCGAATTTATGGCTGGGCAACAATGCGCGGGTGAGGGTTTTAATTATTTATTGGATTCTATGGACGAATTCACTAATATCCAAAACTTGTTTTTACATAGATATTGCAACTCTATACAATGTTATAATTGTGGTAAATGGATATCAAAGGTCATAAGTATGAATAATATTTTTACTATTCCGCATAGTTTAGAATCTGAACAAATAAAAAAATTTAAGCATATTGATAATGCTTCAGATATGAGCCAATTTTTGGCAAAGCAAACTGGATATGTAGAAGATTATATATGTCCTAAATGCAAAGATAATTCAGAAAAATATACAGTTAATAATCTCACTATGGTGCCTGAAATATTGGTTGTGTTATCAAAAAAATATAAATGCGATGAAAAACTAGATGTGTATACAGATTTTCCAAAAACTTTAAATTTTAATGGAAAAAATGGCAAAAAACTAATATATGAAGCCGTATCACAGATAGAACACGTAGGTAATTTAAACGGGGGGCATTATTGGGCAATATCCCGTAGATATAATGGATGGTATAAATTAAATGACGAATCTGTAGGAGATTCAGAATTTAAACCAACTAATAATACATATATAGTATTCTATCATTTAACTTAAACTATTCTATAAAAAAATATTTTTTTTTTGAATTAGTAATTTTTGTTAAATGGTTTTTAATATTTAACACAAGATTTAACAAGCAATTTAACAAATTTTATTCAAAATCATCTAATTCGAATTTACGATTACCTTCATAATCAGTAACCTTTTCATTAAGAGCATTGCTCTTATGAACAATAGGATCTTCCACCCAACTGAGTTGCTCACGCATTAGAAGACGTGATACGCGCTGCAAATGGATAAACCATTCAATATATCGAACTATCATAGTATGATATCTGTCATAACCAATTTTTTGGTATATTTTTAGTTTATCATCAGAGCCTAAATCTATTAATTTAATATTATTGTTTGGGTGAAAATGTACTCCAATGAGATTTTTATCGGATTTTGGGTAATTTTTCATATATGTAAGTTCCTTTTTAAGTGATACATTTGCGATATAATCAAGGGGTTCGCTAAAAAACGGTTCATTTCTTTTCGAGATAACGTCATCAACAAGACTGTTTCTATTAGCATTGTTTAATTGCTTCATTATTGGGTCTGAACTTGAATCCCAAACAACATCAGGTGTGTCATTTCCGGTAGTATATTTATGAACCGATGATTGAAGTAATACTTTATTCCACAATTGGTCACTTAGATATTTAGGTCTATTTAAAGATATTGAATCATCTCCTACCATTAATTTATTGATGCCATGTATATAATCACGTACGTATCTAACTCCTCTTGGTTGTAGTAATATACGAACTAAAGTATCCTCGGGATAATAGTATTTTTTATCTATGTTCGATAAGTCTGAGGATGTCGGGAATTCCGAATATAAAAATTTATCGGTTGGTAAATTTTTCACTTGAACTCCTATAAATTGTTTAATCATGTGGTCAAATGTATATGAATAATTAAATATGTTAACTAATGGTATTTCTCTTTGTAATGAATGAAAATTAATAGGTACTATATTGGAATCCAATATATTGTATAGCCTAAGAGCTTTCCTGTCGTTATGATCAAATTTTGGGTTTTTATTCATAATGCAATCGATCATTTTATATAATGACTGTTTATGATTATCATTTTCAATAAGTAAAGTTATATTATTTGTATTAATAAAGAAATCATCATTACTTTTTAATACACCATTTCTTAAATTATGTTTTTTTAATCCACATCGTCCGGTCTGACATGCCAAATGTTGGAGTATATTTTGATGGGATACCTCAATTTTATTATGTTCAGAACCTACTATGAAAAATTCAGTAAGTTTATCTAAATTGTTATCGCCTAAGTAAGTTTTATGATAGATGTAATCTGTAGCGTATCTCAATAAGTGTACAGAGCTTGTAAATAAATCTGTGTATTTTCGTTTATCATAAGATGCTGAACTGGCTTTCGAGTTATATCTATTTAATATATCAAGAACTCCAGGCGCGTGTTCAATGTTCGGTTCGTGATTATCGGATAACAGTCCTCTTGTACCATATGCAAATTTAAATTCATCAGATCCAACGCTATTATTTTTGTGTGGGATTAAACCCTTGTATGTATAATATTGCATATCATTACCGGCTCCTCCAGTTATTTCCGTTTTTGAAATAGTAAAACTATCAGCACCATCTACAAGTCTGTGTTGATTATTAAGTAGATGAGAAACATGGGATAATGGCATGAATGGTAACTGATTATTGCGATTTTTATAATCAGTAATAGAATTTTGATAAGTCTCGAAATATAGAGGAATGTCGGATAATTCTTTATAAACGCCTGTAATGCATTGCTGTAAAGACCTTGCCGATGCCTCGATACTCGCTAACATTATAACAAGATGGTCTTTAGATTTAGTATTATTGCCATCTATGGATTCTTTCAACGATAATGCTATACCGTCTAGTTCAACTTTTTGTGGATCTTGTACAGCATCACTAATACCACCTGGAATTGAACCAGAAACATCTATATTAGTATTTTCAATTAATGATTTGATTAATTCAGCTTTATTGTATATTATATTAAGTTGTTTATCAAAAATAGGAAGATATGCTCTCATTAAATCCTTAATATATTCAGGAACTGACATAAGATTTGTTTCGGCTAATGACATTATGGTTGCTGTAGATATTGTTTTTTTATCTGTCACTATATTTCTTATAGCGCGAGCCATTGTAGCAAATATTACCGACTTTGGATTTATCTCAGACACAATAAACACAGGGGTGACATTATCACCTTTGGTGATAATAGATATATCATCTATCGCATTTCCTTTCATTATTTCGAATGAATTAATACCATTCGCAAATTTTTCTAATAAATTTAAATAGATTTTATTACTAGTTCTATCGGTAAACATATTAATATAATGAAACAAAAGTCTATTAAATTTAAATATTAAACCATAAACTCCAGGACTTATGGGTTCTTTAGTATACCCCTTATCATATACGGTACTAGTGCTCACCTCATTTTCGTCATAATCATAAACCCCTTCAAATCCATAAATACCGACTGATCCGACGCCTCTGAAGATTTCACTGGGATTTCCTTTAATTTCTGCAAAATCATTTTTCATCAGGGCTTTAGCAACCTCGTTAGGAACCCGTTCGGTAGTAAGAGCTGATTGTTTTGTTATACCGATTACATTAATGGGAAATTTAGACCATTCCATATTTGTTATTTTTCTGGGGTTAAACATATATATTTTATCATTTAAATCCCAGTAAATCATTTGTCTTATTTTTCGCGAGAGGTTGCGGTCTGGGTTGGGTAGGTTTGTAATAAATCTCCATATATTTTTTAAACCGGCGTTAGCATCAGATAATCCACCACTATATTTATTCTTAATAAGTCGGTCAACTAAGTGTTCCTTTAAATAAAACAATGAAACGACATTAACATTTTCGGGTTCCACGCCCACCATTATACGATCAGTCTGTGTATTTTTTTCATATTTAGCTATTATATCATTAGGAATAAATTTACGCATTTTAGTTAATGACTCACTTACTAGATTAATTAATTCGGTTACATGAGTTTCAAGTTTCTTAAAATTTAACATAGGATAACTTTTTTTACCAGTACCACTGAAATACATTTCAACTAATTGATTTTTATCACATGTTAAATAGAATAAATGATTTATAGTATCTTCCATTAGAGTAGCAGGTGATAACCTATCAGTATCCTTATCATCATCGGCATTATAACGGTAAAAAGAATGTCCATCATTATAATATCGTTTATAATCATTTTCACCAAAATATAGATAAGTTTTTTTGAAATATAATTTACTATCTGCCAACCC
>Ga0214921_10005522_pt1 | contig 17829 bp, 20 predicted proteins | sample LL1505_MetaG_FD_177992 | JGI IMG/M metagenome (GOLD analysis project Ga0214921, IMG submission 177992) | Freshwater microbial communities from Lake Lanier, Atlanta, Georgia, United States - LL-1505 | ecosystem: Environmental > Aquatic > Freshwater > Lake | place: USA: Georgia | collected...
GTCTTCGGAGGGTTCAACTCCCGCAAGAGCTCAATCACCCTGCCCGGACGGGCCTTTGCAAGCACCGACATCCATCCTTGACGCGCAAGGGTATCAACAAGTTGCGTTTCGATCATTTGGGCCAAATCAACAACTTTCAGATTTATCAAGAGTAAAGATTGATCAAATTTTACGTTAATGGTAATATTAAATCAACAGTCAAAGTATGTCATTCTTATGACGGATGGAAAATTTGTTGGAACTAAATAATATTGAATCAAAAACAAAAAATTCAGAGCAATTTCCACCACTGTGGCGACAGATTGCGAATAGTTTTGAAGCGGATATTGCATCGGGAATTCGTTCTCCGGGCAACAAATTCCCGACAGAGGCAGAAATCGCAGCCGCTTTTTCAACAAACCGTCATACGGTAAGACGTGCGCTAGCCTGGCTACAGGCCAAAGGACTTCTTGAAACGACTCAAGGGCGAGGCAGTTTCGTTCGCCGTCCGGTTATGACCTACAAGATTGGTCGCAGAACGCGGTTCACCGATGGAATCGCTCAGCACTTCGTGGATTCTCAGACCCGCACCCTCACCATCGATGTCCGGCTTGCAGAGCCTCACGTCGCAGCCGCTTTGGAACTGAACATAGGCGCGCGCGTGATCTATCTTGAGCGCCTTGGGACCGCGAACGGCCAACCCGTAGGCTTGTCCAGACACTATTTTGACTTCAGCCGGTTCCCGACCTTCGATGTCTTTTATCAGCGCCACAAATCCATCACGCGAACCCTGCTCGACTGCGGCGTTCCGGACTATGAGCGCAAAAGAACCCGCATCCTCACCCGATTACCGTCCCCGTCCGAAGCCAAGCTTCTAAATGTTCCCAAACATGTCCCGTTGTTGGTCACGCACTCGTGGAACGTCGATGGACTGGGTCAGCCGCTGGAATATGGCGAGGCCCATTTTGCATCTGACCGGATCGAGATTGAGATCGAGGCGGAACCACGGCCACCGGTCGACGACATAGTCTAATAGGTCCCAAGGAGACTCTTCATGTCTACGGTTCTAACCCATGCCCGTATCGTTATGCCTGACGGCGTGGTTGAGGGGTCACTCGAGATCGAGAATGGCACCATCAGCGCAATAGCGGATGGGAATTCAGCCCTTGGCCTCGACTGTGAGGGGGATTGGCTCATCCCGGGGATCATTGATATCCACACCGACAATCTCGAGCGACACTATTTTCCCCGGCCAAATATCGACTGGAATCCGGTTTCCGCAGCAATCGTCCACGATGGACTTTGCATTTCAGTTGGCGTGACGACCGTATTTGACTCTCTGTCGTTAGGGTCGTTCGGCTTTGGTGCCGCGCGGACGCCCGATAACCTGATCCGACTGACCGAGGGCTTACACCATGCTTGGGAGCAAAATTTCTTAAAGGCAGATCATCGGATTCACTGGCGATGCGAAACGCCATCCGAGGTTCTAGCGTTTGAAGTCGATCGCCTGTCGTCCAATCCGATGACGGGACTGTTCTCCGTCATGGATCACACACCTGGACAGAGACAGTACCGCAACCTTGAAAAATTTTTGGTGTCGTGGCGCCAAGAAGGTGCCTCTGAGACTGAAATCGAGCGCCGCCTAGCCGCCCAAAATGAACGCCAGACCTTGAATGCAGAAAAGGGTCGGCGGTTGGTTGCTGAAATCGCCAAGTCACGCGGCCTTCCCCTCGCCAGTCATGACGATGAGACCGAGGCCCATAGCGATCAGGCCGCGGATCTGGGCGCAACCATATCGGAGTTCCCCGTCACCATAGAGGCGGCACGACGGGCCCATGACCGCGGCATGGCTGTAATCATGGGCGGCCCCAACCTCATCCGAGGCGGGTCGTACTCTGGCAATGTTCCAGCGGCAACATTGGCGCAAGAAGGCCTTCTGGACGGTTTTGCCTCTGACTATGTCCCCCGCAGCCTAATCGAATGTGCCTTTCGTTTAACAGACGAGCCCTTTGGTTGGTCCATCTCCAGTGCCGTTGACACCGTGACGGGTGCCCCTGCCCGCGCCTGCGGCCTGACCGATCGTGGTGCTATCCGTTTGGGTGCTCGCGCCGATCTCGTCCGCGTTCGTGTGAGCCAAGGTCACGTTATGGTCAAAGGCGTCTGGGTAAAGGGGCTTAGGGTCGGTTGATCCGGCTCTTAACGCTGAACTGTTGGAAGGATGAGGGTGACTATGAGCGACGAATGTCGCTCATAGCCGAACAACTGACCCCGCTCGATTGCGACATCCTCTGTCTGCAAGAGGTCTACGGCCCAGAGGATGGCACCGCGTCGACCTTCGAGCGCATATCAGCGTCAACCGGACTGCAGGGTTTTCACAGTCCAGCGAGGCTCAAACATCGTCAAGGACGATGGTCGTCATCGGGTCTATCGATCCTATCACGTTGGCCTATCAAGGCGGCGGTGGCCATCACCCTGCCCTATGATCCACTTGATGGTGAGCGTATCGCCCAACTCGTTGATATTGAAACGCCCCATGGGCCCCTTCGGGTGATCAACCTGCACCTTACCCATCTGACCGGACCTGATGCAGCCAGACTTCGCGCCGCCCAGTTGGGCGAGATCCATCGTCAGGCACGGATCGATTGGGCTGGCCCGATTGTCTTTGCGGGGGATTTCAACGCGACACCGGACGAAACCTCCCTTCAGACCCTGCTGCGTCAAACCGGCTATAGGTGCAGTGCGGATATCATGAGTGACACGAGTACATTGATGGTGGGGCCTCACAGGGTGATCGATTTGATCGTCCTTCGGGAGGCAGGCAGTTGGATGATGCAGTTAGCCCAAACCGTGCTGGCTGATCGCGATCACGATGGAGTCAGCCCCAGCGATCACAAGGGCGTTCTTGTTAAGATTGCGCCGCTTAGCCCCGTTGCGGCCATCATGTCCGACCAGCCGCGCGCCTAAGAATGTTAACCAGCCTGTCGATGCCAATTTCCAGAGCGCTGTCGTTCGAAAGTTCGACAACGTCCGAACCGCTGACCTCAAACTCACCCGCACGTCTGATTCGACCTTCAATCTCAGCCTCGCCCTCTCGACCGCGTGCGATAAGTCTTTGCCTGAGCAGGTCGGCCGGTGCCGACACCTTAACAATCACTAGGGGTTGGCAGAGATCACGGGCGAGCGGAATGACCGCGCGAGAGACGTTAGCGACGACACAAACCCCTTGCTCAAGGGCAGCTTCGTAGGCTTTCGGAATGCCGTAGCACAACCCGTGCGCCCTCCAAGACAGGGCATAGCCGCCGGCAGCCTCTAGGGCCTCAAATGCCTCCTCGGTGACAGGACGATGGACCTCGCCGCCAGCCTCTTGTGGCCGATTTATATCCCGAATAGCGAATTGAATGGCCGCATCGCCTGCCAGCACGTCACGCGCGCCGTCAATGAGCGAGTCCTTGCCGACACCAGACGGGCCGACAATGAGGATGAGACATCCGCGCTCAGCTATATTTTTCGACAAATTGATCGGCATCAAGGTTTCGGAAGTCCGGGAGGGCTGCGGCAAGTCTGTCATGATCCCAATCCCACCATTGGAGCGCAAGCAGTCCATCCTGCAGGGCCTTAGGAAAACGCTCCCGGATCGGGTGGGATGGCACGCCGCCTACGATTGTGTAGGGGGCGACATCCTTCGATACGACCGCACCCGCGCCGACCACGGCCCCGGTTCCAACCGTCACACCGGCCAAGATCGTGGCACCGTGACCGATCCAAACATCATGACCGATTATGCAGTGATCGTTTCGCCGCCATTCGAAGAAATCCAAATCATCCTCTTCAGCGAGGCGATAGGAGACTGGCCGATAGGTAAAATGATGTTGTGACGCTTTCCACATGGGGTGGTTCCCGGGATTGATCCGGGTATCGCGGGCGATCGAACAGAACTTCCCGATCTCGCTGTAGGTCGCGCTGGAATCCGTCACGATATAGCTATAGGCCCCCATCGCCACCTCATGCAGCGCGGTGCGTGCGCCGACCCGGGTCCAGGCCCCCAAGATGCAGTCGTGGACTGAGGCCTCAGGCGAAATTTCAGGCTCGGGCCCGCCGTGCTTGGCTTGGGTCAATCCATCAAAAAGGTCGATATAGACCTCACCTGGCCCGAGGATGCGGTTTGCTAACCGTCCTATCATGCGACTTCCCCAGCGAGGTTTGAGCGTTGCAGGGTGGATGGGGAAGCAAACACCTCAGGCTCCGGCACCTTGCGCCGCCCATAGATCTGCTCAACCATAGCCGCATCGAGCTGGTCTGGCTTTCCGTCAAACACGATCTCGCCCTTCGCCATGCCAATGATCCGTGGACAGTAGGCGCGGGCCATTTCAAGCGAATGCAGGTTCACGAGCACGGTAATCCCTCGCTCCCGACTGATCGAGGAAAGGGCAGACATCACGGTTTCAGCGTTGGCAGGATCGAGGGACGCGATTGGCTCGTCGGCCAAAACCAGATCGGGTAACTGCATCATGGTCCGAGCAATGGCCACCCTTTGCTGCTGGCCACCGGACAAGGTCCCGGCCCGCTGCAGGGCAAGATCGGCCATATCCAGCGCATGGAGTTCCAAAATAGCCCGAGCACGCTCCTCGGCTGGAAAATATTTGAACAGGGTTTGGAATGTGGGACGACGGCTGACTGAACCGACCAACACATTGGTCAGGACGTCCAGGCGCGGCGAAAGGTTGAACTGCTGGAACATCATCCCGCAGCGCGCCCGCCAGGCCCGCAAGGCGCTGCCTCGGAGTTGCAACACCGACGCGCCCTGCCATAGCACATCTCCGGACGTTGGCTCCGCCATCCGATTGATCATGCGCAGCAACGTGGATTTGCCAGCCCCAGAGCGGCCCAGCACCCCGACCATCGATCCTGCGGGGATGGATAAGGAAACGCCGTTTACTGCGGCTTTTGGCCCGTATCGCTTTGTAACATCTACGAGTTCTAGCATGGGGCGTCCCGAACTATGACCCCTCTCGATAGGCGGCATGTAAATGGTACGAGGCTTGTGTGAAGCTTGCGCGACGACGTGGACGACACGGGGCAACAGGTGCGGCTTTTGTCCTTAGACCGGGGCAAGATCAGCGATCTACAATCGTCATCTAGGTAAGACGCGCGCGGATTTGACTGGAAATCCAGTCGAGCAGGGTCACGCCAACCACATAGGCCAGCACGATCCATGCCACCTGATCAAAGGCGAAGATCCTAATCCGCTCTTGTAATTCAAATCCGATCCCTCCGGCACCCACCACACCTAGGATGGCGGCGTGTCGAAAATTGGATTCGAGCGTGTAAAGGGACTGGCTCGCCATAACAGGAATGACCTGAGGCAAAACGCCGAGCCTCACGGCCTCGAGCCGGTCGCCGCCCGAGGCGATGATGGCTTGAGGCGGTCGTGCATCGCTATTTTCTAACGCCTCGGCGAACTGCTTTGCCAAATGTGGAAAATCAGCCAGAGCAAGGGCGATCACGCCCGCAATTGGCCCCAAACCGAAGGCCGATATCATGATGAGGGCCCAAACCAGAACCGGGACGGCCCTTAAAACATCAAAAGTGCGCCGAATGGAGAAATGAACGCCTGAATTTCGGATGACGGTCTTAGCTCCGGCAATGCCCAATGGCAGGGCGAGCAGGACCGCCAAAGCCGTGCCAGATAGGGCCATAGCAAATGTAACCAGTAACGACTGAAGGATATTGATCTCTGCGCCGTTCGCAAATGGAGGCAGCATGGCCTTGGTGAGGTTTCCAAGCTTGGTAAAGCCTTGCGCCAGCACGTCGACGCTTAGATCAAGATTGTGGCACATCCACCCAAACAGGACGACGGCCCCTATCCAACCGCTCCACCGTCCGACCCGGTTTACCCAAGGCAGGTGAACACTGTTCGGCGCGATGAGACTTGCACGTTCGATCAGATCAGAGCGAGTTGTCACGCGGCGTGCTCCGTCCCGGTTAGTCGGTCCCGGATGGCTTCGGACACCAAATCCAATAGAAAGATCAATCGGACGATCAACAACAGGACGGCAAAATAGGTGTCATATTCGGTAAAGGTAATCGCGCGCGACAGCTCCACACCGATACCGCCCGCTCCCACAATGCCGAGGGCCGCTGCGGCCCCAACATTGATCTCAAGCCGAAGGAGCACATAGGAAGCGACGTTTGGGAGCACTTGAGGAATCAGGCCAAAGCGTAACTGTTGCCACCAGTTGCCCCCGGCAGACTGCAGGGCCTGCAACTGATGAATATCCGCCGCTTCGTTTGCTTCAGCAAACAGCTTGGTCAGGCTGGCTGCCGTTCCCAAGGTCAGGGCGATGACGCCGGGCGTTGGACCGAGGCCAAAGGCCGCAACCAAAATGAGGGCCATGATAATATCGGGCAATGTTCTGACCAATTCAGAGGTTCGGCGAACAGTCCAATAGATCCATAGGGCGGGGGTGAGGTTGCGCGCTGCTAAAAAGGAAAGGGGCAAGGCAAGGATGGCCCCGAGCACCGTCGCGACAATGGCAATCTGCACCGTCTCTGCGAGGAGCTTCACCCAGAGGTTTAAATCATAAAACCAAAATGCAAAGGATCCTGCTGTCGCCCGGTCGGCGAACAGGTGATCCGGTTGAAGTTTCGGAAGCAGACGACCCAAAAAATCGGTAATCCGGCCCATGGCACCATCGCCCAGATAGCTGGAAAATAGACCACTCACCTGAAAAGCGCCGCCCAACAGCGCGGTGATTATGAGAATTTGAAGCAGTTGGACCAACCGCCCTCGTCTCAAATGGCGCGAACGCTCTGTCTCAAAATCCGCAACGATCTGCTCTAGGCTCAAGGCTGTGCGATCAGAATCCATGGCTTGATCAATGGCGCTCGACAAGGGCGTCGGCCTCGGTCGGGTCGAATGCTGCAGCACCCGGCGCGGTCCGGGTCGCAAAGGCAAAGGCTGCAGGGGCCTCCAGATGCATCCCGATATAGATGCTAATCAGGGGGTATCTTAGATCACCGGGCATATCTCTTCGCACCAACAGGGCTTGGGAGACCGCTGGCCGTCCGCGCCAAACCTCCTTTAGGTCGGCACACGGCCGTTCGTTGGGACGTTCGCCCTGGCAAAGACGCTGATAGTGGCTGGCATCAACGATCAGCACATCGCCCGTTCCAGCACGAAGAGCATTTGCCGCCCGAACCAAATCGCCCGCCACAGTTTCGCGGCCCAATCGACTGGGATCGACGCCAGCAGCACGCAGGCCAGCGAGCGGTGCGTCATGGGCCACCTCACCCGTCGCGACAAAGATGGGCTTAGCCCCGATCAGCGACTTAGGCGCGGTACGGCCAGACGCTTTCGGCACCAACGCCATAGCCATGACACGACCCGCCCCTTTGGCAGAGCGCACTGTCAGGGTCGCACGCACCTTGTCACGAACTGGTAGATAGGCCGCTTCATCCGCAGGGGCCAAGTCTACTTGACCCTGCGCTAAGGCTTGGGTTGCCGCAGCCATGTCGGCAAACCCGCATAGGGTCACGGTTCTGTTCAAACGGGTTTGAAGATGGCGAACGAACGCCTCCCCGCCCATTGTCTTGGCGAGGCCACGATCACATCCGGCCACGTCCATCGTAACGACAGCGATGCGAACGGGTGCCGCGTAGGCCGCGAACGGCAGGGCGATGAGGGCAAAGATCAGGACCAGAAAGCGGATCATCTTGCCTTTTCTCCGGTGGAACGACTGGCTCGACGCTGAGCGATCTCTTGACTGCGAACCGCAATCACCTCGCCAAAGACATCGCGATTGGCCGCCACATAGGTACTTCCTGGGTTCACCCCGGACTCAGCCCAGGCCTTTGGATCGTCATAGGGCATGGCCGCGAGTGCGCCTCGGACCGTGTCTTGGAAAGCCTGAGGGGTGTCTGTACGCACTGCGATGGGTGAGTTTGGAATGGGGCCCGCGGTCCAGATGATCCGAAAATCCTCGACCTTAATCAGTCCGCGCCGCGCCAACTCATAATAGGCCCCTGTCGTGAACCCTGTTTCAGGAGTGCCCCCCGAGGCAACAAACGCAACCGCATCAAACTGTCGGTTGGCGAGGGCCAGAACCCCTTGGGTATGGCCACCTGTGATGGCCGATTTGCTGAAAAATTTGTCGGGATCAATACCAAGTTCGCGCAATTTCCAGCGGGGGTAGAGATAGCCCGATGTCGAATTGAAATCGACATAGCCGATCGTCTTACCCTTCAGATCCTCTAATCGATGATAGGGGGAATCTGTCCGAACAAGGAGGCCAGAATAGTAGCCCGTCGTGCCCTCGGGATATCTCTGGATCAAGATTGGCGCGACCTTGGTGCCGACCTGCGCGTCAAGACTGGCATAGGCCGCCGGGCCCAACTGAGCCACATCGACCTGACCCGAAGCCATAGCCTGAATGATGCCGTTATAGTCAGATGCCCGATAGAGCTTCGTCGGTAGTCCCGTGACGGTTTCAAGGTATGTCTGATATTGGTGCCAAGTCCCTAAGACCACAGCGCCTTCTTCACCGGCCGTCACACCCATGCGGACCTGCTTGATTTGCGTGCGCCAGTCTTTCCCTTGAGCAGACCCGGTCTGTGCCCGATCACAACCCGTCAAGGACAGGGCAATCAAGGCACCCACTATCGTTGCGGCGGCTCTTACCAAACTGACCATGACGTCCCGGTTCCCGATCCAACCCGAACAATAGGACACAGCTATATGTCAGCCATACGACTGTGGCTGGTTTGATCCGGCGTCAAATTTGAAACTTGAAGTGAAAATCTGGGGTAATCTCTAGCCACGCTTGTCGAAGTTGTTGCGAAACGAGAAGCGACCGCAAGCCACCACCCTTTTTGCTTCCGCGACATTGCATCTCGTCCACGGCCCTAACCTCATCCCGATCATCCAGATGGATATGACGCGCAGTTGACTTGATCCGCCGGTGACCCAGAAGCAGTGCGATCATCGGCAGGGTCTTTGATTGCGCGGCATGGCTGGAATATGGTGTGCACGATCTCACGATCGTTTCTTCGATAGCCCCCTTGGGGTCATCGCGCCTCATCCCAAGGCTTCAAAAATCTAGATTGTTCAATCCAATGAGACCGTTCGAAGCCCAGACGGCGATTGAGGCAAATCCCACCGACCTTGGGACATTGGGAGCCAAAGGCCCACCGTTCCACCCATGTTCCGCCCTGGGTACAAAATAGCCATCAGGACAGGCCTCAAAGCCGTACCCTTTATGGCCATGCAAAATGGGCGCGCATAGTGGTCAATCTCCAATCAGTGGCGCACCTATTCGGGCCGCAGCGGGATGTGGTTGTTGTCTTTTTGGACAGCCAAGACATGTCGCTTTACTGTTGGTGTCCGGTAACTGGAGCGACGCCCTCGAGGAGTAGAACCCGGTTCATCTCGGTAAGTTCGTTGATGCGGAGGTCCTTCAACGGACGATATTCGGCCGAATTGTACCATTTCTCAGCCGCAGCTAGGCTCGGAAAGCTTAGGACTGCCGCCCAGTTACCATCCCAAATACCTTCCAAGACTTTTGGCATCGGCGTCCCGGCGAGCAGTTCTCCGCCAAAGTCCGCGACCGTCGCTAGGGCGCTCTGCCCGTAGCGCGCCATTGTTTCCTCGAAGCTCTTGGCTCTTATCTGGACCATGATAAGGGCAGGTGCTTGGCTATCTTTCATCTTTTTGCGGTCCTTGGTGAGGGTGCTGCGTCATGGCAGACTGACAATATCGTCATGAAACTCAGCGAGGTGAGTGTGTGCCCAATGACCCAGTCCTTCAAGCACTGGTCGAAGCGCGGCCCCGCTCTCTGTAAGTTGAAAGGCGTTGTTCCGGGGGCTCCCTGCCGGGTTGGTTCGTTCGATTAGCTTCAAGCAGGAGAGCAGCTCAAGCCTAGCCGCGAGAATGTTGGTCGAGATGCGCTCTCGTGACCCAACAAACTGAGAATAGGTTCGTGTTCCGTGCATCAACAGATCGCGAATGATCAGCAAGGACCATTTGTCGCCAAGCACGTCGAGAGCGGAGCTGATGGGACAAACCGAGCGCCATTCAACTTCTTCCGGGTTCGTCATCACCAATTTTCTCCCGACTTGATTCCTCTGCATGACTATAGCCACGACGAACGAATAAAACGCTGTTCTTATCCCGCACAGAGATCTGGCGGAGCGTGTCAGATCCGACGACGACAAGCCCGCGCCATCTCTGGTCTAATGCGCCATGAAGTGCGCGATGATCTGCCATACATAGACAAGCATTGCGACCTGAGCCGCCCCAAATACTCCCGTTCGCAAGTATGGAATGCCAACGATATAGATGATGGCGTGCAAGACCCGAGCGATCAGAAGCACGGCTCCGGCGACCATTGTCGTTCCGTTGGTTGCACCTGTCAGATAGGCAATGCCAATGACGGCGGCATACATGGCGAGGTTGTCTGCCAAATTGTCATGGGCGCGAACCGCTCGCCCGCCCCAAGGGGCCACACCTTCAAGCGGACTGTCACGATTGTAGAATATCCACCTGACGCCGCCCGGGACCGAGCCCCGCGCTATCAGGGGAGGGATTGTAAGGAGCTCTGTGAGCAAAGCGAGGCACAATAATATCCAGAGGTCAGGGGTCATGATTGTTTCCGAATTGTTGGGGAAAAAATATTCGACGCGTCAAATAGCTTCGACGGTCTGTTTCGAAATGGCGGCCGCCATTTCCCTGAGCGATGTCTCAATTGGCGTTTCGTTCCAAGACAGTACGCGGTGCGTTTCAGAATTGTCGAAAGATGCAGCTCTGCCGATAAAAGGAAGCATACCCCTCATTTGAAGGTCGAACAGGCCGATGAGTTTTAGCAAGAAGGTCGGAGCCCTCAGAGAGGGCACTTTTCTGTAACCGGCTTCCCTAAGAACACTTGCAACCGTCGCCATGTCGACCGGTGAGGCGCAAGCGGCGATGAATCTCTTTCCTGCAGCGCCATTCGCCGTCATCGCCTTGACGTGCAGGCGGGCGACGTCGCGAACGTCGACCATTCCCATACTCATGTCGGGAATCATCGGCATCTTTCCACCGATCATATCGGTTATCATCGCGACGCTTTGTCCATCCATTTTGGCACCGAGAGACGGACCAAAGACGGCACCGGGGCAAATAACCGCCAGTTCCATATTACCGTTTTCCGCCATCGCCCAAGCGGCGCGTTCGGCCAATGTCTTGCTCTTGGCGTAGGCCCCAATTTTGCTGCTGGTGTCGGTCCACGCATCGGTCCCATACCTCCCGCTCTCCTTACCCCCAATGATTGCGAAGGTTGAGGACGTGAGCACGAGGCGTTTCACTCCGGCGCGCTGGGCGGCGGTAATGACACGCTTGGTCCCCTCGACTGCGGGAACGATCAGCTCCTTCTCATCGTTCGGCTCTGCCAGCATAAATGGTGAGGCGACGTGGATGACAAAAGTGCACCCTTCCATGGACTCCGCCCATCCCCTGTCGGCCATAAGATCCAAGTCAACGAAGCTCAGCCGGTCGACCGGCGCGACCTTCGCAATGGCGCTTCTGGTAGACTCACCTTTGGCGCGGGATCGTATCGCACCTACTACCTCGTAACCTTGGCTGAGTAATTCCGCAGCGCAGTGCTGCCCGATGTATCCGGTGGCACCTGTTAGCAATACCCGTTCGGTCATGTCTCATACCTACCCCGTCGCCAAGCCTTATGGCTTGTAAAATGCAAGCTTGACATAATAACTTGCGAAACGCAAGTGACTACCGGGATTAGAGCTGTCCGCAGGGTGCCCTCACGGTTAGCAACGCGTTCGTGCTCAGGCGAACATAAGAAAATTGGAACCTAAGCGGTCCAGTCGCATCATGAGATAAAAAAACTGGCGTGCGAGGTTCTGCCGTTGGCAAAGCTCCATTAGGGCGGGAGCCTTTTGATAGTGCATCTTGCGCCGGCGGTAGGCATGCGAGCCAGCCGATCTGAGTATAAGATTAGAGGGGTGGCCTAGCGACACCTCAAGATGGCGAGCGCCTACCGGACTGCACCGTCTAGCTCCTGCCCCAAGCGTCAAGATGGACGATCATCCGCGCTGCATTTTAGCGAGGGCAGCGCCCATTTCATGAGCAACCTTTGATAGGATCGTATCGTTGCCCGCGTGCGCCCAAGCCGCAGCGAGGTTTGGGTATTCACCAAGCGGTGTGGCACCAAGGCCCATTGGAGCACCTAAGGTGACGACGAAGAACAGCATTGGCATCAGCGCGCAGTCGCCCAGGCTAAGCTTGTTGCCCACCACAAGGCCGTCACTCTCAACATAATGGTCTAGAAGGGCCAGGGCCATCCTGACTTCTTTAGCCTTCTCTGACGCTAGATTCTCGTCCCTGCTGTTGGGGTTCAACTGGCCAAACAGTACGCTCATAGGCGGATTCAGATAAAGGTCACACAGGCGCGAGACAAGGCGGGTGCGTGCTCTGTCCTCGGGTGAGGCGGGGCGGAGGGACGGTTCCGGAAAGAGATCTTCCAGATACTCGCAGATCAGTTCCGACTCCGGTAGAACGAAGCCGTCCGCGTCAAGGCAGGGCACCTTGCCGATGGGCGTTATGGCATCATAACTAGCCGAATGCAGACCGCCTGGCGGATCCACCAACTCGATTGGTAGGTTCTTCGCATAGATCTGAATGCGGCAGCGCGCGGCGAACGGCGATAGAAATACGTTGTAGAGCTTCATGGGTGTCTCCTTGATACTTGCTTATGGCGCGAACTTAACAATGGCAGTGTGAGTGGCGTTGGCTTTGGTACCTCATGGAGGCGCGCCAACGACCTCGGAGTTTTGCATCAGCAATTCGGCGGCGCGGTACTGCCCGATGTTTGTCGTGATGTCCGTAATCAGAATGCGTTTCATCCTCCTGACGCTCCTAATGCATCACCGCAATAACTTGCGAAATGCAAGCTTGACGCAATCGCTTGTGAACCGCAAGTTATAATGTCGGCGACATCAATCAGGCGGGAAGACAGCATGAGCATTCAGACAGTCTTGATCATAGGCGTCGGCCCTGGCGAAGGCCTAGGTGCCACCCTGTGCAGGCGCTTTGCAAAACAAGGCCTGCATGTGGTGGTTGCTGGCCGCACCGCCGCGAAGGTTGAGCAAGTGGCAGCCAGCATTCTTGCCTCAGGTGGCATGGCGACGGGCATGGTGGCGGACGCAACCGATGAGGAGGCGGTGGCGCATCTAGTCGCCCAGGCGGAGGCCATAGGTCCGATTGCGTTAGCGATCTATAACGCTGGCAACAACATGAATGGTGATTTCCTCTCAATGGAGGCCAGTTTCTTTGAGAGTTGCTGGCGTATTAGCTGCTTCGGAGGCTTCTTGTTTTCACGCGAGGTCCTGCGCCGTATGGCGGTACGCGGGGCGGGCACCCTGATCTTTACCGGAGCCAGTGCGTCTATGCGTGGCAAGCCTTTCTTTGCTCCCTTCACGGCCGCAAAGGCGGGTCTGCGGGCACTTGCTCAGTCGCTCGCTCGCGAGTTCGGCCCAAAGGGGGTCCATGTGGGCCATGTGGTGATTGACGGCGGCATTCATGGCGAGAAAGTCATCACCGGCGTGCCCGAGTTCGCGAAGCGCTTGGGACAGGATGGCCTGATCGGCCTCGAGGGCCTCGCCGATATTTACCAAATGTTGCACAGCCAGCCGCGCAATGCCTGGTCTCATGAAATCGACGTGCGGACCCATAAGGAGGTGTTCTGAAGGCCATAGGCGAAGGTGATAGGGCGCTGAGCTTGCGCCGTAGACATAACCCCCTGAAACTCGTCCGAAAATCATTAGAGTCCAATCGGCAAACAGTGGCCAATTGGTGACTGAAAAATTTGCAGACAACATCCAGCTACTACCGTCAAAGAAAAGCGGAAATTGCCCAATTTGGTGAGGTGGTTGTCACTTAACCACCTCACCAAACCCTTACGTTTTGAACCATTTCACCTTTCTCGCCAGCATAGCCTCCACCGCCTCCCCCACCACCTCAGCCGCGCGAACCACATCCCGATCATCCAGATGGGCATACCGCGCGCGCTTCACCGACCCGTCGGTGGCCAAGCAGCCTTGCGATCATGGGCAGGGTCTCAGATTGAGCAGCGGCATGGCTGGCATAAGTGTGACGCCGGTCGTGCATCGACACGTTCGGCAGTTCGGCCAGTTCGCGAACCCGATTCCAGAAGCAGGTCAGGCGGATCGCTCTGGTGTGGACCTTTGGATCGTGGAAAACGCGCTCAATGCCGCGCCTTCGGGTGAGACTATCCAGAACCGCCCTACCCTCCTCCCCAATCCAGACGGTTCGCGGTCCAGTCTTGCTGTCGCGCAGATGCAGCCGTTGTCCGCGAACATCTTGCCATCTTAGCTCTAGGATCTCCGATACTCGGCAATCGGTAAACAGGATTATCAAGATCGCTGCGACATGAACCGGATAGGCCTTGCGCTGGCTGGCAAGGACCTCGCCAAGACGGCCAAGCTCTTCTTTGCTTAGGAACCGCTCCATCACCCGCCTTCGGTTTTGACGAATGGAGGAACAGGGATTGGATCCGCTTCGGCGATAGCCCCAGTCCTCGGCCTTAGAAAAGACGTTCGAGAGGATCGACAGACCCTGATTGGCCCCGCCCGGGCCAAGGCGGTCCGTGGTCTGGGCAAACCATCTGGCCACTTCTGCCTGGGTGATCTGGTCGATGAACTGGTTCTTGAAAGCTCCGTCTAAACACCGTCGGCGATAGACCCCGTTGGTGCGTCTTGTAGAGGGCTTCCAGCTTGGTTCCCTGAGCCGCCAAAAGACGTCCAACACAACGTCAAACGGCGGCGCGGCCAAGGCCTCTTGGCGAACCTGTGCGGGGTTGTCACCGCCTTGCGCCCGCCAAAGCACTTGGCGGGCCAGCCTTAGGGCCTCGGCCTCAGACAGAATGCAGGTGGGTCCAAGCATTACGGTTCGAAGACGCCCGTTCATGCGCGCTTGAGCGACATAGACTTGCCGACCACTGGGATAGGTCCGCGCCCCAAAGCCCGGTGTATGGGGATCCCATTGGGTCTGGCGTTTGGTGGTGCCAAGAGCCGGTGCGAGCATCAGTTGCTGGCTCATAGGACCATACCCACAGCGCGGCCAAGCGTGCGGCTGACCCGAACGGCTGCATCACCGACAAAGCCATCATCAAGATGAGCATAGCGTGCCGTTGTCTCTGGCAGGGCATGGCCAAGCATCCGGCCAATGAGCACGAGCGAGATGCCTTGGCTAATGGCCACAGAGGCAAAGCTATGGCGAAGATCATGCAGACGAAAGTTGGGCAGCGCAGCCATGCGTCGGATCCTGTACCAGATCGGATGCATGTTGCGCCGATGTCCGCCATGGGACGCTGGGAAAACCAGATCTTGAGCGCTGCCGCGTAGCATGGTCTCAAGCACGGCCCGCGCTTGGCGGTTCAGATAGATATATTTGGGGCCGGTCTTGCTATCGGCCAATCTCAAGCGGTCTGCTTGCACATTGTCCCAGCGCAGTTCCCGGATCTCAGCAAGCCTCGCGCCGGTAAACATCAAAAGCCTAATGATCGCTACTACTTCGGGATGCTGGTCCTCCATGTCGCTCAAGGCTTCGCCCAATTGGCGATATTCAGCGGGGCGAAGATAGCGGCCCACGGCTTGGCGCGGATATCGCGGCATTCGCTTACAGGGGTTAGAACCGGTCGGGCGAAGACCCAATTGCTCGGCATAGGTCATCATCACAGCCAAGACCGGAAGGGCGCGGTTGAAGGTTGCGGGCCTTGCGGCCAGCTCATCGCGCCAACGCAGCACCTGCGCGCGGCTAATCTCGGCCAAGGGCGTGTTGCCAAAGACAGGCAACAGATCACGCTGAACGCGTCCCCAGTTGCTATATTGCGTTAGCGATTTCCAATGGCGGGCATAGTCAGCCCAAAAGACCCCAACATAATCGCCAAAGGTGGTCGGGCTATAGACAGTGGGCCTTGTGGCCGGAAGGCCATCGAGGGCCTTCTTGAGCAAGATCTCCTTGGCCTTGCGCCTCGCCTCTTGGACGGTCATGTTAGCCGCAGAGCCAAGTGTGAGTTTCTTCTGAACCCGGCGGTGGGTGAATTTGACGATCCACGACTTGGTACCAGAAGGCCGCACTAACAGGCCAAAGCCCTTTAGGTCAGCATCCCAAATGACCGTGGTCTTGGCCGACTTGGCGTTGTGCGCAACGCGCCCATCCAGATGGGCTCCAGCGGGCCGGGTAGGTACAATATGGCCATAATCACCCTTCGGGTAGACGGGCCTATTTAGGTGTTGAGCGGCGGTGCCCATATTGATTTTCCTAAGGTTATATTTTTACAACCTCAGGGTAGTGAGTATAGCCTGCCCTTCACCTATGGCGGTCAAATCGACAAGGTCGAGGTCGACCTTCGGTAATTTCAAAGGACGGAACCGTCGGGACGACAGGGTTGTAGGGGCCTAGTCTTCAAGCCCGAGATATCGTGCCAACATCAGGCTCAGTTCTTCGTGCAGCCGTGGATCATCGATCGTGAAGGGTCCCGGACCGTGTAGAACGGTTGAGATCAGTTGACCGTGCATCATGCGGATCGCGAGATGGGCGGCATCTTGCTTGCGCTCATCAACCGCCATGCCGCGCGCGCGCAGCAAATCGACCATATAACCGGCTTCGATCACTTCGAGCTGGCGCATCAAGGGCCAGACATCCTGCCCCCTTAAGCTCAGTTCAAACAGGGCTCGGTAATAGCCCTCAATGCCCTTCACGACGCGCACCGAATTGTGGACCAGGCGGCGGAAGACGTCGATCAGGGGCTCGGTCTGGCACTTGGGATCGGCGAAGAACTTGACAATATTGGCCTCACCACGAACCGCCATATCGGCTTGGAGCGCGAAGAAGAACGCCTCCTTGTCCTCAAACCGCCGATAGAAGCTGCCGACCGAACAGCCCGCACGCTTGGCGATGTCAGCGACGTGAGCCTGCCAAAAGCCGGACTCTGCGAAGACGCGTTCCCCAGCCTTCAGCAGGCGGTCGCGCTGCTGGCGGCTGCGTTCTTGGTGAGCGGGCCGCGCCCAACTTTTGACGGGCTCGATCTCAATCACATCTTGGGTCTGGGCAGTCGTCGTCGTCATGGTCCCGTTCACACTCTCGGCGATCCGACCCCAAGATTAGGGATCGGCCGCAATTTTCTCCCTAGCCCTAGACGCCTCTCATTTCTGAGCCAGACGGACGTTGGACCGAACCGCTTGGCGAACCGTTGGCGTGAACCAGATCGGAGACGAATAGGCTCTCTCCTGAACGGTCGCCGGTGAGGACGTGGGCAAAGGCAACCCATTCTTAGCGGCGATATAGGTCGTCCACCGCGGGGTGGGTATTTCTAAGGCGCGCAGGTAATAGACCGCAGGCTTGGCGGCGTCAAATTCAGGGTCCCGCCAGACGGTCTGCAGCGTGGCTGCGCCAATGGTATTCTTGTAGGTCGCCGTCGTCAGATCGACAGTTGAACCGACGGCGGGGGCCTTCCCCGTGCGCGGATCGGTCTTTCGGCCCCCTGACAGGGCCACATCAAAGATCTTTTCCTTATTTTGGCCGTTCTCGACCCAGACCTTGACGACCTGCAAACGGTCCAGATTGGCCCCGTCCGGATCCTTCACTGCTTGGAGGATAAAGCTCGGCGCCGAGGCCCCAGCGGCCCGGAAGGGCAGATCACTGCCCATCGGCGCGCCAGTACGATAGGCCTGCTTGGTCCAATCGGCCTTACGCAAGGTCGCCGGGCTAAAGTCCCAGCCACCGAAAAACCGTACCCTAATCCGCGGGCCAGAGGTCGCGAAGGTCTCCTTGCGTTT
>Ga0214921_10005523_pt1 | contig 17828 bp, 17 predicted proteins | sample LL1505_MetaG_FD_177992 | JGI IMG/M metagenome (GOLD analysis project Ga0214921, IMG submission 177992) | Freshwater microbial communities from Lake Lanier, Atlanta, Georgia, United States - LL-1505 | ecosystem: Environmental > Aquatic > Freshwater > Lake | place: USA: Georgia | collected...
ATAAAGTCAGAAAACTATAAGGATGCTTTTAAGATGTTGAGTCGTGAATTACAAAAAGAATACCCGAACGGCGAAGCTGATTTCACAAAGGAAGTTACGACGGCCAACCTTAAATTAATAGACAGCTGGACTGTAAAAAATGCAGAAACCAACGGAAAAGAAGATAGAATAACTGTCAGTGGGGACGCAGTATTTAGGGGTGCGAACCCAGGTGGAAAATTTGAATTCCAATTTTACAAGGACACTGATGGGTCTATTAAGATGTTCTTATGGCAAATTAGTCCTAATACATAGACAATCGGCCCGATAGAACATAGTATTGGTATTAATGTTTAATAAACTTCTAGAAATACAAATTAAGCCGAGCACTAAATTAATGGTGGTAAGTGATATTCATTTGCAATTACCCATAACACGAGAGCTTGAAATAATCCAAGCCTCCTTGGTAAGCAGGATAAATGAGCTCGGAAAGTCTAAAGATGCTATCTTGGTCTTGAATGGGGACGTTATAGAATTGTGGGAAAAACACAACCAAAGCGTAGAGGATATTTTGTCTGGATTTGATAAACTTAGCGAAAGCATTGCAAAATTTGCAAAAAAAAGTAGCCATAGGGTTATTTACACTGTCGGTAATCATGATGACGTTCTATCACTAAGTGCCGGCGATAGAAAGATTGTTGAGAAAATATGGAATGCTGAAATATGCAGATCTTTGGCTTTTATGGTCGGCAAAAAAGCGATTCGAATTGAGCATGGCCATGAAAGTGATTCGTACAATGCCACATCTCAAAATAATAACCCTAAAGGTAAGCAGATGGTTCAGAATACTCTGCCTGTTCTGTTAAAAACAATGCCTAGTTTATTCTCAGGAATTGGAGATGTGGTGAATAGATCCTTGTTACCTAGTTATGTTTTAAGTAATCTGACCTATAAAATTATAGCTCCTATTTGTGCGCCAGCAGTCCTGATGATTTCTATACTTTTATCGATTACCAATAATGACTCAAGATACTGGAAGTCTGCATTATTAGTATTGGTACTATTATGGGCAGTACTCTTAATATCTGATGTAATTTTAAGATTTATTGCTGGCTTTGCTTTGGGCGGTGGCTCAAGTTATATGAAGAAGGTTGATAATTACCGAAGCAATGATAGCTTTGACGTGATTGTATATGGACATACCCACCAAGGTGTTGTCGAGAAAAGAAAAGGATACGTTTATGCTAATGGTGGTTGTAATGATGTTATTGCACTTCCTAGAATTGGCTGGATAGGCTTAATAAGGTTTAATCGCTTTGTTCAGCTAAGCAATATATCAATAGAGGCTGATAAAAAAGATTTTATTAAGTATCACCAACAGATCGTTCCTTTGGTAGAATAGTAATATGCGTAACTATTTTAAGTCAGGGAAAATATTTCTATGGATCATATTGATCATTGCTATTTATATGTTTGTTATTCTTGCTACCGAGACTAGCCGTAATTATAACTTACGTAGCAAATCTGACGATTTAGAGCTTCAGATTTCTAGATTGGAGCAGCAGATTCAGGATTTAGGCTATAAGATCACATACTATAAGACTGACTCATATCGTGAGAGGTTGGCCCGCGAAAAGCTAAACGTTGCAGCTCCAGGCGAGAGTGTAATTATCATAAAAGACGATAAGCGTAACACCAACAAGTATGATGAATCTGTAAATAAAGTAGCACTCAAGACAGATGAAGAGGCGCTCAGTGAGAAGCCAAACTATCAGCAGTGGTGGATATTCTTGTTTGGCAAATAAAACAATTTAATAGTATTTATGCTATTATTTTAATATATTTAATAATTAGATTAATGGAAAAAGCCCCAGAAATAGAAGAAAATAGCGATGATCAAATTACAGATGGCAGTCTTTCAATTAAGAATGCAACATCTGCCGATTTGCCAAGCATGACGGGAGCTATGGCAAATGAAGCTTACACACTAGAAGTCCATAAACCCAAAGCAGAGATTGATAATGCCAAAGATAAGCCTGAAACAATATACTCTGAGCTAAAGGAGATCCAAGATAGTAAAGAAAAGGAAAGAAGCTTGGAGGAAGTTAGGTCAAAAAGGGGAGGTATTTTGACTAGGATATTAACCAATAAAATAGTCAGTAACGGCTTAGACTTTGTGCCATACGTAGGTGGTGTCAAAATGTTGGTAGAATCTATTGCGGGAACTACACTTCATAGGGAAAAACTAACCACTAAAGAAAGAATTATTCATGCAGCAGTTGGGGCGAGTGTATTAGCGATGGATGTGCTTCTTCCCGGACTAGGAACGGCAGGAGGAGAAGGGGTGACTATAGCTGGAAAATCAATACCATTATTGGAAAAATTGGCGGCAAAAACAGCACAGAAAGGTGCTCTCAGGTCTTCAAAGATATTCGAAAGAGTTGCCTTATTTATAGCAGAACATCCGAAGTTGCTACAAAAAACCGAGGAAATAGCTCAAAATAGAATAAAGTCATTCATTAGAAAGAACAGAAATTACCGTGAAGGCGGGGAGATGACAAGTGCAACATAAAGAAGAATTTATGAGAATAATAGATGAACTAATTAAATTTGGTGAAGATGGTGATGAGCTTGCATTTTGGTCGGACATTTATGATTACCTGGATGCAAATGAACAAAGTGAAATATTCAATAATTTAAAGGAAGAGCTGGAAATATATAAAAAGTGATCGCTTGGCAAATAAAAAAAGACCGAATAATCGGTCTTTTTTTATGGTGGCTGAGGGAGGAATCGAACCTCCGACCTCAGGCTTATGAGTCCCGCGCTCTAACCATCTGAGCTACTCAGCCATGACATAATTATACTAAGTTTAACCTCAAAACTACAAAAACTCTTGCGGACAAGAGTTCTTTTTTCAAAATTGGTAGCGGGGGCAGGATTTGAACCTGCGACCTCCAGGTTATGAGCCTGACGAGCTACCGGGCTGCTCTACCCCGCGTTAAACAAAGTATATTTTAACCTCTATCTGTAAAAACGTCAATATATAGCTTAATAAAGCGAGCAGTTTCAACTATAATATATATATGTTAAGTCAGCTACATGGTCATCTTCAGAATTCAAAGTTACTACCTCCCAAAAGTAAAATATTGGTGGCTGTTTCTGGAGGCGTTGATTCTGTAGCGTTATTACACCTACTTCACAACCTCAGGGATAAATACGGCTGGGAAATCGCTATTGCCCACTATAACCACGGAGTTAGGTCAGATGCCACCAAGGACGCTTTATTAGTTGGTGAGCTATCAGATATGTATGGGTATCCTTTGTATGTTGGAAAATATGAGTACACAGATTTCAGTGAAGCAGCATTAAGGAAGGCGCGATATGAATTCCTGGAAGAAATAAGGCGCGATATGGGATATGACTACATTGTTACTGCTCATCACAATAATGACTTTCTTGAAACAGCAATATTCAATACTATAAGAGGTTCTGATAGAGAGGGGATGGTCGCCTTAAAGGACAAGAGGGGAAGAATACTTAGGCCTTTGTTGCCCTTTTCAAAGCCAGAAATTATTGTTTTTGCTAATTTGCAGGGCCTACAATATAGAGAGGACAGCACAAACAACGACCTATCATATAGTAGAAATATGGTGCGTAATGTATTGATGCCTCACGGGAGTATGAAGTTCCGTAACTTTCACCACAATATGAATCAGCGCCTGGCAAAGCTAGCCGATGTTAACTCTAGAATTAACTTAGGCCTAACTAGGTTGGCTGAAATGGTAGTAGACTATGAAGATAAAAAATCTTTACAGGTTGATGTAGAAAAGTTCAATAGCTTGCCTATAAATATTCGCAAAAACCTTTTTGTTTACTTAGTTAAAAGGCTTAAGCCTGCACACGGTTTGGCCAAAAGTAACATTACAAAGTCAATTAAATTCATTGAGTCATCCGGTCCAGGCGCTCAAATGCCCCTTCCAGGTGGGTTGCAACTAGTTAACACCTATGATAAGTTTGTAATCACTTCTGACCCTAGTGAATATGCCGAAAATTCAGATAGCATTTTTCATATACTAAGTGCCGATAAGCCTTTTCAGAATGATATTTTCAAATTGGTAATTGATAGCAAATCAAATCGAGGCGTTAAACTTCCTGCTGAAAAATTGTATGTAAGGTATAGGCAGTCGGGCGATAGGGTTAGTCCAGTAGGTATGGAAGGTACCAAAAAGCTTCAAGACATATTTGTAGACGCCAAAATACCAAGACACTTAAGGGGCCATTGGCCAGTAGTTGTAAACTCTGCTAATGAAGTGGTATGGGTTCCAAACCTTGTAAAAAATAAAAAGTTTTTCAATCAAAAGTCGGATAATTATCAGTATTTAATTTGTGAGGTAATATGAAGAAAATTCCTAAGAACGTCTGGTACGCAATAATAACTCTGGCTATTCTAATTTCAGTAGTAGTCTTGTTTGGTAGTGGCTCTCCATTCAGCAAGCCACCAACTGAAGTTCCATTTAGTGTTTTCCTTGAACAAGTTAAGCAGGAAAAAGTAGAGTCTATTCAGGTCACTGGTGATGAGATAACTATTAATCTTAAAGATGGCACCAAGCAAAAGTCCTATAAAGAAAAATACAAGAGCTTGAGTGATTTTGGGGTTGATTATAATAAAGTAAAAGTTGAAGCCAAGAACCCCGACAACAATAATATGCTTTTAGATATTATTTTGTCTCTGTTGCCAATAGCAATAATTATTGGTTTCTTCTACTTCATAATGAAGCAAGCTCAGGGAAGCAATAGCCAGGCAATGAGCTTTGGCAAGTCTAAGGCGCGAGTTTCGGGTATGGAAAAAAACAAAGTTAAATTCAAGGATGTAGCAGGTGCTCAAGAAGCCAAGGTTGAGCTACAAGAGATTGTTGAGTTTTTGAAGTATCCAGGAAAGTTTGAGGCATTAGGAGCAAAGATTCCAAAGGGGGTTTTGCTTTTTGGTCGCCCAGGCACCGGTAAGACCTTGCTAGCTCGAGCTGTAGCAGGTGAGGCCGACGTTCCATTTTTTAGCATTTCAGGCTCTGAATTTGTCGAAATGTTTGTGGGTGTAGGTGCGAGTAGGGTTCGAGATTTGTTCTCTCGTGCTAAAAAGAATGCACCTTGCATCATCTTTATTGATGAAATAGATGCAGTTGGCCGTCAGCGTGGCGCAGGATTGGGCGGTGGACACGATGAACGCGAGCAGACTCTAAACCAAATATTGGTGGAAATGGACGGATTTGAACAGGGAACAAATGTTATCGTTATTGCTGCCACTAACCGACCAGATGTTTTGGACCCAGCCCTACTGAGACCAGGCAGATTTGACCGAAGAGTTACGCTGGATGTTCCTGATCTTAAGGCGCGTGAAGAAATTTTAGAAGTTCATTGCCAGAAAAAGCCCCTAGAAAAAGATGTAGACTTCAGCGAAATTGCTCGTAAGACTCCTGGGGTTTCTGGCGCGGATCTGGCAAATATTGCAAACGAAGCAGCAATATTTGCAGCTCGCGCAAATCGAAAGAAGATTATGCAGGCCGATTTCCACGAAGCAATCGAAAAGATTGCCTTGGGTCCTGAACGCAAGAGCCATATTCTAAACGACAAAGAAAAGAAAATAACAGCTTACCATGAAGCAGGCCACGCACTATTGGGCCACTTGCTTCCAAACTGTCATCCTGTCCATAAGGTGTCTATTGTAAGTCGTGGTATGGCCGGCGGCGTAACTTGGAGCCTACCAATTGAAGACAAGCACCTGCATTCAATTGCTGATTTTAAAGATGACATTGCAATGGCTTTGGGTGGCAGAACAGCTGAGAAGATAATTTTTGGTGAAGAGAATATCACTACTGGTGCCGAAAGTGACTTAAAGCACGCCAATGGTCTGGCTAGACGTATGGTTACGGAATATGGAATGAGTAAGGCTCTAAAGAACAGATTTTTTGGCGATGAACAGGGCTCAGTCTTCTTGGGTAAATCTTTCTCCCAAGATAAGCACTATTCGGAGGAGATGGCCGCCAAGATAGATGAAGAAGTAGCAAAGATAATTGATGAAGCAAGCAAAAAGGCCGAGGATACTCTGTCTAAGAATAAAGTTAAGTTAGATAAAATTGCCCAAACCCTATTAGATAAAGAAACAATTGAAGGCAAAGACTTTGATAAACTAATGGGCAAGAAGGAAGTTAAGAAGACAACAAAAACTGCTAAGACTAAAAAGTCTTAGGGTGGATGTAAAAAAACTTAGAGCCGTTCATCCCTGTAAATGAGGATGTTCGGCTCTTGTAGGATTTATTAGTTTTTAATCTGGATGTATAATAAGCTATCGTGAAAAACTTTTTAGAAAAGATAAATAAATCAAGAACTATGGGGGTAGCGGCATTTTTAATATCGCTATCATATTTTTTAAGCAGGCTTTTAGGATTATTTAGAGACAGATTGCTTGCGACTAATTTTGGAGTTAGTCCCCAAACAGATGCCTATACGGCTGCTTTTAGGATTCCAGATTTTTTGTTCACCCTTATAGTGTCGGGTGCATTTGCAGTATCCTTTATTCCAGTTTTTATAAGTTATCTTGAAAAGAAGAAGCAAGATGAGGCTTGGGAAATAGCTAACTCAATTTTGAATATATTATTGGCTGCAATTGGGGTGGCCTGTGTCTTAGCATTTATTTTTGCAGCACCTTTGGTGAAGATTCTGGCTCCAGGATTTGATACTTATAGGTCTCAGCTGACAGTAAATATTACTAGAATAATGCTTATAACTCCAATATTCTTTGTACTATCGAGTGTATTTGGAGCAATTCAGCAGTCGTTCAATCGCTTTTTAATTTATGCTATGGCTAGCCTTTTTTACAATATCGGAATTATTACCGGTATTTTATTCTTTAGTAAGTTCTTTGGCGCTAATCCAATTTATGGAGTGGCATGGGGTGTAGTTATTGGAACTGCCCTGCAAGCAACTTTACAGATACTGGGTATTATCGGACTTGGCTACAAATATAAACCAGTCTTTAAATGGAAAAATAAGGGTGTTAGCAAAGTCATTAAATTAATGATTCCGCGTTCAATTGATTTAACTATTGATCAAATTAATTGGATTATCCAATCGGCCATAGCATCAGGCCTGGCTTCAGGAAGTCTGTCTTCCTACTACTATGCGAATAATCTTAAAAATGTTCCGGTTGGACTCTTTGGTGCAGCTATGAGTACAGCTTTCTTCCCGAATCTTGTTAGAGCTGCAAACAGTAAAGACAAGTCTAAGCTGCCGGCAGCAATTGTCAGGGACGTTAGCCTATTGATGTTTCTAGTTATTCCCTCGGCGTTTATTGCAATTGTGATGCGAGGATATATTGTTAGAATTTTATTTGGTTTTGGGGATCAGGCCACAGCAGACACTCTAGGATTTTTAGCCGGATCAATTGTGGCACAAAGTATGTTATTTATGGTGGCTAGGGTGTTCTATTCTCTTGAAGATACCAAGACTCCATTATTTGTAAGTATGGGCACAATCGCATTTAATATAGCCTTAAGCATACCTCTGTCTAAAGTGTATGGGGTTTCAGGGTTAGGATTGGCACTATCAATTTCTGGTCTAGTCGAAATTATTATCCTGTTCACTCTTTTGAGATATAAAATGGGCGACTTTGGCGTTAAGTCTATAGTAAAATCTGCAACCAAAATAATACTTGCTTCTCTGTCTATGTCGGCATTTCTATACGCCGCAGTAAAATACTGGTTCCCTCTATACAAGAGCAATACAGGATTTTTACAATTGGCGCCACAGTTTACTTTGATTTGTGTAATTGGAATTGCAGTATACTACCTTGCCGCAAAAATGCTTAGAGTTCACGAAGTAAGAACTGTTAATAAAATAGTAAAGCGCAATATTAATAAGGTGGTCCATCGTGGATAATATACGCAACTTCTGTATTATTGCTCATATTGATCATGGTAAAAGCACTTTAGCCGATAGAATGCTTGAAATAACCGGCACTGTTCAAAAGCGTGATATGAAAGCTCAATTGCTTGATCAGATGGATCTAGAACGTGAAAAGGGAATTACTATTAAGCTTCAGCCTGTACGAATGCAATGGAAAGAACATGAGCTTAATCTTATCGATACTCCAGGACATGTGGATTTTACTTATGAAGTAAGCCGAAGCCTGCAGGCCTGCGAAGGCGCAATATTAATAGTTGATGCATCTCAGGGCATACAAGCTCAGACATTGGCGAATGTTTATTTGGCAATGGATGCAAACCTTACTATTATTCCAGTAATAAACAAGATCGATCTTCCTGCTGCCGAACCAGACAAAGTGGCTGATGAAATTTCTAGCCTACTAGGGTGTGGCCCAGAAGAAATTATTAGAATTTCCGCTAAAGAAGGTACTGACGTAGAAAAGGTTTTGGATAAAGTCGTAGAAATGGTTCCTGCGCCAACTGGAAGAGTTGATGCCTCACTAAGGGCCTTGGTGTTTGATTCAGTTTACGACGAATACCGTGGAGTAATTTTGTATGTCCGAACAACCGATGGCAGCTTAAAGAAAAATGAAGCCCTGACCATGTTTGCATCCCAAAAAGACACTATTGCTCTAGAATGCGGGCACTTTAATCCGACTATGTCGGCCGATGCCGATTTAACTTGTGGTCAAATTGGCTATATCGTAACCAACTTTAAAACCACTGCTGATGCACGTGTAGGTGACACTGTAATATCTAAATCTAACCCAGCAGGCGAGGCTTTGCCGGGGTACAAGAAAGTTCGCCCATATGTTTATGCTGGATTCTATCCAACTAGCTCTGAAGATTATCAGAACCTAAAAGATGCACTAGAAAAGCTGACCCTGAATGATTCGGCACTAGAATACGATCCTGAAAGCTCAGTAGTGCTTGGATTTGGATTCCGTGTTGGATTCCTGGGCCTATTACACTTAGAGATTATCAAAGAGCGCTTGGAGCGCGAGTACAATTTAAGCTTAGTGGTGACCAACCCAAGTGTAGATTATAAAGTAATCACTAATAACGGAGTAGAGACTGACATTAAGAGTGCCGGTGAATTGCCCGATGTTACTCAGATTGCCGAAATCAAAGAGCCTTGGATGAAGGGTGAGATTATCGTGCCTTCAAGATTTGTTGGTAACGTAATGCAGCTCATCACTTCAATTAGAGGTCTCCAGACCAATTTAGACTATATAGATGAAGGCTTGGCATTAATTAGTTTTCAGGCACCAATGGCCAATGTGCTTACAGATTTTTACGATAATCTTAAAAGTACAACTTCAGGATATGGATCTTTTAGCTATGACTTAGATGAATACCGCACTGAAGATTTGGTTAGGGTAGATATCTTAGTTGCTGGCGAGCCAGTAGATAGCTTGAGCTTAATTGTTCATCGTTCCGAAGCTGAGCGGATTGGCAACCAAGTAGTACTAAAGCTAAAGGATGTAATTCCGCGGCAGCTTTTCGAGGTAAGCTTGCAGGCCGCGATTGGTGGTAAGATTCTTTGCCGGGAAAATATCCGCCCAATGGGCAAGAATGTTACTGCCAAATTGTACGGTGGTGATATTAGTCGTAAAAAGAAACTTTGGGCTAAGCAAAAGGCCGGCAAAAAGAAGATGAAAATGATTGGAAAAGTAGAGATCCCTCCGGAAGCATTTATGGTATTGCTTAAAAAGGACTAGTTTGTCCTGAAGCTATATTAGTTCTATAATTCTTATAGTAATTAAACAATAGGAACTATAAATGGAAGAATATAATCAGGCAAAGCAAGAATTAAACCAGAAAAAATCAAATAAAGGCTTAATAGCTGCAATTGTTATTGTAATTATTTTATCAATCGCAGCAGTCGGCGGCACTTGGTACTATATGAACAATAAAGCCAAGAAAGATAAAAAGGCCCAGGATGAGCAGATACAGCAGCTCCAAAAACAGATCGATGAATTAAAAAAGGCAAAAGAAGTTTCTGAAGCTAAAACAAAAGCCTATAATACTAAATATGAATTGTTGAAGTTTGCATATGATAATGGCTGGACCATTACAGATACATCCACACCGAAGGCAGCCAATTCAACTACTGATTCAGGTAGAGATACAATTAAATTAACATCTCCAAGTGGTTTTGTTGTTACGATTGATGCGGGTCTTTATGGAATAGGTGGGGCATGTGATACATGTAGCGTTCTATACTCAGAGCCAGTTACTGTACTTGGTAAGCAATATTTCTTGAACTACATTCAAAATACTGAAAACGGCAAGGGCGTATCGAGTGTGATATTGGCTCAAAAGGCAGATGAAATATTTAGTGGATTTAACGCTAAAAACATAAAAGCAATAAATGGTGATCCATCAATAATTTTGATTAATGCCAAATACGCAAACGGCAATGCAGTAGTTGTAAAAGATCTAAATAGCCTCAAATCAGATGCAAACATAGTCGCTTTTAAGCAAATGCTACAAAGTTTGAGTTATTAATCAAAAAAGTCTAATTAGCACTCTTGACATGAGAGTGCTAATTTTTTATTATAGATATCAGTTAGCACTCTATAGTGTTGACTGCTAAAAGTAGTAGTACTACTATATTAACAACATGACAGAGCGACAAGACAACATTCTAGCTGAAATTGTAAGGCTGTATGCTGATAGCGCGGAGCCAGTAAGTTCTCGTGAGCTTGCTAACAGCTTTGGTATTAGTTCAGCCACTATTAGGGCCGAAATGTCTGTCTTAGAAGAGGCCAAGCTGATTTTTCAGCCACATGTATCAGCTGGCCGCATTCCGACCGACGCTGGCTATAGGTATTTTGTAAACAAGCTTGCCGATAAGCCAATGGTTTCTGGCAGGAGTATACAAACTATATCTAAGCGAGTTGATAGCCTTAAGGATCGAACCGATGGTGCAATCAAGATTGCTGCCGAGACATTGAGTGACATGACCGGCAATATGGCTTTTGCAACCCTTAGTGATTCGGTGTATTTCCATGGTATGGGTCAGCTTTTTAGCCAGCCGGAGTTTATGGATATTAACCAAGTTGGGCAAGCGGCGCGCTTTATTGATTCGGTACAAGAATGGTTAGCAACTGCCGATATCGATAAGATGCAGGTATATATTGGCCAGGAAAACCCAGTAGCTCGTGCCAGCGGACTTACGATGATAGTAAACCGATTTAGCAGTCCTTACTCGGACCGTAGTTATATCGGAATCGTAGGGCCAACCCGCCAAAGCTATGAAAAGGTTTTAAACCTAGTAGATGGTACAAGCAAAGCTCTACAGGAAGTATTTAGTGAGTAATTTATGAAGCAGAATCCTAAAATGAAAAGAAATATTAGCGACAAGACTGCCGAGTACGAGCAGAGAATTGGTGAACTAACCGAATCTTTGCAAAGACTTCAAGCAGAATTTGAGAACTATAAAAAGCGCCAAGCGGAAGAACAGGCCGCAACTATGGTTCGCGCTAAAGAAATGGTATTGAATGAGCTGTTGCCAGCACTAGATAATTTTGACTTAGCTACATCGCATTTGCCGGCTGAACTCGAAGGTAATTCTTGGGCACAAGGCATGCAGTATGTTGGCCAGCAACTCACCCAAAAGCTTGATGATCTTGGGGTGAATAAGATTATGCCTGCAGGCGAGCAATTTGATCATAATTTTCATGAAGCAATTGAACATGTCCAGTCTGACAAACCGGAGGGAATCATCACCGACGTGATCACTCCGGGCTATCAGATTGGAGATAGGGTGGTCCGACCAGCCCGCGTAAAAGTTAGTGGTGGAAGCAATAATTCAAGTAATCAACAAAAGGAGAATTAAATGGGAAAAATAATTGGAATCGACTTAGGAACAACCAACTCGGCTATGGCTGTGATGGAAGGCGGTGAAGCTACCATCATTGCCAACGAAGAGGGCGGACGAACTACCCCAAGTATCGTGGCCGTTAATAAAAATGGCGAGCGCCTGGTAGGCCAGACTGCAAAGCGCCAAGCTGTGATAAATCCGGACAATACAATCTTTAGTGTAAAGCGTCTTATTGGTAGAACTATTGACGATGAGGAAGTAAAGCGCGATATGGACTTGATGCCTTATCAAATCGTTAAAGCTGACGGTCACGTAAAAGTTAAGATGGGTGATAAGGATTATACCCCAGAAGAAGTTTCTGCGATGATTTTAAGTAAACTTAAGGCCGATGCCGAAAAGTTTCTTGGCCAGCCAGTAACCGAAGCAGTTATTACTGTACCTGCCTACTTTAATGATGCCCAACGCCAAGCTACCAAGGACGCCGGAAAGATTGCCGGCCTTGAAGTAAAACGAATTATTAATGAACCAACCGCGGCTGCATTGGCGTATGGACTAGACAAACAAAAAGAAGAAAAGGTTGTAGTTTACGATCTTGGTGGCGGTACATTTGACGTTTCTGTACTAGAGCTTGGTGATGGTGTATTTGAAGTAAAAAGCACTAATGGTGATACTCACTTGGGTGGTGACGACTTCGATTTACATTTAATTAATTACTTAATTGCAGAGTTTAAGAAAGATCAAGGAATTGATCTTAAGGCCGACAAGGCTGCAATGCAGAGGCTGAAAGAAGCTGCTGAAAAGGCCAAGATTGAACTCTCGACTACTAATGAAACTAGCGTAAACATTCCATTTATTACTGCTGATGCCGAAGGTCCTAAGCACTTAGATATGACCTTGAGTCGTGCTGATTTCGAAAAGCTAGTAATGGAACTAGTTGAAAAGACTCTCAAGCCATGTGAAGCTGCTCTTAAAGATGCGGGAGTAACTAAGGAAGATATTAATGAAGTTATCTTGGTTGGTGGTATGACCCGTATGCCTTTGGTTCAAAAGAAGGTAGAAGAATTCTTTGGCAAAAAGCCACTGCAGGGAGTTAATCCAGATGAAGTTGTTGCTACTGGGGCTGCGATTCAGGGTGGCGTACTTGGCGGTGACGTGAAAGACGTATTACTTCTAGACGTAACCCCGCTAAGTCTTGGTATTGAAACGCTAGGCGGTGTAAGTACCAAGCTGATTGAGCGCAACACGACTGTGCCAACTAGTAAAAGCCAGGTATTTAGCACAGCAGCCGATAATCAAACTAGTGTAGAAATTAATGTTTTACAGGGTGAGCGCGAAATGGCCAACGACAATAAAACATTAGGACGCTTTGTTCTAGATGGTATTCCACCATCTCCTCGTGGTGTTCCACAAATTGAAGTAAGCTTTAATATCGATGCTAACGGAATCGTAAATGTTAGTGCCAAGGATAAGGCTAGCGGTAAAGAACAGAAAATTACCATTACTGGTGGCGGAAGCTTGAGTGAAGATGAAATCAAAAAGATGCAAGAAGATGCCGAAAAGTTTGCCGATGAAGACAAGAAAAAGAAAGAGGCTGTGGAAATTCGTAATCAAGCTGACACACTAATTTACACTGCCGAAAAGACTTTGGCTGATGCTGGCGACAAAGTAAAAGAAGATGACAAGAAGACTATCAATGAATCTGTGGCCGCACTTAAAGAAAAGAAAGATTCTGAAGATCTAGAAGAAATCAAAAAGCTAACTGAAGATCTAAATTCTAAACTTATGAAAGTTGGTGAGCAAATGTATAAAGAGGCAGATGGCGAAGAAAAGAAAGACGATTCAAAAGATGAATCTAAAGACGAAGATAAGAAAGATGACGGTGCCGAAGAAGGTGAAATTGTAGACGACAAAAAGGAAGAAAAATAACAATTAGTTATTAACAAGTCGGTATGAGTAAACGAGACTACTACGAAGTTCTAGGTGTAGATAAGGGGGCATCCCAAGAAGAAATCAAAAAAGCCTTTCGCAAAAAGGCTGTTGAACTACACCCCGATCGTGGTGGCGATGAGGCTAAGTTCAAAGAAGCCAATGAAGCTTATGAGGTGCTAAAGGACGAGCAGAAACGCCAGGCCTACGACCAATTCGGTCATGCAGCGGGTGCTGATCAGGCTGGCGGGGGCTATGGTGGAGGCAATCCATTTGGTTCTGGCTTTGGCGGCTTCAATGGTCAGGGTTTTGACCCAAATGAAATTCGTTTTGATTTTGGCGGGGGCGGTGGACTTAATGACATATTTGATATGTTCTTTAGGGGCCAACAAAACCGCACTCGCGATGTCGAAATGACTTTAACGATTGATTTTGAGGAAGCTGTAAAGGGCGTTACTAAAGAAATAAGCTTGCGCATAGCCGACAATAAAAATGGAGGCCGTAAACAGGAAGATGTAAAGATTAAGATTCCTGCCGGTATCGATAGTGGTCAGGCGATTAAGCTAGAAGGCAAGGGTGAAGTAAACCAAAACGGTGATAGGGGTGATTTATACGTTCGGATACAGGTTCGTCCAGACAGGCGATTTGAGCGCGATGGTAGCAATATTATTAGTAATATCAAGATAGATATGACACAGGCAGCTCTAGGGGGAGAGCATTCTATCGAAACTATTTCGGGCAATGTAAAGTTTAAAATACCTGCGGGGACTCAACCAAACAAAATATTCAAATTAAGCGGCAAGGGTATGCCTATTTTAAATAGCGATCGTCGCGGTGATCATATAGTTGTTTGTGAAGTAGAGATACCCTCTAAATTGTCAGCCAAGCAAAAAGAGCTTCTCATAGAATTTCAGAAATCATCAAAAAAACGTAAATTTTGGTAATTTACACATAGACAGCTAAGGGTCTATAATTTATAGCATAAACACTATGAATAATCTTAAAATAGGATTTGATTTATTATTTTTTGCAGTTGTTGGCCTAGCCATATTGGGCAGTTTTTTTCTTGGAGAAGAAAAATCACAGAGACTAGCAATCGGAGTTTTGGTAGGAAGCTTTGCCGTTACTCAGCTTTCTGAGCCACTAGAAAAGCTCCTAGGTGGTAAAACTGAGCTTATTACGCCTGCAATAATTTCAATAATTATAATGTCTATTTGTGTAGGGTTATGTATGCTAGGCAAGAATGTTAGAGATAAGAAGTGGCCAAAAAGCAAAATAAAAGCCCTGATATCAGGTGCTTTATCAGGGGTAGTTGCCGTTGCCTATATCATTGCCTCAATTCCTGAACAGACTAGATATAATCTTGTCACGGACCATAATTTAGCTGCTATGGCATATGACTTACGGATTTATTTAGCATCAGCCTTAATAGTTTGGCTATTGATAACATATATGTCAGTTGGTAAAGCAAAAAAATAGTTGACTTAAGGTGTTTTATATCTGTAAAATTGCTTAGTTAATCCTTGCACTATTATTTATTGCATTTATCAACTAAAATTAAAACATAACCACTTAGAAAGGAGGTATTATGAAAATACTGATACTTTCAAGACCGAATCGAAAAAACGGCGCCGAAAGACTTCTAGAGGCCGCTCGAGAGAGAGGTCATGATGTAAGAATAGTTGATTACACCAAGTGTTATTGCAACGTAGTAAAAAGTAAGCCACAAGTTTATTACGAAGGAAAGCCACTTGAGGGAATCGACGCAATAATACCTAGAATCTCAATATCTAGCCAGGCATATGGTAGTGCAATTATACGTCAATTCGAAATGATGAATGTCTTTTCTACTACCGGATCTCTAGCTTTTATCAGAACCCGCGATAAGCTGCGAAGTATGCAGTTGTTGGCCCGACATGATATTGATATTCCTAAGACAGTGGTGGCTAATAATACTGGTGCCGTAGATGAACTAATAGCTATGGTAGGTGGTGCGCCACTGATTGTTAAAGTCGCTAGGGGCAGTCAGGGAATGGGAGTTATGCTCGCAGAAACTAGAAGTGCTGCTAGAGCTATCATTCAGGCTTTCTATTCTCAAAATGTAAACATTTTGGTTCAAGAATTTATTGAAGAGTCGAAGGGTGTTGATATTCGCGCCTTTATAGTTGGCGGTAAAATAGTTGGCGCAATGAAGCGACAGGGTCCTGAAGGCGAGTTTAGGTCTAATATTCATATTGGGGGTCAAGGAACTGCCATTAAGCTCACAAGATCTGAAAGGCAAATGGCACTAGGTGCTGCTAAAGCTATGAACTTAGATATTGCTGGTGTAGATTTGCTTCCTTCGGAGCGTGGACCGCTGGTGATGGAGGTAAATGCCTTTCCTATGTTTGGCGCAATCGAAGAAGTAACCAAGAATGATATCGCCGGAAAGATGATCGAATACGTCGAGGATCATGTGCCCAAGAAACGTAAACGTGACAAGGTTGGCGCTTAGCTATTGCATAAATAGCATTTCATGATATTCTTTTATAAAATTTAAACTGAAATTCTGTGAAAGTTTTACTAATCAACAACAATACCCATTACAAAAAAAGACTTCAAAATCTTCTGGCGAAGCATGAGCTAACAATCATTAATTACGATGAAGTTGATGGCTATGACGTTTCTCCGTTCGATGTAATTGTTCTTTCTGGCGGAGGGATTGAAGCCGAAGGGCGCAAAAGGTCACTCAAGAGATTTTCACACCTGTATGAAGATCAGATTAAACTCGTTCAGGAAGCAAATAAACCGATTGTCGGAATTTGCTTGGGCTGCCAAATAATTGGCTTTGCTTATGGAGCTGAATTGCACCGAAGTTTTAAGGAGAGAAGAAAGGGCCTCTTCCCTATAGTTGCTATTCAGAGGAATAAAGTTATGGCAGGCAAAGAGGAGGCAATGGTATTTCAGTCGAATCGCTGGATAATAACTGAATTACCAGATCAACTAAGATGTGTGGCGGCATCAAGTGAAGGTGTAGAAATTATTAAGCACCGAATGAAGCCTGTTTGGGGAGTTCAGTTCCACCCAGAACGTGAAAAGCCAGACGGGGAGGGGCGAAAGATATTCAATCGCATTCTTAAGAGAATTTACGAAGAGGAGATTGGTTCTTAAATTCGTTGGTTGAGTGATAAAAATTATAAAATATTTTCTCAGGTATTTCAGGATTATATCTTGGCGGCTTATGAATATTTGTAAACCACCTGAAAGGTATTCTTCTCTTTAGCCAATAATTAACAGTTCTAACACCATGGTAAGTTGTACTTTCTGGGTGGAATTGAACACCAAATATAGGACTATCTTTGTGTTCAAAGGCTTGTACGTTTTTTCTGTGAGATATGGCAGTCTTCCTGAGTTCATTCGGCAGGTGAGCTACCGAAGATGTGTGGTTTTCGAATGCATAGAATTTTTTGGGCAGTCCTTTAAATATCCTTGAGGGGCTAGTAATATATATTTTTGTCCATCCTATTTCTGGGTTTTGATAGTGCTCTACAGAAGTGAAGTCAGAAAATGTCGCCACTATTGCCTGAAATCCATAGCATATGCCCAGCAGTGGAATATTAAGTTTTTGAGCTTTAAGTATTAGTGGCCTAAGCTTTCTATATATTTCACTTAACTCATTTACGCTATCTCCGGAACCACTAAGGATTATATGGCTATACTGTTCTAAGTTTTTAGGTAAATCTCTCTCAATTGGATGAAGTACGCTACTTTTAGAGCTGAAGTGCCTATGAAACTGCGAGCAGCGTTCGCATTTTTTTCGAATCGAATTATCGATAATAAGAATTTTTTTGGTCATCTTGTAATTATATCAAAAATAAACATAAATATTTTAGTATTGTAAAAAGCTAATTAAAGTAATATAATTTCCCCACTTGCAACATTCTTTAGGGGGAGCACATGTTGTATGCAGCATTTAGCACCTTAATGAATTTTGAAGATTTACAGAATTTCTCCAGCGCCAAAGGTTTTGGAAAATACGGCCTAGAGCTTGAAAACTGTGGTGTTCACAGGGTTAGAGGCTGGAAGTTTGATTACTTCAGAATCGATGGTGCCTGGAATTCGGAAAGCTATCCAG
>Ga0214921_10005525_pt1 | contig 17825 bp, 19 predicted proteins | sample LL1505_MetaG_FD_177992 | JGI IMG/M metagenome (GOLD analysis project Ga0214921, IMG submission 177992) | Freshwater microbial communities from Lake Lanier, Atlanta, Georgia, United States - LL-1505 | ecosystem: Environmental > Aquatic > Freshwater > Lake | place: USA: Georgia | collected...
TTTTTTAAGATCTATATTTTGTATAAAAAATATATAAAATATATAAAAAAATAAATTTTATTTATCTTTAATATCATTAATAAATTAAAAAAAGTAACATAATAAATATTAAACAATACTTTAATAAAAAACCTTTAGATTGTATTGAAATGATACGTCAAAAAGAACCAAAAGCATTAAATAATATTCAAATAAAATTTTTATTTCTTAATATAAATATATATGAATTATTATGAGAAATATTTAAAATATAAGAATAAATATAATAATTTAAAAATTATATTAGGTGGCTCATTAAAAGGTGAAGAAAAACAAAAATATATACATTTATTACATCAATTATATCTTAATCCATATGATGAAGCTAAAGATAATTATTATAATATTTTATTGAAACATTTATTATTAATTGCATATGAACAATCACAAATAATTTTTAATAAATATAAACAAGATTTTGGTGATATAATAAATGATTCTATTACAGCACAATATAAAAAAGTATATGATGATACAATAACAATTATAAAAGATGATTCACATAAAATAGATATACCCGAATTTAATGTACGTTCATTACAAATAATAATATTATATACAGAATTAATAAGATTAACAGAAAAAGATACAACTAAAACAAATATGTTAAATTATTTTCAACAACCTAATTATAAAATAGATATAGAATATGATAATTTTATTAAAGTATGGTTTACTTATAATAAATTATATGAAGAAGTAGAGAAATCAAATGGATTTACATCTTTAATAAATCTATATTCAACATTCGATAAACTTTTACAATTACCAAAAAAACCAAATTATACATATAAAGATATTAATAATTCTAGAATAATATGTTATTTAGATTATATTACTGAAAAAGAGTTTATATTATCATATGTGTATAATATTTATTATTTAGGTATAAATGAAAAATTAGATTATGCAGATGGTAAAGAATTAACTCCATTTGAATTTTTACATCATGATATAACTCATGCTTATAATCGTGGTTATACTGGTGGTAACGTTAAATTAGAGAGAGAATTTTATTATTATTTAGAACAAAAGAAAGATATTTTAACTAAAGAACAATATAAACAAATATATATAATATTTTTTGTGATTATTCATGAAAGTAATAGTGAATATATACTCGAGTCTAAAATTGATGTTGAATATCAATTTAATCATATAATCCCATCTTTTATAACAGATATGGGAAATTGGCTTAATCCTAAGATTTATAATGGATTATTACCAAAAGAACCATCAGATTTAAGAACATCAACAGATCAAATAAAAGATTATTTAGATAAAAGTTTTAATTTATTTAAAAATGAATGGAATTCATTTATAGAAAAAAAGAAGGTAAAAATGCATTTAATAGATTATATAAAACAGTAGCACTGAAATATCATCCTGATAAAAATAAAAATCCAGATGCACAATCAATATTTACAATTATAACTAATTTTTATGCAGAAATTAAGAAAAAAAAGAATTGGAATTAAATAATAATTAAAATAGTACCTATAATAGCAAATCCATATAATAAATATTGATAATATTTATATGATTCATAATACGATAATGCATCTGATATTTTATTAGTAGTGTGTTCTACTTGTATTAAAGTATTATCCATATTTTCTTCTATTGTATCAATAGTTTCTCCTTGTGTATTTATAATATCATTGATGTTTTTATAAATATCATTTATATTTTTAATATTATTTTCTAAATCTTCTAATTCTTCCATTTGTATTTCATCATTAGATTTCTCGATAAGTTTTTTAACATCCATATTATAATATTAGAAATCATAATTATTATTGATAAAATTATAATACCAATCTTTTTATATTTCATCTATATTTTTTCATATTTTGTTTTTATGTATCATTCAATTAATTTATTAAATTGATTACATAAATCATTTATTTCTCTTTCTGCCTTTATTTTTTTAATTTCATCTGCACTAAATAAAGATTTTGCAGGATGATTAAACCTTATTATTGGCAATGCAAGTTGTAGATTTTTAACAAACCAAAATTCAAGTAGTACAGATAAATCCATATAATATATTATCACTTTATTAACTTTAGTGTTTTTTTAAATTCTGCTTGTATATCTTCTATCATTGGTTTTGGATAATCGATATTTTTATATTTTTCTCTAATTTCGGAATCATTCCATTTCAATATATCTTTATTTGGGACATCTTTTAATTGAGGCAACCATTTCTTTATATAAATGCAATCTGAATCATATGTTTCTGCTTGTCTCCATGGATTGAATACTCTAAAATATGGCTGCGAATCAACACTAAAATCATGTCCAGAAAAAGAACTCGCGCTCCAATTCCAACCCCCTGAATTATTACAAAAATCATAATCAACTAACATTTGTGCAAAGTATTTTTCACCTATTGTCCAATCACACCGCATAATCTTTATTAAAAAATTCGATACAATCATTCTGCATCTATTATGCATCCATCCAATTGTATTCATCTGAGTCATTGCTGCATCAATTATAGGAATTCCAGTTTCTCCAGATTTCCATTTTTTGATCCAAGTAGGATTATTTTCCCATTTAATATCATATTTTCTATTAGATTTGATTGGATTATAATGATACATAATATGCATATAAAAATCACGCCAATATAATTGAGTTCTAAGTTTATTACTACCAGATAATTTATCAAAATATTTATATACTTCTCTTACAGATACAACGTTAAACTTTAAATAAGCTGATAAATAGGTTGTACCCCTAATAGATGGTATTTCTCTATCTTTATTATAATTTGTATAATTTTTTATATCCTTTAAAATATCTAATGCATTATCCCTTCCTCCTTTAACAAGAATATTATTATTTTTTTTATAGAATTTATGTATATCTTTATCGTATTCGAAATCTAGAGAATATGATTTTTTAACATAATTATTATAAGAATTTTTTTTTGGTTCATTTACATCTAATTTTAAGGCTGTTCTATAATATGGAGTAAATTTTTTATAAAAAGTGCCATCATCTTTTTTGACTTTATCAACACCGGTTAACATGTGATTTTCCATTATATTTAAATCTATTTCTAATTCTTTACAAACTTTTGCAAGATCTTTTTCTCTTTTTTTTGCAAAAAATGTATAGTCTTGAGATATATACACCGATTTTATTTCAAATTTATCAGATTTATTTACTATTTTTTTAACAATATCAGACGTATCACCATAGAAATAAAATAGTTTAGAACCTTTTTTTTTTAGAGAATGATTTAAATCATCTAAACATTCAATCATAAATTGTACACAATTATTTGATTTATATGAATTCTCATCAGTAATTTGATTTGGATTAAATACAAATATTGGTAATACATATTTGTTATTTTTTAAAGCATCTATAAGAGGTATATTATCTTCTAATCGTAAATCTCTAGTAAAAATAAATATTGCTGTTGTCATATATTAGTTAATTATATATTAGTTAAATAAATTATATTAGTTAAATAAATTATATTAGTTAAATAAATTATATTAGTTAAATAAATTATAATATTAGTTAAATATAATATGACAGAATTAATATCAAATGAAAATATACAGTTAGAAAGAGATCAAGATTATAATACGACAATAACTGAAACTGAATTAAATACAGAAACTAATAATAAAGATATAAATAAATTGAAAAATGAAAATCAAAAATTAATTGAATTTATGAAAAATAATGATATAGATATTAATGAATTAATAGAAAAAAAATATATAGACTTAGATTCAATATTTATTAATATTGATGATTCAGAAACCGAATCAGATAGTAATAAAAATAATAATAATAAAAATAATAAAACAATACAAAATACATCAAAAAAAATGATAACAAATACAGAACTTAACATGATAGCACCCGAATATTTTAGACAACATATAATCGAAAAATATATTAGAAATAATCTAGAAGATGATATCAAAGAAGCAACTTCATCCAGAACAAAATGGGCACAAACAGCAACTGCAATGTTTTGTATTAGTGAGATATTGATGGTAATACAAACAGCATTATCATTTACGGCGGCAACATATCAAATAATTTTAATATCATATCTAGCCGGTATAGTGGGTGTAGTAGCTATTGGATTAACACGTTTTGGTGCTTATTCAAGAAATCAATCAAATGAAAAAAATTCATTATATAATAAATTATTACAAAAAATTGGAATAAATGCATCAATACCAAATTTGTTAGATATTGATGATAAAAAAAATAAAAATAATGATTAAATTTAATTATCTTTTATATTTTAATGCAGGTGGTACATACATATCTTTTTTTTCTTCATTAAATGAATAACGTTGAAAATTACGAGGAGATCTATATGTATCACTATTTTTATTATCATTATATTGGTTATTATGTTGATAATTATATTGATAATTATGTTGATAATATCCAAAATGATCATTATCAAGTTTAACCCCTAGTTTATTACATATACTGATAAATAATTTTTCTGCTGATTTATCATTACGTAACATTAATTTATATGCTTTTTGAGAAATATCTAGAATATTTTTACGATAATCTGGTGGTTCATAAATCTTTTGTTCCAATTCATTAATTTCACCCTCAAGTAATTCAATTTCTTCTACAAGATTATCTAATTCTTGACCGGATACTTTTTTATTATTTATAGTATTTCTACGTTGAATGCATTCATCTTTTAATAGTTTTATTTGCTTTTCAGTTTCTAGATCTTTTTCAATAAATATACTATATCTTATAGCATTTATTAATACATTTTGTACAGATTTATTATTTTTTATATTTGAATATATACCAGATATATTTCTTTGTATTAGAGCTTTTAAATTTCCTGTTAGAGGTTTACCATTGTTTTTCATATTAATAATATCCTTATTATTATACAATTCAGTTACTACTTTTTTACCAAGATCATCTATTTCTTTATCAGATAAATAGGCCATTTTTATTATATAATATATATATAATAACATATTATTAAGTAAATAAAAAAATATTCAATTTTTATTTAAGTTAAATAAAATAAAGTAAAATAATATTAATCTACATCACCCGTGATACCAACATTATGATTTTGACGTAACATCTGATATTCTTCAAGTGTTCTGCGACCAACAAGGGGTCTCACGCGTTCGCGAAGTTCAGTACGTTGTGGTACCGGATTGTCATTTGGAACGGTTATACCAAGACTTTGATTTTTAAGTATTGTTGTAATATATTGTATATTTTCATCAGAAAAAATTTTGTCTTTTATTTCATAATTGTCAATTGTTTCTAATTCTTTTTCGGGATGTTTTGGAATAATAATTTTTGTTGGTTTATTTTCAATAAGAGCAAAATCTATATCATTACGACACATTGGACATTTAATTGATTCGGACCATTCTGATGAACGAATATTCACTAATCCAGCAAGTGCCATCATTGACATATAATGATTGCAAGTTAATTTTAGTTTAATGTAAGGTGGTTCATTGCCAGTAACTGAACAATTTTCTTCATTTTCAATTTTAAAATCGAAAAATTTATTATCCGAATAGATATTTATATAACCAAGAGAAATAATTTTCATTCTGTTAGCAAAAAACCAGATAATTTGATTGCAAATATTTATTTTTTCGTTTCGTGACTTATTTGTAAAATGACGAACGAGTATATCAAATGGTAGATTAGAGATTGCAGTTTTATTAATTATATTATTAATTGTTTCATAAAAGTTATAACTATCTAAATTTATACCGTATGTATTTTTTGCAAAAATACCATCTTGTGACATTGTAAGTGCATTGATGTTGTATTCATTCTGCCACGTATTAAAATCAAAATTTATTATCTTATAACAAAGAATATCGATTTTAATTTTTATTTCTTCTTTTTGTAAAATAATAACATAGTGAGGAATATCAATTAGAAATTTTTTTCCAAAACCAGATTCTTCACGAATATCATGTGGTCTGATTGTTTTTTCAATTATATCAATCACTTTGAATCCATAAAAATTAAAATCATATTTGTTAGTATTAGACACAATTTGCATAAGAGATATAAAATCGTAAAAATTACGAATATCTGTAATATATGTTTCTTTCGTATCATATAATACTAAATCGATATCGTGATTTACTGGATCAGCATATCCCGTATCAGCTGTAGATACAAAGATTTTTTCAAATATAGTACGTACAAAAGATCCATAAATTTTTACATCGGATTGTAAACATATAGTTTTTACAAACTTAATAAAACTCATGATAACATTAAATTTATCTTTAAAATGCAGTGTTTGCTTTTTAAATTTAATCTGATTTTCAAAGTATTTACGCATCGAATTTATTATTGATGAATTAGATAAATTAGATAAATCAGTAGAATCAGAAAGTGTATCAAGATACGCAATAAAATCAGATTCAGAAGTCATTCTAATAGATATTATAATATTACAAGTATATATGCTTAAACATATATAAATTCAATTTTTTGAAAGAAGGAGTTTGCTTAAGTAAACTCTCTTAGAAGAAAAATTATTAAGCTCTTTAATTTAAGGAGCGAAACAATTTTTTATTACACCAATACAAATTATCTTGGTTAAATTATTATATAGTTAAATAAATAATGTTAACTAAATAATGTTAACTAAATAATAATTAGAAACATATAATGGATTTTCATGAACATAATACTGAATTAAAAGATATATATAATAATGAAGTTACTGATTTAATTCAAAATAAATCAATTAATAAAGATAATGAAATTATGGATTATCCTAAATATATATGCATAACCGAATCGATACGACCAAAATTAGTATTGGATTTAAATGGTATTTTAATTTATTCATCACATTTAATTGATATACGGGAAATAAATAAATATGTAATTATGAAAAATTTTATGTTATTATATAAAGATTTTGATATGAATATGTATATAATATATTATCGAACATATATTAGAGAATTTTTATTAGAATTAAATAATTATTATGATATATATGTATATTCAACATTAAATAGAATACAAACTGATGTATTTATTTCTACATTAAATAATTTAATAGGAATAAATGTTTTCAAAGGTATATACATAAAATTTGGAAAAACAAAATCACTAGATGATATGAATTTAAGTAAAGAATATACTGTAATTGTTGATATAAATGATAAGTTATGGATAAATAATTATGAAAATATAATTTTAATAAATATTTTCAGAGGTCCACATGATATATCATATGATAAAAATATGGATCTGCAATTTTTAAAAAAATGTTTATTAAAAATATATAAATCATTTACTGATAATAATTCAACTGATATTCGGCAATACATACACAATACAGTTGAAATTTTATAATGCGTTGTTATTGTTTTTTCTATATTTTTTAAAAAATATATGATAAAAATAATATTTTATTATATAAAAATAAAATATGGAAGATATTATAAAAAAAATACAAAATATAAATTCTAATAAAAATAATCTAAAAAAAGATAATATTTTTAATCAATTAGAATTAGAAATAGCATATAAAATCGAAAAAGAAAAAACACGTCAATTAGAATTAATTCGTGATATAAGAAAAATAGAAAAAAGTATTAAAGAGAAAGAATTATATAATAAAAGAAAGAATATATACACATTTAATAAGTCAATAAATAATAAATCTAATTCTGAGTCAGAAACAGACTCTGAGTCAGAAACATACTCTGAGTCAGAAACAGACTCTGAGTCAGAAACAGAATCAGAATCAGAATCAGAAGATAATAATTTAGATTCAATATCTATGTGTTCGGATTCGTCAAATATATCATACAAAGAAATAGAAATTTTAGGATAATATTTTAGGATAATATTTTAGGATAATATTTTAGGATAATATTTTAGGATAATATTTTAGGATAATATTTTAGGATAATATTTTAGGATAATATTTTAGCATAATATTTTTAGGATAAATAAAAAATATATATTATAATAATATATAAAAAATATAATGACAACTAATACAAATATATTAGATGCATTAATATATACATCTATTAAAAATAATTTAAATAAAGATAATTATGAATATATTGATAAATTAAAATCAAATTTACAAGGCGTCCAATATGATATCAATACCCCAAATGATTATGATACATTATTAAGTTCAACAACAATAAAAAAAGCATGTTGTAATGAAAAAGAATCGAAAACATCAAATGACGAATATGAAACAGACATAGTTATATTTGATAATGAAGGAAAAAAACCATATATACATAAAAGTATTAGTTTAAAAAAGTCATTTTGTACAGATATGAATCTCGAAAAAAATAATTCGACATGTACAGCATTTAGACAATTATATTGTGAAAATAGTAATTATTTATATAATTTAGACGGTTCATCTAAACAAGATATATTTTCAGAATATTCTCCTTATTGTAGTGATTATACTTTAATTAAAACAACTCAGGCAAATATAATTAGACAACAACAAAAAGAAGGGCAAAAAGCTATAGATAAAGAAGCTGCAGACGCTGCAGAAAAAGCTGCAACTGATAAAGTATTAGCCGATTCTTCTAAATCTGATTCTTCTAAATCGGATTCTTCTAAATCGGATTCTTCTAAATCTGATTTATCTGATTCTAGTGGAATTAGTAATACTACAATTATTATAATAGTTGTAGTTATTGTAGTTTTATTAATAATGTCAGCGGTTGCTGCATTTGTCCTAACCAAAAAATCAAAGAAATCATCTGATGATTAAATAGGTCTTAAACCCATTTGTGATTTAACTGTTTCTGTATATTTTTTACTAATATCTGCATAATCAGATGGAAAACAATATGCATCCCCTGTCATTCCGAATTCTACACACATACCTTTACATTTTTTTATACATTTTTCTAAACCCAATTCACCGTCAACTACCGGTTCACTTTGATACAGATTAACGTCTTCAAATAACATTCCATCTAAAGCATCTGAACCTTGGCGAACACCTTTTTGACTTAAAATAGAACTAAATTGTTTATTATTTTCGTCAGATGTTGTTACCTCATAATGTTCGCTTATATTACTTATATCATTTTTATCAGATAATAATATAATAATTATTATCATCAAAATAATTAAAATAATGTATATATTTTTCATTTATTTTTATAATATTTAATTATATAATAAATTTAAATTAAATATGTCGAAAAAAATAACAGAATTATTTAATGAATATTATAAATTATATTTAAATAATTATACAACAAATTTAATTGATTCTTATATACAAAAAAATATTATATATATATTTAATTTACAATATAATTATAAGTTATCATATAATTTATTAAAAGAATATGATCATTTTTATAAAAGCGATATATTATTTAATAATATAATTATTGGATTTTTATATATAGATATAGATATAGAAAATAATAATATTAATGAAGATTATAATTTATTTATATTATATTTAGGTATTTTATTAAATAATATTAAAATTACAGAAACAAATAATAAAACAAATAATAAAACAAATAATAAAATAGATGATGTAAATATTAGTGGGATTTATAATGATATTTTTAATATATTAGATAATGGGATATATATATGTGATCATTATTTTAATATTATATATAAGAATAGTGCATCTGATATCTTTACAAACACATTAAATTATAATTGTAAAAAACAAAATATATTGAAAAATATATTGAATCATAATAATAAAGAAAATTTATATGATATATTTGTACATTTAAAAGATATATTAAAAAAAGAAGATATATATAAAAATAAAAAAATAAATTATAATTGTGAAAATAATAATAGTATATTGAGTATTATAATATGTGTAAATACAATATTATATAATAATATTTATTATAATATTATAACAATAACAAATAATACAAAAACAGATAAATTACAGAATGATGGTTTTATAAGTCATGAATTAAGAAATCCATTACAATCTATTAGTTTTGCAAATCATTTAATTATAACAAAAAATAAAGATGAGAATTTAAAAAAATATTTAAATATAATAAATAAATCAGTATATGATATGATAAAAATAATAAATGATATGTTAGATATTGATAAAATAGATTCTAATAAAATGAATATTACAATAGAAAATATTCATATGAAAGATTTACTTGATAATATAAACTTTCAATATTCGTCATATATAAATAATAATCTTGAATTACAATATTCATCCTTAGTTAATGATAATATTGATTTTAAAATAAATCTTAATGATAATGTACCAAAAACATTATTTACAGATCTAACAAGAACAAATCAAATAATATTAAATTTATTAATAAATTCATTAAAATATTCGAAACCTAATGTAAAAAATAATATAATATTAGAAGTTACATATGACGAGAATAATAAATGTATAGAATTTAATATGATAGATAATGGAATTGGCATTAAAGATTCATATATTAAAAAAATATTTAAAAGTAGATATGAATATATAAATTCAAATAATAGTAATGGATTAGGTTTATACATTTGTAATAAATTAGCTAATTTATTAGGCGGATATATTAAAATATATAGTGAATATATGAATGGAAGTAGGTTTACTTTTGTTCATCCAATAAATCTAGGAAATATAAATTTAACTTTACAAAAAAATATAGAAAATTTAAATATAAATGGAAATATCTTAATTTATGATAATAATGAAAATATAATATTATTATTGTCAGATATCTTTGTAAATATAAAATATAAATATAACTTGATTAATTTTAATTATGCTGTTATTAATAATAAAGAAAATATATTAGATATAATAGAATCATGTGATTATAATATGATATTTTTTGATATGAACGATATTAATGACATAAATATTATAAAAATATTAAGACGGAAAAAATATAGTGGAAAAATAATAATAATGACACAAAACGTAAATATAAAATTAGACTTGATCCTATTCGATGGTATATTAATTAAACCATTTAGTGAAACTGATGTACTTGATAAAATAAAATTATTATAAATTTTAAATTTGATTATTAACAATAACAAATTCAGTATTTAAATTGTTTTTTTTAGTTTCTAAATCAATCAATATATTATTAATATTATTAATATTGATGGGTTTAATTAATACTCCATTCATACCAATATTTTTAAATTTATCGATAGTTTTTTGATTATTATCTCCAGTATATGCATATATACAAGATTTTATTTTTAATACATCTTTTAAACAATCTGCTAATTCTACACCATCTATATCACCAATATGATAATCCAAAAATATTATATCATAATTACTGTTTAGACATTTTGATATACATTTTACACCTTCATCTAATGTTGTAACATTATGACCTCTCAATTCTAATATTTCTTTAAATAAATCTGATGAATTAGTATCATCGTCAACTATAAGTATATTTAACTTTTGTTTTTTTATATATGAATGTTCGACACAATAATTATACGCCATTATATATTATAATATATTAAATTAAATTATAAAGTAAATTTACATCAAATTTTTTTAAATTAATATCATTTGTATATTTAAGATATTCAATTGGATTATTATTAGTCATTTTATTATATTAAAATATAATCTTAATATAATGTTAATATGATTATATGAATATAAAAATTAATTTTTTCTTTTAAGAAAAAAATTGATTTTTAATGTATTTGAGAACTAAACCTAAAATACACTATATTATTATAATAAATATGCCTAAATCATCTAAATCTAACAAATCTGAATCTGGTTGCGTCGGTTTTCTATACCGTGGACTTGTTAAAACTAATCATATTCGTGTATTTTCACACGAATCCAGTGATCTAGAAACCATATATAATGAATTAACTCCACTTTATGGTGATGATATTCAAATGAAATATGTACTTGTAGATGCTCCAGAAGATTTTCTTGAAAAATTTATGGATAAACTAACATCAGAAAATGAAAAAGCACGTCTTGGTGTAAGTTATTGCTTTAACTGTCAAACATCTGCAGCATCTAATTTTCTCAAGGAAGTTACTGATACAAAAGCAGCTAAAAATTATCCAGTAACGAAGAAAGGAAAGAAAGATGATGATAAAGACGATGATGAAGATGATAAAGAAGAAAAAGATTCAGATAACGAAGATGATAAAAAGAAATCAAAATCTGATAAGAAAGGAAAATCTGACAAAAAGAAAGCAAAAGATGAATCTGAAGATGAAGATAAAGATAAGAATTCTGAATCTGAACAAGAAGATGAAAAACCTAAAAAGAAATCTAAAGATTCCAAAGAGTCCAAAGATTCTAAAGAAACTAAAGAAACTAAAGAAACTAAGAAATCAAAATCAGATAAGAAAGCAAAAGAATCTGAAGATGAAAAAGAAGAATCAGAAAACGATGATGATGATGAAGATTCTGGTAAGAAACTTAAGAAAAAATCAGATAAAGGAAAGGGTAAAAATAAATCCAAATAAATTATTTTTTTAATCCTCCAAAATATAATTCTTTATATTTATGATATTTCTTTTTGTAGTTAATTTTTTTACCACCTGATTGACGAACTGTAGTTCGTTCCTGTTTTAATTCAATATTTTTTTCTTCTAATATATTAATAGCTTCTAGTTCGAATTTAACATTTTCTTTAATTTTATCTTTAATAAAATTCATTATATCATATGCACTTCTTTCCCTATCATATTTACAATATTTATCACCTATTTTTATAATAATTGTTGGAAATCCTTCTATTTCTACATGGCGTTGTATTCTTATTGCACGCTCATTTATTTTAAGTTCACTACGTTCAAATTCATAATGTTTGAATCCTTTTAATTCATTAGAATCTATTTTTTGTTTTAATAAATTCCATTCTGGAAGAAATTTTTTGCACCAACCGCAACCTTCCATAAAGAAGTAAATTATTTTAACTCCAATATTTTCCATATATTATAAGAATATATATTTTTATATTCTGTAAATATTCTATGAATATTATCTATAAATACATTATTTTACACACTAAAACATATTGTGATTAAAATGATATAAATATTATCTTATTATATTCATATATATAAATGTGGGATTATATTTTAGGAGTAAGTGCATCGTTAATTATTACTGGATTAACATATTATTGGTATACTCATCGTTATAATGATGAGATTACAGAATTATTAACAATAAATCATAATGATTTTAAATGCATAAAATATTATTATAGAGGCAATAAATATATATATCTTACAGAAAATTTAGAAGATGGTATTAAACGTTTAGAAAAAGAAATTGATGTTACAAATACTGATAAAGATAAAAAACCAGAAACAGATTATAAATATATTAAAGCAAAAATATATATAAATTTGGATGATAATACTGAACAAATAGAAGAGGTATTATTTGAAGAAGATAAATTATTATATTCATTTATTGGTCCAGCAAATTCATTTTATTTTGCATTCGATGTAGATTATTATAAAAAATTAACTAAATTTATGAATTATTTATTTGAAACAGATGAAGGTACATTAATATATGGTAGATTTAGTGCTTTACTAAGTCCACAACGGTATTTTGAAATTAAAAATAAATTAATTCATTATAAAACTGAACATAAAGTTAAAAAAATAGAATGGGAATTATACTAAAAATTATATTAAAATTAATGAATTTCAATCATAATCATCTCATCAATTTCATCATTTTTCATATCATTTATACATACATCAATTGTATAAGTTTTTTTATCATTATCATTATCATTATCATTATCATTATTATTATTATTATTATTATTATTAAAGTTAACTAAGCAATAATTTTTAATTAAATCAATAATAGTTTTATTTATATTTTCTTTTTTCTTAATTTCACTCATATAATCAGAATATAAAGTTATATCATTATATATAATATTTGATACATTAACTTTATAAGTATTAAGCTTATTTATTAATTCAGCTATTGACATATTATTATATTTAAGTTTTGTCCATAATGATATATCGATATTACCTACTTTTTTGATAGGACATGCAACAGGATCAGAAGAACCCATAAAACATATACCTAAACCTAAAAATGTATTTTTAAATATATCTAATTTATATTCATCAACTGAATAATTAATAAGTTTATATAGTTCTATAGCTACAAGTCCTGATACTATAGATGTAGTAGTAGCTAAAGCTGGAATAATTTTTCCAGCAATACCTTTGGTTTCAAATTCTGATACTTGTTTGATAGTATAATTTAATGCACGTAAATTAGAACAAGAAGTAATAAATTTAATATGACCATTTGTATCATCATCTTTTTCAAATTCTATCTCATTAAACTTATAATCAGTATTTTCGATAAATGTTATTATATTTTGTATTAATTCATTCTTATCGATTAATTCTATTTCTGAATCCTTATTTTTTTTATCTTCTTCTGCATTTACAGCAATTTTAGTATTTTTAACTATTAATTGTGTATTAATATCTGATACAATATCAGATATATTATTACTATGATCATACCCAATTGACATCATAATTTGTTGAAATGATTCAAATAATTTTATACAAATATCATTACATATTTGAAAATCAATAACTTGAGGAAATTTTTTAACTCCACCCCAAAATTTTTCTCCATCTTCTGTAATATGATTTTCTGGAAATTGTGTTATCAAATCAAATATTTTTTGTCGATAATTAAGATTATAAAAATCTTGAAACATTTTATATGAAGTATTTTTTATTAAATTTATATTATTATATATATTATATATATCATTTAATAACATCTTATCAAGATGATTGTGTAGATTAACTATTTTTTTGAGTTTATTATATGTTTGAAATGGTAATACAAATAATGATTCAAATTGTTCTCGAGCCCATTGAATACAATGAGAAATTTCATAGGGAAAGTTTTTTAAAGTACAAACAGGAATTTGATCTTCTGCTTTATCTGTAGTAGATCCATATGATTCAGTTAAATTTGGTAGAATTACTTGTACATTACCTTTTAATCCGAGAGTTCCAGATTCTAAAAGTGGTTTCTGATATTCTATTGCTTTATTATCCATGTATATTCTAGCATTAACATTGTCAAGTGCATTTACAACTATATCAATATTTGAATAAAATTTATCATCAAATATATTCTCAGTTTCTTTTCCAACCCTATTTAGTTTATATTTAATATTAACATTTGGATTCATTTTTTTTGCTTTAGTTGTAGCAATTTCTGCTTTGTATTTTCCAATATCATAATTTCTAAATAAGAATTGTCTTGATAGATTGGATTTTTCAATCACGTCCATATCGGTTATAGTCTGATGTCCGATACCCATCATTGAGAAGTTTTTAAGATGTTCACATCCAATAGCTCCAGAACCAACAATAAACAGTTTTGTGTTAAATAATTTTTTTTGTAATTTAGTACCAATAACTTTTACTTGATTTTGATAAATTGATTCATTTTCCCAATTATTTTCTTTTTCTGGATTACAAATTTTAAGACAATCATAATATAGCCATTGATTAACTGGAGTATATTTATTTGAAACTCCTACAATAATATTGTGTGCAACTAAACCACCAATTACTGAATTCATCGGGGTCAAAAATCCATTATATGCTTTTACAATTTTTGAAACTACCTCATCGCTTAGATTAAGTTTATCATTTTGTAATGATAGAATTTTAACATTAATATCATGAAGTTTTGCAGGCATATCAAAATCTGAATAATCAACAAAAACAAATTCCGGATTTTTTATAGATTCACGTAATGATTTAAATTTTATAATAAGGTTATCTTTAATTTCAACATATTCACATAAATCAGATTCAATTGATTTATCAATAATAAATTCTGTAATTGATACTATCTTTGTAATTTTATAAATAGTATTTGAATTTATTAATTTAAAATATGTGTCTTTGCTCATATCATGTGGTTTATCAGAGATACAATGTTTATCTTGATGCGATATAATTAATCCAGATTTTAGCTTTTCACCATTTGGATCATTTGTAAGATAATTAACAAAATCACAAAATAAATATCCATAGAATCCTCTAGAACCACAGAATATTGTCTTGATATTTTTACTTCTACAAAATTCATTTAGATCATAATAAAACTCATTAAATTGAAAAGCACAATCAACAAATACAATCAAATGATATTTAGCAATCAATTCTTTTGTAATATCACCTGAATATTTATTTATTGTACAATTATTATTAAGTTCTCGTAATTTATTACCAATAATATCGGCACGATTTTTATCTATATTTTTAGTTGAGACATAATAATTACCAAAATCGTTTTCAGTAATTTTTTGATTGTCTGCAATAGTTAACATACCAACACCACTTAATACAAGATTTTTTGCAATCTCTGTTCCTAATGGATTTAATCCAACAAGTAAAACACGACTAGATATGAGACTGACCATTGTATCTTTACCAATAGCATAGAGTTGACGAGAATATAAAGATTCATCGATATTAGACATAATTACTAGATTAATGTATAATAAATGATATATATTAGTTAATTAATTAATAATCTAAAAAATCAATTTTTTTGCATATTAACATCCAAAACATTAAATATAAAAGATTTGTTGATAGGATTTTGTATAATATACACTAAAATCAAATAAACCGTAAAAGTTCAATTCCATCTATTTCTTTTTTATTGATAATTTCTTCTAGATTTTTTTAATAATACGATTATTCAGTTGTTAAAAAAACATATAAATATATATAAATATAAATATATATATATTATTTTATGCGTTAATAATATATGCCTGTAAAATTATTACCACGTCCTGATAAATCAGCAAATGCTCCACATCTTTCAAAATATGGATATTCTACTGCTAAAAAATCATTGTCACGCCATGAATCATTAAAACGCTCATCTAAAAAGTATGGAACATTACCAGTTCTAAAAAGATTAAATTTAATTAGAAATATTACATCACCTGATCTGAAAGCTCATAAAGTTATGTCATCTGATGTTGAATATATGAAAAAATTATATAAAAATGAAAAAACACAATCAAGATCAAAATCTAAAAAATCTAAAAAAAATAAAAAAATATCTAAGAAATAATTTAATAACTAATTTAATAACTAATTTAATAACTAATACAAAATTTATCCAATTTATCGGCCAGTATATCCATTGTTTTTACAAAATCTGTATTTTTTATCTTTTGCATTTCATTATCTGTATTTTTTATCTGTTGCATTTCATCATCTGCATCATAACCTGATGTTTTTGTAAATGGAATAATTTGCATAAAATTTTCTAGATTGTATTTAGTATCATCAAAATCTCGAACATTTCCTTGTTCATACATATAACGTTGATATAGATATTGATTTAGTTCTGAAAAATTAAGTTTAATCTTATGATCTTCCAAAAGATTTAATTTTTTCTTTAGTTCATCATACCACCAAGCACCAAGTATCTTGTTATAATGAATGTAGCGTAAATACATAGAATATCTGTATGGCATTTTAAATAATAATTAAATCTACTTATAGTGTATCTTAATAATTATTTTTTTCAATTTTTATTTTGTTAATTATATTATATTTTGTTAATTATATTATATTTTGTTAATTATATTATATTTTGTTAATTATATTATATTTTGTTAATTATATTATATTTTGTTAATTATATTATATTTTGTTAATTATATTATATTTTGTTAATTATATTATATTTT
>Ga0214921_10005526_pt1 | contig 17822 bp, 23 predicted proteins | sample LL1505_MetaG_FD_177992 | JGI IMG/M metagenome (GOLD analysis project Ga0214921, IMG submission 177992) | Freshwater microbial communities from Lake Lanier, Atlanta, Georgia, United States - LL-1505 | ecosystem: Environmental > Aquatic > Freshwater > Lake | place: USA: Georgia | collected...
GCCCCTGCGGTTGTTTCCAAGGCGAATAGAGGGGTGATGTAGCTCAGTTGGTAGAGCAAAGGACTGAAAATCCTTGTGTCGGCGGTTCGATTCCGTCCATCACCACCAAAAACCCCGTTTCTTCCCAGGAGCGGGGTTTTTTTATGGATTCAAAATCCTGTCCCCCCCAATATCAATCCTGTACCTCCACCCATCGCTATTTCCCAAAAGGGTCTTGAGGGAGTAAGGGAGTTGTGGAAGGTGGAGAACCATTGGATGATTGTGCTTCAAAGAAAGGGTCACTGTTAAACTCCGGCTTTGTCATATTGTGTCAAAATTATTGTTATATATGAGTTTTGAAAACTTTTCAATTATATTTGAATATTGATCATAACCTTGAAATAACTCTATCACTTTTTATTTATATTATTTCTTATATATTTCGTTTAACGATTCCGTAATATTACAACGAACAAACAATACATATACTGACATTCTTCATTACAAAAGTCAATTAATATTAGCCTAATAAGCAAATTTTCTAATAGTATACACAACAAGGATGAACGAGAGAAATCACTATAAAGTGACTAGGCAGATAATCCATCAGACGACCGAACCAAAAGCCAACGCCTATGGTTTTTTATTTTCCCCCACCGTAGATTTTTAAAAACAATTTTTGCCTGCCGCACCAATGGTGCATTTGGTTTTGCCCGATACACAAATTCGAAACTTAGGTAAAACCAAAACGCTCATTTATTTTTTTTCTGCAGTTTCAAGTTCAAAAAAATATTAAATTTACTCTAAAAGACAAACCATGGGAATTAATCTTACAAAAGGAGGCAACGCTTCCATCGGATCACTGCAAAAATTTGTAGTAGGTATGGGTTGGGACACCAACGAAACTGATTCTGGTCAATCATTTGATCTTGATGCTTCTGCTTTCATGCTAAACGCGAGTGGAAAAGTATTATCAGATAGTCACTTTATCTTTTACAACAACCTTAAGAGCCCTGAGGTTTGTGTTGAACATACTGGAGATAATTTAACAGGTGCTGGTGATGGAGATGATGAAAGCATTAAAGTTGACTTATCAAAATTGCCAAGCGGATGTGAAAAAATAACTTTTGTGGTTACAATTCACGACGCCGAATCAAGGAGGCAAAATTTTGGTCAAGTAAGAAATGCATTTGTACGAATTTATGACCCATCAACGAACGAAGAAATTCTAAAGTATGATTTAGGTGAAGATTTCTCCACAGAGACGGCTGTAGAATTTGGTGAATTATACAAAAAAGACGGAGCCTGGAAATTTAAGGCTATTGGAACTGGCTTTGCCGGTGGACTTCAAAAATTCGTGGATATATACTGCTAATTTTTAAACTAAGACCAAACTGAGAATACAATGGCGACAATTAACTTGGTCAAAGGACAAAAAATAAATCTTAAAAAAGAAAACGGTGCTGTAATTACTAAGTTTTGTGCTGGTGCCAACTGGGGAGTAATGCCTAATGGAGATTCGGTTGACTTGGATCTTTATGTAGCATCGTTTGATTCCAATAAAAATACGGTAGAAATAATTGGATGGGGTGAACAATGGGAATCACGAGTTGGTGCAATGCAACATTCAGGAGATGATCGGGTTGGTGACGAAGGTGGAGACGATGGATTAGACAATGAAATAGTTACCGTGGACTTGTCGCGTCTTCAGAGCAATGTTGAAAAAATCGCGGTCTTTCTCACTAGTTTTAGAGGTCAAGATTTTTCTGCCATTCCTCACGCTGTAGTTAGAATTTATGAAGGAACCAATGAGAGAGTTACTAACGTAATTGCTAATTATGCAATTGGTAAGGAGCCTTCATTTGCTGGTCACGTGATAATGGTGCTTGGGCTTTTTTACAAACATAATGGTGAATGGAAGTTCAATGCTGTTGGAACGCCAACTAAGGACAGAACCTATAAGGATGCTATCAATACGATCAAAGCAAAATTTCTTTAATTACTAACACTTATATATTTATAATTGAAAATTATGGGAAAAGCAAAAGTATTCATCGTGTCTTATGAGTCTCAAGCGAAACACAAAGTGTATTTTTGTGACTACGAGTCACAGCAAAAAAATCACCAAATTATTAGTCCTGGTGAACTAGTGAAATATGAAAGTCAATCAGATGTGAAAGTTTTTATTGTGAATTACTAATCACAGGCAACAATAAAAATTTTGCGTAAAAATTTTCCAAGCTAAAATTTGTTAATTCTTTTAATATGGCAGACAATATAAAATGTGATTGGTGCAATAATTATGGGGGAAGAGCATGGACACGAACAAATGATAAAAAAAAATTTACATCCAAACAGAAATTTTGTTCACTAAAATGTCTTACGGAATTTGAAGATAGACGTGTAATTGAATGGATAGAGATAAAGGAAAAAAAGGGATTTTCAATAACAACAATTATCATAATTATGGTAATTTTATATTTTCTATCATTACTATAATTTAAATATTTCTTTCTAAACATGGCAATAAATCTCAACAAAATTGTACTCGAAAAATCGGGTGACGCAAAAAGAATCAATTTAACGAAGGATTCTTCTGGCAATACTCTTTCCAATGAGATTATTATCAACCTAAATTGGACTCAAGAAAAACAAGAGGATAAAAGCACAGGTTTATTCGGATCTCTAAAAAAAATGTTTTTAGGAGCAGATGGAATCGATCTTGATTTAGGGTGCTTTTATGAGCTTCGTAATGGCATTAAAATGGTCATAGACGGAATCCAATTTGCTAATGGGCAAGGAGGTAATAGAACGCAAGCCTCTAATCAAGGTAGATATACTGGACAGCCATGGGTTTGGCATTCTGGAGATGATAGGTCTGGTGCAGGAGACGGTGAAAATATTCTATTAAATCCTGCTGGACTTTCTGATTTAAAAAGGTTAACTGTTTATTGTTTTATTTACAAGGGTGTTGCTAATTGGTCGCAAACCAATGCTGTAGCATCTATTAAAGTCCCCGGTAATATGGATATAGTTGTTGAAATGGGGCAGCAAATAAGTACAAAAATGATGTGTGCATTAGCTGAAATCAATTTTGACGGAAATGAAGGAATAACAGTTAAAAAATTAGTTTCATTTCATAACGGACATGCCGACTGCGATAAAACATACGCCTGGGGCTTACAATGGACCGCTGGTAGCAAATAAATCTTATCTAATTATGAAACAACATGAAAAAGTAGTCCTAGTTTATGGTATACCTGTAATTAGCATATTGACGACAGCTATTTATCTTAGAATTAAGCAATGGACTATGGCTCTAGAGCCTGGAAATACTATCATAGAAGCTAAATTCAAAATTTTACTTTAATACTGGTATTTAGTTTTAATTGCAATAATTGCTTATGTTTACTCGCAATTTATTGTTCCCAAATTTTTCAAAGACAAGAATTAATCAAACAATAAAAAACAAAACAATGACAAGAAGACTACCCGTCTATTTAGTTTTAGACACATCCGGCTCGATGACTGGAGAACCAATTGAAGCTGTAAAAAATGGACTATCCACTCTTTTAACTGCACTAAGATCAGATCCTCATGCTCTAGAAACAGCATATCTTAGTGTTATAACATTTGATTCAGATGCTAGGCAAGTTGTTCCTTTAACTGATTTAGCTTCATTTCAGGAACCTTCATTGACTGCTCAAGGAACAACTTCATTAGGTGAAGCACTTTCTTTGGTTGCAAGAAGCATAGATAATGAAGTGAAAAAATCGAGCCCTGAACAAAAAGGCGATTGGAAACCACTTGTATTTTTCATGACCGATGGACAACCCACTGATGACTGGCAAAGGGGTTTAAACGATTTCAAAACCAGGAAAACTGGTATGGTCGTAGCGTGTGCAGCTGGAACCGGAGCAGATGCTACGTTCCTAAAGCAAATTACTGAAAACGTTGTTATGCTTGATACAGCAGACAAAGCGACCATTGCAGCATATTTTAAATGGGTTTCTTCTTCGATAACGACTAGTTCAAAGAAAGTTGAAAATGCTGGAGTTGAGGCAACTACAATGAGTGAATTGCCTCCACCTCCACCGGAAGTTAACGTCGTATTTTAAGTTTTAATACCCTATGCGTTAGATAAATTCAGATTCTTGTAATGATAGCTTACTACAATAAAATGAAGAAATATCAGAACAGTTTGGATGAAATACAAGCTGAGGTAGGCAACATAACTTCTAAAATGAATATTCTAAAAACAGCAATGACAAATCTATTGCTTCAGTCAACGTCATATGAGAAAAGTGTAATTCATCAAATTACATCAAATTTTAATAATCTATTGGCCGTTATGAATGCCTACCCCAATTTAAATGGTAACGCTGTGTTCATTCAGAATTATCAAGAGATGGAAAAATTGGAAATAGAATTACAAAAGTCATTAAATGATTACAATAATACTGTTAAAATTTATAATGATGGCATCAATACTTTCCCTGCAATGATTTTAGCATACATTTTTAGATTTAAAAAAAGAAATTATGCAAAACGAATTTAAAAAATGGCACTACAATTAACTAAAGGAAATAGAGTTGACATAAGCGCATCGAAATTTAAAATAGGTCTTGGTTGGGACCCGAGCACTTCTGATAAGGATTTTGACTTAGATGTAAGTGCTTTTATACTTGGTGCGAATGGCAAGGTTCTATATGATGGTATACCTCAAGGAGAAAAGTATATTGTTTATTATAACAGTGAAGATCGCATGCTACCAAGTGATCTCTCCAAGAATAATTTCAGGATAGAGCCCTATGATTCTGCTGAATATCCCAACCGTGAAGAAGATTATCGAGTTAAGACAAGGCCTGTTAGTCCAAACTTTGAAGTTGTGGGATCTTTAGATGATAAATCAGGTAATGTTAGCGATGGTGATGATGATGAGGACATGTTTATAGACCTAAGCAAATTACATTCAGATGCAAAGGAAATAATCATTGTTACATCTATATATGAAGCTTTTGAGCGGCGTCAAAATTTTGGTCAAGTAAGAAATGCTTATATCAGAATAATTGATGTCGTCACAAATCAGGAGATTCTTAAGTATGAATTAGATGAGGATTTTTCTTCTGAGACCGCAATTGAATTTGGCCGCATTTATAAACGTGGTGAGACATGGAGGTTTGAAGCTATTGGAAATGGTACTTATCAAGGCTTTGAGGCTTATATCAAGAAATACTCATCATTTTTAAATTAAAAACTAACAAATAAAACCACCTTTATATGGCAATTTCATTATCAAAAGGACAAAAAATCGATCTCACAAAATCTTCAGGCGAAAGTTTGACTAACTTCTGTGTTGGCGTTAACTGGGGAGCAATTGTAACAGAGAAAAAATCATTTTGGGGCGGAACAAAAAAAGAAGTTGAAGATGTTGACTTAGATCTTAGTTGTGTTCTTACTGACGCATCCGGTGAAATGGTGGATTATATATATTCACCAGACTATAATGGATTTCTTCAAAAGAATAATCTGCCTTTAGGAAAACTATCTACAAGGGAAGGCGCTCTAAAACATAGTGGGGATGACAGGAAGGGTGATCTTGATGGCGATGACGGTCTTGATAATGAAATTATTACTGTTGACTTAACTAAATTAAGTAGTAACGTAGATAAGATTTTTTTCTTCCTTAATATCTATTTGAATCAGGGACAAAATTTCGATTTTTCACATGTCCCTTATGCGAAAATCAGAATGTATGAGGGGACTAGTAAAAAAGTAAATACTGTCTTTGCTAACTATGATATTTCAACTAATAGCAGTTTTACTGGAAAAGGAGCCTTAATACTTGGTAAACTATATAGACGCAATAATTTATGGCGATTTGATGCAATAGGTGATCCAACTGAAGACAAGATTTTTTTACAGACATTAAATAATATTTTGAATAATTATGCCAAGTAGGAAGGCGGTATATAATGAGAAGGTTACCAGTATTTGTTTTAATTGACTCTTCAACTTCTATGAAAGGAGAGGCTATAGATGCCGTTAATTCTGGACTAAAAATTCTTCTCAAAGACCTCAGGTCAAATCCATTTATATTAGAGACCGTTTTTCTCAGTGTAATATCCTTCAATACAAAAGCGCAAATTGCGAGACCATTTTCAGATTTACTGCAAGCTGATTCAATTACTATTGAGGCAAAGGGGCAATCAAATTTCGGTTTAGGACTTGATTTATTAATTAATGAAGTAAAAAATAAAATAAATAAAACCTCTAAAGATCAAAAAGGTGATTGGAAACCATTAGTTTTTTTAATGACCGATGGAAGACCAAGTTGTGCTTGGAAAAAAAAGTTAAAAGAATTTCTTGCACTTAATATTGGACAATGGATAATTTATGCATGCGTAATAAAAACCAATTTAAATATTATCGAGTCAATGGGAGGGAGCATAATTATTTTGAATAATAAAAATAATGAAAGTGTAATCAAATTCTTTAAATGGATTAGTAATTCAGTTGGTAGCCATTCAAAAAGTATTGTTCAAAATCAAAAAGAAAACTACCAAAATGAAAAATTTAAAATTATACTAGATTCATGAGAAGATTACCAGTATATATTTTAATTGAAACCGCAGGCGGAATGCGTGGAGAACGCATCGAAGCTGTTAAAAACGGTTTGGATGTCATGCTTAGTAAACTACGCCAGGATCCTTTTGCTTTAGAATCAGTTTTTATCAGTTTAATTAGGTTTGATAGAATAGCAGAGGTAATTGTTCCGCTGACAGAATTGGAATTGCTTCAGATTCCTGATATTGAAATTCCGCAATCTTCACCACCTCATACCGGTGAAGCTTTAGAATTTCTATGTGAGCAAATAGAAAAAGAGATTATTAAAAGCACTGAAGGACAAAAAGGCGACTGGAGGCCACTCTTATTTATTCTAACTCGTGGAGTTCCTGCTGACAAGGAAAAATTTAAATCGGTGGTTAATCGTGTTAAGTCAAAAAACTTTGCTACAATAGTTGCATGCACTGCTGGTTCAAGAGGTTCAGAGGATGACTTAAAAATGCTTACAAACCATGTTGTACATTTAGATACTGCTGATAGTTCAACTTTGTCCTCTTTTTTTAAATGGGTTTCTTCTTCAATTGGTGTTGGTAATCTAAGTACATCAAGTAATGAAGATATTGTTTTACCACCTCCACCGCCAGAGGTTCAACCTGTGCTATAATAAAAATGATAATAATTAAATCTGTAATATTTATTCTGTTGATTGGGCTTTGCCTCTATTCAAAAATGTTGCCTCATGCAACATTATTAAATCCTAAAGCAATGAAATATTTTTCTTTTTTGGATAAATTATTCAAGCCGACTTGTTCTTTTGTTTCAAGAACATTACCTACTAAATGGGAAATTGGTTACAACGGCTTAAAACTTGACTTTGGACAAGTAATAGTATTTGCACTTTTATTAATCATCTATCGATCAATATGAGAAGACTGCCTGTTTACTTTCTAATAGATGTCTCAGAATCTATGGTGGGAGATCAAATTAATTCTGTAGAAGAAGGAATATCTCATGTAATTCAAGAATTAAAAAAAGATCCTTATGCTTTAGAGACTGTTTTCATAAGCATCACTGTTTTTGCAGGCAAAGCCAAAACGATTATTCCACTGACAGACATTATTACTTTTTACCCCCCAAATTTTTCAATAGGAAGCGGTACGAATTTAGGTGATGGGTTGGGTCAACTAATGCATGAAATGCGAAAGAACCATGTGCCAACTACCCCAGAAAAAAAGGGTGATTGGAGACCTATTGTTTTCTTGTTTTCGGATGGAGCCCCCACTGACAATCCTAGTTCAGCTATTAATGAGTGGCGCCTGAATTGGTCGAGTAAATGTAGTTTAATAGCTATTTCTTTAGGCGATGCTCAAAGTATGAACAAATTGAAAGAGTTAACTCAGGATGTATATTTAATAAATGATACCTCAGCCAGTACTTACAAGAATTTTTTCAAATGGGTAACTGCTTCAATTAAAGCTTCTAGTGTTAGCGTAACGGATAAAGGAAATCATCAGATGGCAAACACGTCCGGATTGAGTTTGGAAAAAGTAAATCAAAGTGCTGGTGAGATCGATTCAAATAATTTAGATCTAAATTTTGCGGTTTTTATTGCAAAATGTCAAAACACAAAACGGGAGTACTTGATCAAGTATAAAAAGCAAATTCAGGAGAATGAATTTTCTTCTAGCCTTGGATTTGGCACATTAGTATATCGCTTAGCCGGAGCTTATCAAGTAAATCAAGAATACCATGAGCTTAGTTCTGATGCCCAAATAGACCAAAAGCTTTCAACAGAAAATCTTCAAGGATTTCCTACTTGCCCATGTTGTGGAAATCAATTTGGTGTTGCTGTATGTTCTTGTAATAAAATTTTATGTTCCGGTGAGGAACAAGTAACTACCTGTCCGTGGTGCGGCACACAAGGTCAATATGGTCACGGTTCAGGTTCAATTGATTTAAATCGAAACCTTGGATAATATGGAAAAGGCAACTCAATACTTAAAAAACTTATTGCAAGCTAAAGGTATACTTATTGAAGAAAAGCATGTCCCGCTGCTAAGCAAAATTTGTGAAACAAATGAAATAAAGGAATCTATTGACTCTATCACTTTAATGCAAGACAAAATGATTAATGCCTGGAATAAAAATGTAAAAATTAATGACTTTATTTGCTCAGCGATCACCATTCCAAATGCCACAGTTGGAAAACCATATACACATGTTTTTGACATGTCAAAAGAGCCTTTTAAAGGAATAAAAATTCTTAGTGTTAATGGTCAAGATCTAAATATTACTTATGATCAAGTTTCAAACTCAATCTCAAGTACATTCAGCAACTCTGGTCAATTCAAAATTGAAATTAGTTTTAAATTGGAAGAAGAATCAGTAGACGATGTTGCTGGAATAAAAGAAGTTAAATTACTAGTGAATCCAGATCCAAAATCATTATGGAAAAATCTTGATTCTGATCGTAATGATCCATACTGGAAAGAAGATAATGCTTCATCTTCTGGTGTATTAGGATCTAAAAAGTTAATTGTTGGTTCTAAAAGAGGTCGTTCTCACGCTCATGAGGGGATTTTTCGAGACGATGATTTTGCTTATGATTTTTCATCCGTAGATGGATGGGGTATAATGGCTGTTGCTGATGGCGCAGGATCAGCAAAATACAGTAGAAAAGGTTCGATTCTTGCTTGCGATAGAGTTGTTGAATACTTTAAAAACTTACCAGTTGAAGAAACAACTAAATTATCTGAAGCTATTGCTTCAGAAATATTAGAATCAAACGAATTAAATCAAAAAACAATTAGTTCTTTTTGTATAACACACTTGGGTAAAGCTGCCTTTTCTGCGCTAAATGCAATTAAAGAAGAAGCCAATCAGAAGGGAGCGCAAATCAAAGACTATTCTACAACTTTAATATTTGCTTTCGTAAAAGATTTTGGCGATAAGTTATTTGTTTCCTCCTTTTGGGTAGGTGATGGCGGAATAGGAATTTACTCCAACGAACCAAATTCAGTAAGCTTACTTGGCTGTCCCGATAGTGGTGAATTTTCTGGACAGACAAGATTTTTGACCATGAATGAAATTTTTGTTGACAATGATTATATCAAAAGGATTAAATACAAGATTGTTGATAAAAACTGTAAATTAATTTTGATGACGGATGGAATAACTGATGCGAAATTTCAAACTGATGCAGCTCTTGAAAATATTGAAATCTGGAATTCATTCATGGACGACTTGAACGGCAGTAATGAAGAAAAAATCAAAATAGATTTTGACGCTGACATAAAAATATCAGAAGATTCTTTAATGAACTGGATGGATTTCTGGAGCCCAGGTAATCATGATGATAGAACGCTGGCTATCTTCTATTAGAATTTAAAGTTTGTAGCATGAAAACAATTTCAGTTGTATCAAATTCAGGACAAAATTATCAGTTCGTAGATAATGGATTGCCAATGCAAGGGGGTGTTAAAGACGTATATTTTGCACCTGATAAATCTTATGTAGTTGCCTTTTTTAGAGATCACCAAGATGTTCAGGCAAAAGATCGTTTAGACAATATCGTAAAAAGATATCGTGAGAGCATATTCAATCAACCAGGTGGTGATTACTGGAAGAATTTATTTTGTTGGCCATATGATATAATTGAACATAATGGTAAGCTAGGAATTATTGTTCCAGTTTACAATAGTTGTTATTTTTTCCAGAAAGGATTTAACCCAGGAGCAGCAAACTTATCATCAATAAAAGGAAAGGAAAAAGAAGGAAAATGGTTTGCCTCTAGCAGATATAGAAACAAGACGTATAAACTACATTTAGATTCAAGCGAACTTGGTGATTGGGGTAAGTACATCAGGATTTGCTTGAATGTTAGTAGAGCAGTTGCGCGTATGCACGCTGCTGGACTTGCTCACTCAGACTTATCTTATAAAAATGTTTTAATTGATCCAATAACAGGTAATGCCTCAATAATTGATATTGATGGCTTAGTTGTTCCGGGAAAGTTCCCGCCTGATGTTATAGGCACTCCAGATTTTATTGCTCCTGAGGTTTTGTCTACTATGAGCCTCGATAAAAGAGATCCAAATCGCAAGTTGCCTAGTATGCAAACAGACAGGCACGCATTGGCCGTGATGATCTACATGTATCTTTTATACAGACATCCTTTAAAAGGAGGTAATTACTTTGGAACCGGTGACTCAACGCAAGAGGATAATTTAATGATGGGCTCTAAGGCTCTATTCATTGAGCATCCTACCGATAAAGCAAATAGACCAAAATCAAATCAAACTGATCCTCGAGAGTTGCCTTGGGCAGACATTAATAAGTTACCCTATTCCATTTGTGGCCCCTATCTCAAGTCATTATTTGATAGAGCATTTATTGAGGGTTTACATAATCCAAGTAGAAGACCAAGCGCAGAAGAATGGAAAGATGCATTAATAAAAACAGTTGATTTAATGCAACCCTGCCAGAATACATCCTGTGAGCAAAAATGGTTTGTTTTTGATAATAACAGTAATCCCAAATGTCCTTTTTGCAATACTCCTTACAGAGGCCAATTGCCTGTTCTTGATCTGTATTATGCCCCTACTCCCGGTAATTATCGATTGGATAATCATAGAATCATGGTGTATTCAGGACAGAATTTATACCAATGGCATGTAAATAGAAATATTACACCGAATGAGAAGTTAACAGATGAACAAAAGCGACCGGTTGGTGATTTTCATTTCCACAACAATAAATGGATACTAATAAATCGCACAATGCCTGACTTAATTGATGTTCAAACAAAGCAGAATATAGCAATTGGAGCATCTGTTGATTTGACAGAAGGTAAGCAGCTATTGCTCTCAAAAGAAGCTGGGGGAAGATTGGTAAATGTGAAGTTAATTACTAGTTAAGGTGAAATATTTAGAACCAGAAATAATTAGAGGCAGCTGGAGTGATTTGATAGGTCATTCGAAAGAACAGTGTTTCAAACATTATTCTTTTGATTTCTGGAGTACAATTGCCTTTTCAAATCCAAAATTTAAATCCGAAAGAACAAAGTATTTTTCAAACTTATTTGATTATAAAATTGAACAAAATTTGATTACTAAAGTCTTTGCAGAGGTTGGTAAAAATTACAATGATATCATTGAGAGTGGTGGTCAAACTTTATCAGTTGATGCACTATATGACTCTGTTTTTCAAAAACTAAATGTAAATCCTGGGTTATCAATAGAAAATATTAAATCCGATGTCATCGAAATATTCTTGAAGTACCCCCCATTAATAGCGGCAGATTTCTTTACATTTTTAAATTCAATCAACTTAAATTCAACCTCTATTTCAATTACGAGTAATACTGCTTTTATACCTGGACAGGTAATTGAAACATTCCTCAAAGAAAATAATCTATTAAATAAGTTTTCTTTTTGTATTTTTTCAGATTTAGAATCTGTCGCAAAGCCAAATGTTGAAATATTCAATAGACTACTTTCAAAGATTACCTCTAATGGTGTTGAGCCCAAAGAAGTAATGCATATTGGGGATAACTTAATTGCTGATTACTCAGGTGCTAACAAGGCTGGACTATCTGCATTTCATTTGATTTCCAATAAGCCTTTAATTCACACAAGAAATGCAATGCATACTATAAGGGATGTAGAAATGATCCCATTTTCAAGAGAGGATTTTAGTAAATTCAAATTCGGCTCTTATACTTTAGCGAAAAAGTTTGGGGTGGATTTGTTTGAATATTTCAAAACTTCCCACTTTGATAAACTTGTATCTAACTTTAAAAAAATAATTGTGTATAGTAGTCCCTATATGCAAATACCTACTTCGAGTTATTATTTGACGGATACTTTTTATAACGCTTTTAGGAATTACTTAGCGTCAAAAAAAATTGAAACTGTTAGGTTAGAATTTGGCAAAATTGAACGGTGTCAAACTTATACGGAAGATTACGGGGCACTAACAGCAGAAGAACGGTTTAATCTTATTAAGAACGACAATTACAAACTTATTACCGTTCCTTCAAAGGATGATTTATGCATTTTTATTGATGACATTTCTATAACCGGCACTCATCAAAGGGTTGTTGAGCATTTGATGGACAGTAATGGTATCGAAACAAATAGCTTTTTCTTGTATTTTGCGAAGTTAAGTGATTCGACCGCGTGTCCTTCATTTGAGAACTACCTAAACTATTCATTTATTGATGAATTTGACAAATTAATTGATTTAATAATTTCTGATGATTATCGAATCACAACAAGAACTACCAAATACATCCTAAGTCAAAAAAATGAGGATCTCTATAAATTAATTAATTCCTTTATTAATAAGGAGAAATTTGAAGTTTGGAATGAACTTGTATATATGTCTTACGAGAATTTGTATAACAGAATGTACCCTTATAAACAGAATCTTGCTAGTTTAGAGGCTAGTTTGCAACAATTAAACTTTTCGGAAATAGTAATTAAAAAATAAAATCAAAAAATGGACAATTTAATCAATCACCCGGGTATAATTGCAGTATTTGGTATTGTAGTTATATTTATGCTTTTACTTGACTTAGGCATATTCAATAAAAAAAGTCATTTAGTCTCAAATAAAGAAGCTGTAATATGGTCTTTAGTTTGGATTAGTATTTCTATGATTTTCAGTGTTTTCATTTATATAATGACAAATGAATCAGCTGGTCTTGAAAAATTCGCTCAATTTCAATCTGCTTATTGGATTGAGAAAGCATTATCTGTTGACAATCTATTTGTATTCATTTTAGTATTTGGATATTTTAACGTGCCTCAAGAGTATCATCATAAGGTTTTGTTTTGGGGAATCATAGGAGCCTTGGTAATGAGGGCATTTTTTATTTTCACAGGAGTAGGATTGATAAGGTTAACTTATCTACCTCCATTTGATTTTATGGGATATAAGTTTGTTTTAGATCATAATATTGAGGATGTGAAAATAAATTACCTGACAAAAGAATTTTATAAACCTAACATCATACTTACTTTATTTGGGTTATTCTTAATTTATGCAGGAATAAAATCATGGTTTGTGAACGATGATGATGATAATGAAAAAGATTTTAGCAAAAGCCCTGGTGCTAAATTTGTTTATAGTTTATTCAGGGTTAGCAAGGAATATGACAAGGATAAGTTTTTTACAATTGAAAAAGGGATTAGAGTTGCAACCCCTTTGCTTGTTGTAGTAGGTGTTATTGAATTTACGGATCTATTGTTTGCAGTTGATTCTATTCCTGCAATTTTTGCAATTGCTCCCAATGACCCATTTATACTTTACACGTCAAATATATTTGCAATATTAGGCTTGCGTTCTTTGTATTTTCTGCTTGCTAATTTCATTCATATGTTCAGCCGTTTGAAATATGGGTTAGCAATTATTTTGGCATTTATCGGGTTTAAAATGGTAATTGCTCCTTTCCTTTATATATCATCCGCTGTTTCTTTAGCTTTAGTTGGTACCGTATTAGTTCTTTCGGTAGTAGCTTCGATAGCATTTCCAGCTATAGAGGACAATGTCGATAACTAATGCAATAGATTTTCCCTCCAAAAATATTGGATAAATCAGGAAAGGAAAAAACCTTGTAATCATTCTTTAGATTGCACTATGTAATTACTACTAAAGTGAAGAAGGTTTAACCCACTCGTAAATCGGATCGCGTTTAATGTTACTGTTTCTTTGAATATTACGAAATTGTGGTACGTTGGAAATCACCTATCGGTTTTCAACAAACCAATGTGCTTTTGGTGGATTGGTATTTTAGGGCAGGAAGGTTGTTGATTGGTTCTTGGGCGTGATTGTAATCTTCTAGCCATTCATCAGTGATTTCCCACAACTGATAAATATCTTCAAAGATGTAAGCATAATGTACACCCGGGCGGAACGGGCATTTGAATCGCTCGATAAAAGCATTTTTCATGGGTCGTCAGGGTTGAATATGCTGATGGAGAATGTCGCATTGAGCGCCCCAGTTTGTAAGTATCCCAAAACTGACAGTTGAAAAGTATAGAATTTTCCTAATTTCAATATCTGTGATATGTACACGTTTACCGATGTTCAAGTATGTTGTTTAGACCCTTCATAAGCACGACCCTTGAGTATCCACGGTCGTTTTATGCCGTGAAATGGGCATTGTTTCCTGGGACCTATTTCAAGGGGAAATCTAGAGGCATCATATGCGTTCGATAAGGCCTAATCGTCCAATGGGCTAAACCCCAAATAATAAGTGCCGATACGGTCTTGGGTTCATTACCAAAGAATTTGAGTGGTGGTGCAAAGGATAAGAAATTGAGATTCAATTTATCCAACCAGTTAGGCCTATGCAGAATGGCTATATCGAAAGGTTTAACAGAGTCTACCGCGAAGCCATTCTTGAGGCTCACCTTTTTACCGATATCCGAGAAGTACGAGACCTGACTAAAGAATGGATGGATGAATACAACCAAAGACGACCCCATGAAGCACTACAAAACCAAACACCGTCCGAACACAAACAACAAATCCTATCTCTAACTTTACATTTTTAAACTGTCTGGAAAAAGGGACACTTACACATCTTTGTAGCCAGTGAGCAAGATGCTATTTACTGGCTGCGCAATATCTTAGAGGCAGCACCCAAAACCGAGCAAGACCTGCACCCGCTATGGATGAAGGAAGTGGCCGGGAATATGCGTAAAGGTGATGTTTTACCAGAGATGAGACACATACTAGATGATAATTTTCTAAAAGATGAAAAGGGAAGGTGGTTTGTGCCTGATATGGAAAACGAAACTCAATTAGAAAGAGTACGGATTAAACGCCTGCTCAAGCAGTTTGAAACCTACAAAACCGAAGCCTACAAACCCATAGGCAAAATCAAAGAAGCCCGGGTAGAAGCCCTGCGTGCCGGTTTCAAACAATGCTACCAAGACAAAGATTTTAAAACCATCGTACAAATAGGCGACCGCATCCCCAACAACCTGCTCATGGAAGACGAGGTGCTGTTGCAGTTTTATGATATAGCGAGTTCGAGAGTTTAACGATTGATATATCATTCACTAAACATATTTTATAGGCTTAATGAACGATTTATCATTCATCTTGCTTGCTAATTCAAAAAAGCATTATATTTGCATGATAAATCATTCACTAATAATAAATAATGGGCATTATGACTGATAAATCATTCAAAGAATGGGCTCCTAAGAGCGATAAAGCATTAGCTGAGTACATTGGCGTATTTGTAAGGCACCATCGTATGGAGCAGAATAAAACGCAGGATGAGCTGGCAACAGCGGCCGGAATCAGTCGATCTACCCTGAGTTTGCTGGAGCGTGGTGAAACCGTTACAGTAACTACGCTGATTCAGGTGTTGCGGGTTTTAGACCAACTATCAGTGCTGCGTGTTTTTGAAGTGAGGGAAACGATAAGCCCATTGGCACTGGCAAAACTGCAAAAGGAAAAACGCCAACGGACACGAAATAAATCAGGGAAAGACGAAAACAAAGGAACAACAGATTGGTAAATGATGAAGGTAGCAGAAGTAAAAATATGGGGGAAGTTAGTAGGTGCCGTAGCATGGGACGCAGACAATGAGTTGGCTACTTTTGAATACGATCCCAAATTCAAGCAATTAGGTTGGGATTTGGCTCCGCTAAAAATGCCTGTTTCTGATAATCGGAATCAGTTTGAATTTCCCGAACTGCGAAAGGATAAAAATTCAGCATACGATACCTTCAAAGGTTTACCCGGTTTGTTGGCCGATGCTTTACCTGACAAATACGGAAATCAGTTGATTAATCTTTGGCTGGCACAGCAAGGTCGGCCACAGGATAGCATGAATCCGGTTGAAATGCTTTGCTTCATAGGCACTCGGGGCATGGGTGCCCTGGAATTTGAGCCTGCTGTACTCAAGGAAAATAAAAGAACATTTTCTATTGAAATGGATAGCCTGGTAGCTACAGCACAAAAGATGCTCGACCAACGTGAAGCGTTTACAACCAATCTCAATAAAGACGAAGAACAAGCTGTATTGGAGATTTTGAAGATAGGTACATCTGCCGGTGGTGCTCGTCCGAAGGCGGTCATTGCATGGAATGAGAAAACAGGAGAGGTAAAATCGGGGCAAACCAAAGCACCAAAGGGATTCGAGCATTGGCTTATCAAGCTAGATGGGGTAAGCGATGCACAGTTGGGCAGCAGTAGTGGCTACGGCAGAGTAGAAATGGCATACTACAATATGGCAAAGGCATGCGGTATCGAAATGATGCCATCACGCTTGTTGGAAGAAAACGGAAGGGCACATTTTATGACCAAACGTTTTGACCGGGAAGGCGGTGCAACAAAGCATCATATACAAACTTTTTGTGCCTTGAAGCATTTCGACTACAACTTGGTTAGTAGTTTCAGCTATGAGCAACTTTTTCAGTGCATGCGGGAGTTAAAACTTACTTATGCGGATGCAGAGCAAATGTTCAGAAGAATGGTTTTTAACGTGATTGCAAGGAATTGTGATGACCACACCAAGAATTTTTCCTTTTTATTAAAACAAGACAGGAAATGGGAGCTCGCCCCAGCATACGATGTATGTCACGCCTTTCGTCCGGGTAGTGAATGGGTGAGTCAGCATGCATTAAGCGTCAATGGCAAAAGAAAAGACATTACAAAAGCAGACTTATTGGTGATTGGGGAATCCATTCGCTGTAAAAAAGCGTCAGAGATAATAGATGAGATCAACGGCAAGGTCAATCAATGGAAAAGATTTGCAGATGAGGTAAACGTGCAGCCAACACTTCGTGATGAAATAGCCAAAACCCTTCTAAACCTTGAAAAATGAGATACAAGGGCAAGGCATGTGAAATAATAGGCGAAAAAGAGGTGTTCGGGCAACGCATTGCCTGGATACGCCTGATGGAGGATGGAAGCTTTCATGAAGTCCCCTGTGATGAATTGGAAAAACCAAGTACGGAGTTTTCCATGCCTTATTTACGTTTTGTATCCATTGCCGCAAAAATCAAGGACGAGGTTGCTCGTAAAAACATTTTAGCTCCTTATGAGAGCAGTTTGATTCCCTTACCACATCAGATTTTGGTAATGGAAAAAGTAATGCAGTCCAACCAAAATCGTTTTATGCTGGCTGGAAAAAGGGGTACTTACACTTATACCGACTTTATACAAGGTTGACTTGCGGAGAAAACTATGATTATTTGCCGCATATTTGCGGAGAATAATGACTATATTTGCCGCAATATTAACTTTAAACA
>Ga0214921_10005527_pt1 | contig 17822 bp, 15 predicted proteins | sample LL1505_MetaG_FD_177992 | JGI IMG/M metagenome (GOLD analysis project Ga0214921, IMG submission 177992) | Freshwater microbial communities from Lake Lanier, Atlanta, Georgia, United States - LL-1505 | ecosystem: Environmental > Aquatic > Freshwater > Lake | place: USA: Georgia | collected...
GATTTAACAAAAATGCCGAGTATGCCCGTTAAAAAATCTGGGAATAGTTCATCTAGAATCCTAAAAATCCCTGGTCTCTTATTGAGACTGGGGGTTTTTTCGTTTAAGATTCTCCTATGAACATTGTAAAAATTTATACAACGACCATCTGTCCTTACTGTCATGCTGCCAAGCGGCTCTTCAAGTCATTGGGTGTTCCTTTTGAGGAAATCAGTCTTGAGGGTAACCACGAAGAGCGCATGCGCCTGTCGGAAGCCAATGGCGGATGGCGTACTGTGCCCATGATTTTTGTGGGCGACCGCTTCATTGGTGGATTTGATGACGCGAAGAAGTTAAATGACAGCGGTCAATTATTGCCGATGATTAACGGTTCTGAGCCGTGAAACCCACGGTATCCATGGCTAATGTTTTTTTGCTTTTAGTGGCGCTCCTTGGCACTGTTGGTTGGATCTGGGATCGCGAGCATGCACGTCAAGTGCAAGCCAAAAAGAAAATCATACCCAAAGTCGAACAGCCAGTCTTAGAACAGCCGAAAGAGCCTTTTGCCGCCGCGGAAATGGCAGTCTACCGCAAAATTCTCGTGAGTTATTCGACCGGTGATTTTGCGACCGCAACGGCTGAGGTGCAGCAGGCATTAGCCGCTAGCAATACCACGGAAGCTTTTCGTGAGTGGTTGACCCGTCAGCTTCCTATTCTTATGACGAGTCAAGGCTGGATGAAGATTAAGACGCAAGACTGTGATGAGGCTATTAAGATCTTTTACCGCGTCCTTGGTTTATCTCCGGTGCCCGAGGCACAAAAGGGACTTGGGTATTGTTTACGCGTCACACAAAATTGGCCCGAGGCAGCGAGTTATCTGGCAACTTATGTTTTGGCGAGGCCCGCTGATGTCGAAGGGCGATTAGTTTACGCAGATACCCTTGAATCTCTGGGCCGATATGACGATGCAGTGACAATCTTAGAGGCCGCCGCAAATCAAGAAGGCCTCGATCCAGACACCTTGAAGATGGCCAAAGATCGTTTAGCCGCCATGCGGGCAAAAGCAAAAAGCGGCGCCGGCCAAAAAACTGAACGTAGCGAGCATTTTTTTGTGAGCTACCGCGAAGACGACCATGATGGAATTTTGCGTGAAGTTCTTGAGATACTTGAATCCGCTCTCAATGAGTACTCGGAGGTGCTGGGTATTGCTCCGCCTGGGTCACCCATCGAAGTGATCTTGTATCGCAAGGAAGAATTTCTTGACGTCATCCCTGGGGGGCCCGGTTGGGCTGAAGGTGTTTTTGACGGTAGGATGCGCGTGCCTGTGTCGCGGGACATGCTGACGGATGTTAATGGTCGACTTGCGATTATTTTGCGTCATGAATTATCCCATGCCGTTATGTCCCATCGTGCCAATGGTCGCGCTTGGCCGACGTGGTTTGACGAAGGATTAGCCCAGTATTTGGCCTGTCGCAAGCGGGCGTGTGAGCAGTTTAGATTTCCTGCGACGCCAGGAATTTTCAGTGCGTCAGAGGTTTTGGCCAAGCCATTTGTGTCTCTAGATACCGTTGAGGCTGGGCGCGCCTACTTACATAGTCTTTATTTAACGCATGCAATGGTGCGGTCTAAGGGAGAATCGGTGCTTGATTTTATTTCTTCCCGCGTGCCGCCAACCGGCACATTGACGTCAGATTTTATTGCGGAAGTAGCAGGCTGGGGTTCTTTTGCGGATATGTGGCAAGAGGCGTCGCAACGGTGGGCGAAGCGCGAGTAGCTTTAGTTTATCAGTTGTTTTATTTAACGTCGCTGCTGATTCAATCATCAACCAGGTGGGTGTCCCCTCGAGAGTGGTCGTCCCCTCTCGAGCCATTCGACCATGAGCTTTTTGATCATGGTTTGGTAGGGAGTTTTCTCCTGGGTGGCCTTAAATTTGAAAGCCGCAAGCAGTGGCTCAGGGATCTTGATGCTTATGAGTTTGCTTTTATGTTGGGCCCTCGGATCCACCATATTTCTGAAATCCTCAAGGAATTGGACTATGGGCGTCACGTCGTCCAAGTCCGATCCCACAATTTGAGATGGACTAGCCAATTGGATGGGGCGTTTTGTTTTTTTTGCCGGCCCGATCTTGGATTTTTTTGATTTTTTATCTTTAGATTTTTTCATTTTAAAAGTTCCTTGAGGACTTTAACATCTTCCAAGTCTTGCGGTCGTCCTGATTTTTTCTTCATCCGTATAAGATCTTCGATGGAGAGAACCTTCAAAGTCATAAGCCCCATTTTTTTGTCCACTGAACGCATTTCACTGAGATCATGGGTCAAAATAATATCGACCACCTCCAGTGGGTTTGCGGGGTTGTGAAATCTCCAGGCCACTAGGTTTCTGCGGGTAATATATTCTTCTTTAAAATTAAATATTTCCTCGCCCGTCACGGGAAGGCGTGGTTCAAATCCTAGGTTTTTTAAACAGCGTTCTACTGCCTTGAATACATCACTTGAATGCTTGATCACAATATCAAGATCCACTGTTCCCCTCGGCGCGCCGTGAAGTGCAACAGCGACTCCGCCGACAATGGCGTAGGGGATTTTATTATGACGCAATGCCTTGGAAATTCGCTCGATTAGGGCCATGTCGCACCTCGGTATATACCAGTATATACCAAAATAGATTTGATTTCAATTCCCACAAACTGGGGCCACCTGATTGCTGATTCAATCATCAACCAGGTGGGTGTCCCCAGTGTTCTAGCTTTGATCCACGCGCTTTAATTGCCGGTTATCGCTTGGGCGTGAAAGTCAACGTGATCAGCGATGAATGTGGAGATGAAATAATAACTATGATCGTAACCTGAGCGCTTGCGATAGTCGTAGCTCTGGCCGGAAGTCTTCGCAGCGGAGACAAAAGCTTCGGGGTGTAATTGTGCTTCAAGATAAATATCCGTCAAACCTTGCTCGATCAAAATTTCGCGCGGGTGTTTAGATCCTGCCATTAATAATTCACAGGCATCGTATTTTTTCCATTCAGTTTGATCGTCACCAAGGTAGCCTCGCATGGCTTTTTTGCCCCACGGGACTTGTACTGGATTGCAAATCGGAGCAAATGCAGAGATCGAACAAAATTTTTCTGGTTGCCGCAGGCCGATGACAAGAGCTCCGTGTCCGCCCATGGAGTGGCCCATAATAGAGATTTTGTTTTCTACGCCGAAGTTTTTCGTTATGAGTTCATAAAACTCTTCGGAGACATAGCTGTACATGCGGTAGTGGTCTTTGTAACCGGATGTTGTGGCATTCACGTAAAAACCAGCACCTACGCCGAAATCCCAAGATTCGGATTCTCCTGGAAGACTAAGTCCCCGTGGCGACGTGTCAGGACAGGCCACCATCAGGCCGTGTTTGGCCAGCGCCTGAAAAGCGCCAGCTTTGACCATGAAATTTTCTTCTGTGCAGGTCAATCCCGAAAGCCAAATCACACAGCCAGTTATTTGGCCGGCAGGCATGAAATATGAAAACTTCATTTTCGTGCTTGTTTCACGCGAATGATGCTCACAATAATAAACGACCCCCTCGAAACATCGATGTTCCTTGATGCGTGTCAAGTCTGATGTCATGCGTCTGGTCCTTTTTGGAGTAGTAGTTCGATCGTTGCTGCGGCAATCAATTAGAATACAATGACAGAGCGAATACTTGTTCCCTCGTGCATGTAATCAAAAGCTTTGTTGATATCTTTGAGAGGCAGCGTGTAGGTCACCATGTCGTCGATATTGATTTCGCCCTTCATATATTGCTCAACATATCGAGGCAGTTCAGTGCGTCCTTTGACTCCGCCAAACGCAGTACCTTTCCAGACTCGTCCCGTGACAAGCTGAAATGGTCGGGTTGATATTTCTTGTCCTGCACCAGCAACGCCGATGATGACTGACTGGCCCCAGCCGCGGTGGGCGCATTCAAGTGCCGCGCGCATGAGTTGGACACTGCCAACGCATTCAAACGAATAATCGACGCCCCACTCAGTCATTTCCACAATCACTTGCTGGACGGGTCGCTCGTGTTTAGTTGGGTTGACGAAATCTGTGGCCCCTAGTTTTTTTGCCATTTCCCATTTTGAGTCGTTAATGTCGACAGCGATAATGCGGGACGCTTTGGCCATCTTGGCACCTTGAATGACGGAAAGTCCGATTCCGCCAAGTCCAAACACAGCCACGGTTGCGCCGGCTTCGACTTTTGCCGTGTTAAGAACAGCGCCGATTCCCGTTGTCACGCCGCAGCCTAACAAACAAATCTTGTCGAGTGGTGCGTACTGGTTCACTTTTGCAAGTGCGATCTCAGGGACCACTGTGTATTCCGCAAAAGTTGAGCAACCCATGTAGTGATAGATCGGTTTGCCGTCTTTAGAAAAACGCGTCGTTCCATCGGGCATCAGCCCTTTGCCTTGAGTTGCGCGAATCTTGACACAGAGATTTGTTTTTCCAGAAAGGCAGAATTTACACTCGCGACACTCTGGAGTGTAGAGTGGGATCACATGATCGCCTTTTTGAAGGCTCGTCACACCAGGACCTACTTCCGCGACGATGCCGCCGCCCTCATGGCCTAAAATCGCGGGAAAAATGCCTTCAGGATCAGCTCCCGATAAAGTGAATGCGTCGGTGTGGCAAACTCCCGTCGCCACCATTTTGACTAAAACTTCACCAGCTTTGGGTGGCGCAAGATCGATTTCTTCGACCTTTAACGGTTGTCCTGGGCCCCAAGCAACGGCAGCTTTGATTTTCATAATTTTTTTGATCCTCGCGACAAGCGGATAGGGTTCCTACGTAAGGTCCCGTTACTTTGACACAATTTAGACTTCGTATCCACAAAACTATGGCATTCGGGTCAAAATTTAATTCCTCGACATAAAATTCGATCTTGCACTCACATCGAGAGGCTAGTTATCTGTATGAATAGACGGCAACGTAGTTTGTAATTTCGGTACGATTTTGAGACTCTAGTGTGTCAATTAAATCTGAAACTAAACAGAGGTATCTATGAGCGAAGTTTTAGTTGTAGCAAGCAAAGTTAAGCAATTAATCAAGAAGCAAGCGGATATGAATACTGCGGCGAGTGTCATGGAAGCGCTTAGTAAAGTCGTTGAGCGTGAAGTTTCTAAAGCCATTGAAAAAGCCAAAGCTGATAAGCGTAAGACTGTGATGGACCGCGATTTTGAAGGTTAATTAAAACATTAAGAAAATAATCGGCGGCCTTTTAGAAGGCCGCCTTTTTTTTCGATTTTAAAACCGCATCGTGATTTTTTCTCAACGAGATAAAAATCGATAAAACCAGAATCGAGAGCAGGATTAGCGATGCGTAGCCTCGGCCGTAATCTAGGCCGCCTTTTTCCGGTGATTTAGTTAGAACATCGCCAAAAGTTGCGCCAAATGGGCGTGTTAAAATAAATGCCATCCAAAACAAGAATACTTTGGAAATCTTCGTAAAATAATGAAGTGTCAATAGAAATAAAAGTGCAACTGTAACCAGTAGCCAACTACCGAAAAAACCAAGTCCCGAATCGTCCGCTAAAAAGTCACCAGCGGCTGTGCCAAGGGTGTTAGAAAAAAGTATTGTAATCCAGCAAAAAATCTCAGCGCTGCGACTTCTGATATTATTTACATCGAGACTTCCAATGAAATACTTCCAAGCCGCAAGAACCGTCATTAAAATAGTTACAAGAATTGCCGCCCCGTTCGTGTAGCCAAGTTGAAGAGTTCGATCCATATAGTCGGACAATGTGGTTCCAGCTGTGCTTGTTGCAACAATAACCGTCCAGTAGAGAAAGGGACGATGTGCAGTTGAAATCAGTTGTACACATAGAGCAAGGACAAATATGCTGAAGAAAATAAGAGTACTTCGTAAGTAGCCAACATTCATTGTCATCGATAGCCAGTCCCCACCAGTTTCACCTAATGTTGTGGCGCTAATCTTCATTAGCCAAAACAACGCAGTGATCTGAGGTAACTTAGTTTGGAATTCGTTTTCGGTGGCTGCAGCGTTAGCAGTATTATTCATCTGGGAGGTCTCCATAGGATGTCTCGACAGGACCTTAATATACAATAATTTCGTGCGGTAATCAGGGAATCAAGAAACTATTTTGCGTCAAATTGGCAGCAGACGTTCCTTAAGCACAAAAACCGACGCGCCGATGTCCCTTTTGTTTCTCACACGCGTGACGTTTCAAGCCGTGTCAAAATAGATTGTAAGTCATCAAAACTATTATCATTTAGCTGGTTCCCTTAAGTTTTCTCAATGAATCGCCGATCCTACCCTTACAGAGAGCCCGGATGTTGGGTTCGTGTTGTCACTGTCATTTATTTGGACTTAAGTGAGGCCAGCTATGATTTCAAGAATTATCGTGCTAGCGATGATGGTCTCGGCGCAACTGTTCGGATGCCTTCCAGCAAATAGTGATTCAAGAACTCGAGCGCTTAGGCCAGGAATCGACCTAGGCGCAACAAAAAACTACCGAGACATCGTTATTTTTTACGCGAATGAGACACCCGATACGCCTTTAGTTAGAGGTTACTACCAAAGAATAGATTCGATTCTTACAAGCCTGAATTCCACAGAGCCAAATAGCGTCTATGACCGCATCAGAAACGGATATCAGAACGACTTGGCGCAATTTCCAACCCAAGTGCGTAAAGATGTTTTGGGTCTAAAGAAAGTCATCTGTGAAGAGAAGCGTTTCAAATCTTCAGGACTTTTTATTTTTACTAATGAGTTAGCACGTGCTGGTCAATTTGAATATTGCTTGCCGAATATTGAAGGAATTCAAAAGGGCTCATTGGCGATTCAAATTCCGGCGGCCCATCGTGAGGACTTCCGCTATGCACAGTCACCATTGGCGATTCCTGCTAGTTTAGATGCTATGCGTGAAGCCATTCGTCATGAATTAGAATCTCGCGAAATGCCCCTTACGGATCAGCGTTTTGTCTGGATTTCAAAATCGCACGGATCGTCGGATCTACTAATTACACCAAAGCTACTGCACAGGGTTGATCAGATGAGTGATACTGGTCTTCGCTCTTACTTTAAGGGATTAGCCGCGCGTACGTCGCTTGGCGAGATTAGACCGGCCGCCTTAACCGTTGGCGCAACTATGCTTGGCGATCTAAGGATAGGTGCTAGAAGTCTTAAAGATGTGGCAGTCGTCGGCGATCTTAAGTTTAGTGACTTAAAGTTCAGTGATTTAAAGTTCAGCGATCTGAAGGTCGGTGATCTTAAATTTAGCGATCTCAAAGTCGGTGATCTCAAACTTGGTGATTTGAAATCAAGTGACTTAAAAGTTGGTGACCTTAAAACCAGCGACTTAAAGACTGGAGATCTAAAATTAGGAGACCTGAAGCTTGGGGACTTGAAGTACGGAGATCTAAAGATTAGTGAGCTGAAAGTCGGTGATTTGAAATTAGGCGAGCTAAAGGCAGGAGATCTCAAGGACGGCGACTTGGCTTCCGACGAGAATCCGTCGGCCACTGAGGCCCTCGGTATCACAAAGACGGCTTTTATCAGAGCATTAAAGGAAATAAATCTGCCGTTTCCCCTGATTTTCTTTGAATCATGTAGCAGTGAACTTTCTGAGAGTCTGATTTTAGATCTAAAACAATTTACGCAAGCATCAAACTCCGCAAGCAAGCTCGGTCGTATCTATACATCCGATCGAGGCGGTCTGAAGTTTGAGACGATTAGATATAGTGACCTTAGACCAGTGGATCAAGTGCTGTCCTTTGGTGCTGCGCTTGAAGCGGCATTAGATTCTGCAGCAAGCGGTAACTAAGCCTGTGTGTGGCGGATTAATTAAATTTGACAAATAGTAGTGCTCGATCATCCAGATGAACATACTTCCGACCAGATTCCACGGCAAAGTCAAAGAATTCTTTGCCTGTCTTGAGATTCTTGTTTTCTGTAAGGCCGGTAATGAGCTTTTTGAGTCCACGACTGCCTTCAACGATGCCATCGGTAAATGTCAGTAAAGTAGCGTCTTTTTCGCAGTTGATAGTCATTTTGTTGATTTCGATTTCTGGGTTCAGTCCTATTTGTGAACCCTTCATTGTCGCCAGATTGAATGACCCTTTCTGTCCGACAACCCAACCGACTGACCCGAAATTGTAGCAGTCAACCTGTCGCCCGGATTTCAAAACTGTGACATTCATCACCGTCAGGACTTTGCCTTTGAATAGGCTGAACAAGCGGCGATTCAAAACGCGGATAGTCTCCTCAACAGTGAGTTTGTCATCTTTGCACCCCGCAAGAGCGCTAATGACGGCAGAAACAGTCAATGCGGCCTGCGGGCCTTTCCCGGTGACATCGCCAATAAAAAGTCGGACCTCGTCTGGACCAGCGTCCCAAATATAAAACCAGTCACCTGCGACGGTGTCTGCCGATTCAAAAAAATACTGATAATCGGCCTGCGGCACTGCCCCTGATTTTTTTGAGGGCAGAAGCAGATTTTGAACGGATCTCGCGAGATTTAGTCGTTCTTCAATGACGCGTAGTTCTCCCTGAATTTGCTGTTTCTGAGCTGCGGTGACACCGAACTCGTTTGCCGATATTAGGGCCAGGACGCCGAAAAGCACAAGATCGAAAGCCTGAATGTAGGGGAAGCCCGTGGGATTTAGATTAAAAATATCACCCACCATGAGCGCGATGTGCATGACGAGCGGGTAAATCGAAGCAGCTAACGTCGTGAATAGAATGATGGCTATATTCTTGCGGCCGGGGCTTTTTCCGGAGCGATGTAGTGAGAGCGCCGTGAACAGAGAGCAAGACAAGCCATATCCAGTGGCCGCTAAGCGCAAGAATACTTCCAGGGCAAGTGCTGTATTTACGCTAGTTTTGCCATCAAGGAAGAACAAGATCGCGATGCTTGAAATGCCAAATAAACTCCAGGCTGCGTAGTACATTTTTTTAAAAAAATCGCCGTCGCGTCGGAAGAAGTCATGAAAAAACATCATGAGAAACAAGTCACTGGCGCAAAGAAAAAGCGGCGCCACGACGGCCGTGTCGCCAATGAACTGCTTTAGCCATTGACCGTAAGCTGATTCTAACAAAATCGAGATAGCGCTTAAGAAAATATAGGCAATAAATGAAAACAACTCTCGATTTTGGGCGACAAATATATAGAGCGCTGCAAAAATGAAACAAAACGTCATTTTGGGAATTAAAAACCATAGAAAATAAGTCGTAGAGATCTCGATGGAGCGCCAAGCAGTGCGTTTGAGTTTGTCTTTATCACCGATCAACAGATCCTTTCGATGCGCTATCCCTTGGTAAGGCAGGTCGTCCGGATCAATTTTCATGGCAATATTTAAATCCCCGGAGGCCGGTATCAGGTGGCGCGGGATGGTGGCATTGATTGTTTCGGCTGATCCTTCATCTAACTGTACGCCGTTAATGTAAAGCTCGTAGCGCTTGGCCCAAACATACAAAGAATGAAATACGATCGGTTTGCCCTCATCCATTATTTTTTTGGGAACTTTAATATTGGTTCGCGCGTATACGATATCTCCGGATTTGTAGCCGACTAAAGGGAACTCGCGGGCGGGTAGAATCATTTTTTTTGTGAACTGATCAGAAGGGTAATCTGAGGTTAGGTGACAGTCTTGCGTTGCGCATGGCACGGGTTTGCCGTAGTAGACATCCCAGACAACTCCGTCTTTGGTCAGGTTGTAAAATTCAGGATTGCCGTAGAGGTCATCGCTGGGTGCAATCAATTGCTTGATTTCGCCGCCAATAAAAATAGCTGGGATGATGGCGCAAAATAACGCAACAACTAGTCGAACCTTACTGCGTTCAGCGGGGGCAAAATGACCAGCTGCCCTCGAGCCGCGACTTTCAAATCTGTCGACACTGCGCCAGATCCAAGACCGAGTCAATAATCTGGAATTCGAGTCACTTGACAGATCTGTCATGCTGGCACTCCGCGCATTTAGCGATACCTCATTTTACCACACCTCTGGGTTCGACAGGGCTTGAGATCGAGGGATTTGAGTTCGTTTGGATTAGGGGCAGCCTCTGACTCAAAAATAAGCCTATATAGATATTTGGGGCGCAATGGCAAATAGGCTAAAATATTCAGAATAAATACAAGATTTGTTTTAAATCCGAATATTAACTTGGAGAGTCCATGATCAAATTTTGGAGTAAACGGTTAGAATTTGTCGCGATCATGCTGGCTTGCGCCATGGGCTCCCGTGCTTACAGTGCAGTGACGGTGTCGCAAATAGGGGCGGACACTGTTTATGACATCGTGATTGACGGTATTGAGTTCAAACCGCAGAACATTGGCGGCAAGGAATTCGCCTCAGCAAAATTTAAAGGTGTCGATGCACTTGCTGCCGTGCGGTACAACCTGGGACAACCGGAATTGCCGGTCGTTAGGCTGGTCGTCGACGGTGACGTGCGTGTCGAGGCAATGCCTTCCTTAACAAATGGATTTGTATCCAACAAGTTGCCTCTGAGTCCATCGCAGGTGTCGTGGAGCAAAAACTCAAAGTATCCGCCGCCTGTTTCCTATGACGCAGCGGCCTATGCAGCTGGTTACAAGTCGGGAGTGAAAAGTTTTGAGGTGGTGTCCTCGGGATCATACCGGGGTGTCCCGCGCCAAGTGGTCACTTTAAACGCTCTGCGCTATAGCCCAGCAACTGGAGCGTACCAGCTTCAGACCAGATACAAAGTAACGGTACATAGTTCGCCAAAAACTGAGACGGCGCAGCCAATGCTGGCACTCATCATTGGTGGGAAATTTGCTGAAAGCGATGCCTTACGGCGTCTGGTTGAAATCAAAAAGTTCCAAGGCTTTAATATCCGTAAGATTGTCGTTGGAGCAAATGGCATCTCAAGCGCGCAATCTATTCGGGATGCCTTACGGGCTTTGTATGCAGAAAATGTCAATTTACGTTACGCCATGATTGTCGGCGATATTGATGATGTTCCGGCTCACCGAAGTGAGCATATTTCCGGTGTGACTGACCACTTCTATCGTGCGATTGATACAACTGACTATGAGTCTGACATCAACGCTCCTGACATCGGAGTGGGTCGCATCAGCGTTTCCAACGAGTCCGAGCTTAATGTTGTTGTCGAAAAAATTAAGCGTTACTCAGATGGGCGATCTTTAATTGCTAAAAACAACGCGTCAGGCGACGACTGGATGCGTCACCCTGCCTTTATCACCACTCATGATCGCTATCAGGTCGCAGAAGCAACCCACAATGCCGTCATCGCGAAACATTTTGCGCCGCGCGGTTATTCTCGCGTTTTTCCTGATGCTCAAGAAAAAGGTGGTGACAAGCTTTATCCGATTTCTTTGGGAGCAACGGCGCGACAGATTGTAAGCCACATGGCGCAGGGCCGTTTTATTATTAATTTTAGTGGGCATGGTTCCTACTCTGGCTGGGAGGATGTCACCACTGCTGATGTGCGGTCTTTGAGTGATCCGAATGCATTGCCATGGGTGCTTTCAAATTCATGTATCACGGGTGATTTTCGTCAGGAGCCTGTATTTGCTGAGACATGGTTGAGACATCCAAGCGGGGCTATTGTTTTTTGGGGATCTCTCGATAGCTCCTATTGGGATGAAGACGATATTTTGGAGAAGGCTGCTTACGAGGCGGTTTTCGGCACTGGCATTCGCGATTTCGACTCAATTCATCAGACCGCGCTCGGTGAGGTTTGGCGTCATTATGGCGGCGAAAATCGCAGCAAATATTATCGGGAAACTTATGTGACGTTTGGAGATCCGTCGCTGGAAGTGCGCTTAGATCGTGCAAAAGAACCCGAAATCGAAGGGCCCGTGGCTGTCGTCATGGGTGAGCAATCGGCGCAATGGAAATTGACAGCCGAAGGTCAGCCTGTAGCGTACGCACATATGACGTTAACCAGAGCATCCGATGGTCGGATGACCTCCGCTCGAACCAATAGCGATGGTGAAGCGGAATTGAACCTCGACGTGTTTGGACCTGTGATGGAGCCGCTAACGTTGACGGTTTACGGTGCGGACCTTCGCGGTTTAGTGCGAGAAATAGCCATGGTTGCTCCAAATCAGCCGTACCTCGGGGTGAGCGAGCTCAAAATCAATGGGCGTTCAGAGGGTGTACATGTAGGCGAGCTAGCTCAGCTAGCAGGCGCCGTTGAAAACTTGGGATCAGTGCGAACATCCGGCGGGCGCCTGATGATCAAAGAAATCACTGGACCAGCCCAGATTGTGGGACGTGAGAGCGTGGTAGACGCGCTTGCAAGCCGCGAGCGGCGGTCATTGAATCCAGGGTTGTCATTCAGAGTGAACGCGGAAGCTCGTCTTGATGAAACGATCAGGGTTACGTTTTTCTGGGATACGGCCGAGGGGCAAACAGCTGAATTTGTAAAGTCTTGGAAGCTCATTCGCGCCGGTTTATCTGTTTCAGGAATTGATTATGGTAACGAAACGGTCGAAGGTGTTGGTGCGCAGGGTCCCGTTTACCTAACTTTAAAAAACATCGGCACGGAGACGATTCGCGCTGCGGAGCTCTCCGCTGCTGCTGGCCTCTGCACATCCGAGGTTAAAGGTGCGCTACGTGTGGATGAACTGGCTCCTGGAGCAACATTGCGCGTGGCGATGCCGTTGATGGTTGTGACGAATGGATCTTGTGCAGATGGGCAGCAAGGCCGATTTGCGATTCAAGGCTCGTACGCTAGCGTTGCAGGAAGAGTTTCATTGGTTGCTGAGGCCAGCTATTTAGTCGGAGTCGTTTTATCTGAAGTCGAAAGGTTTGAAGGCTTGGATTTACGGATTCCCGATGGTGATGGATCCAGTTTAATCAAGACCATCCAGATGACAGATTCTGGATCGATCAAGGACATCTCATTGTATTTTAAACTGAGACATACTTTTGTGGGTGACCTGGAAATCCGCCTGGTCAGTCCTTCTGGGAAATCGATAAGTCTGCGTGATCATACTGGTGGTGCCGCCGATGATCTAGAGCAGCGTTTCGGGCGCGGAGGCGCTTCAGTTAAGGAATTAGAAGAATTGGCCGGAACCGAGATGCGCGGCGAATGGCAATTGATTATAAAAGATACGATGGCTCAAGATACTGGAGTTTTAGAGGCAGTTGAGCTGGCGATTCGGCACTGGTGAGGATCCTGGAATACAGATAAAATACGTTGAGGTATGTTAAAGGTCTGCTTGCTAGTGAGAGCGTTTCAATGAATTATCGAATTTGTTTATTACTTGTTTTTCTGTCGGCATCCCCTGCACACGCATTGACAGTGCTGTGCCTCGGGGATTCGCTAACCGAGGGTTTTGGCGTTGCAAAGGATGAGGCATGGCCAGCGGTCGCGGAGAAAATTCTCCGACAGAAGCATCATGACGTGTCTATGGTTAATGCAGGCATCAGTGGGTCAACAACAGCGAGCGGTCCCTCGCGCATCGCTTGGCACTTAAAGTCAAAACAGAAATTTGATTGGCTGTTTTTAGCTTTGGGTGCCAATGATGGTCTGAGAGGGCAGGACGTTGTTGCGGCAAAGAAAAATTTAGCGAAGACCGTTCAGGCGGCCGCAGACGGCGGTATCAAAAAAACAATGATTGCTGGTATGAAAGTTCCGACAAACTACGGAGTGGCCTATGCCAAGAGCTTTTCGGAAATATTTCCTACGCTGGCAAAGGAACTGAAAGCACCGCTGCTGCCTTTTTTACTTGAAGGCGTGGCCGCAAAGCCAGACCTAAACCTTCCTGACGGCATTCACCCTAACGCAGCGGGGCACAAGATTGTTGGGGAGCGCGTCGCAAAGTTTCTGGAGTCGCAACTATGACAAACGATCCAAAAACGGTTCAGCCTCAAAGTAAATTGACGTCTCCCATCATGTCGGCGCGAGCTCTAACCAAATTTTGGGAAACGCCCGCTGGACGTTTAGATGTACTGAAAGGAATCGATCTCACGTTGCAGCGCGGGGAAAAACTCGCGATCATCGGGCCGAGTGGGAGCGGTAAGTCTACACTCTTGGCCATTCTTGGGACGCTCGACCGCCCTAACTCAGGCGCTCTTGTAATAGGAGATACAAATACTGTCGATCTGTCGGATCAAGAGCTGGCGAGATGGCGCGGTAAGTCTTTAGGTATTATATTTCAGCAGTTTCATCTGATGCCTTCGCTGACGGCGTTAGAAAATGTTGCCCTTCCGATGGAAATTTCCGGTGACTCACAGGCGCGACAAAAAGCTCATGAAGCTTTAGCTGAGGTTGGTTTGGCGGCGCGGGCCGAGCATTTGCCGAGTGAGCTTAGTGGTGGAGAGTGTCAGAGGGTCGCGATTGCGCGGGCTCTGGTGACCAGGCCCGCCTTGCTTCTTGCAGACGAACCAAGTGGTAGCCTTGACCCAGACACAGGGGAGCAAATTACCGAGCTTCTTTTTGGATTGGCGAAGCGCCATCAGATGTCGATGATCATCGTGACTCACAATATGGACTTAGCCAATCGATGTGACCGCATCCTGAAAATGAACCATGGTGTGTTATTAAATCTTTAAATGACCGGTGCATTCGAACAATGTCGTTCGTTTCCTTTTCTACAGCAGCTAAGTTGACGTGGCGCCTTGCATGGCGGCAACTCGTCAGCGATAGGTCCTTTGCGTTTTCCATGATTATAAATATGGCGCTTGGTTTGACGGGCTATCTGGCCGTGAGCGGTTTTAATCGTTCTTTTTTGCAAGAGATTCGATCACGGACAAGACAAATTGCGGGCGGAGATGTTGTTGTGTCATCTCGCCAGCCTTGGTCTACAAAGCATCTTGAATTAATTAGCGAGAATCTGCCGTCAGGCGCACAAGCATCAGAGGAAGTATCACTTGTTTCGATGTTGTCGACTAAGAATTCAACGAGGCTGGTCGAGCTTCGGTTTGTTGATGATCAGTTTCCTCTTTATGGCGGTGTCGAGCTTAGAGATCAGGGTAAAATTGCCCCTGGACAGGCATCCAAGATGGTGGCGGGCGATATTTGGATATACCGAGAGCTACAGAGTCAATTGGCACTTAGCTCAAGTGACGAGGTCAAAATCGGTGAAGGGTTGTTCAGGGTTCGCGACGTTGTGATCGATGACCCGTCATCAGGCAGTGGTGGTTTTAGTTTTGCCCCGCGGGTGTTCCTGCGAATGAGCGATCTTGCAAGTACTAAGTTGTTAGGCTTGGGAAGTCGATCTTTATTTATTCACAGGCTTAAATTTCCGAGTGAATCAGACTCTGACGCTTATGTGGCAACTCTAAAAAAGCGTTTTAGTAAGGACTATCCCAATCTCGATATTAGAGTGCAAGGTCATAACGGTGTGACCCAAGAGACAGCCAGGCTTTATACCTATCTAAACGATTACCTCGAGTTAATATGCTTGGTAGCGCTGTTTTTGGCCGCGGTTGGCGCGGCATATTTGATTAGAGGTCACCTGGATGATTCGGTCCGCGAGTTTGCGATCATGTCATCCCTCGGTGCCTCGTATCAGATTCCGATATTTGTGTTTGTTTTGCAGAGTCTTATTCTTGGTATCGGAGCCTCGCTACTGGCTGTCATGCTCTCTTCGATCGCTTTGCCGTTCTTGGCAGCCGCAATGGCGCCTTTTACGGGTGAGCTGCCTGCCTTGAGAGTTCCAGTCGGGAGCGTATTTCAATCCGGACTTGTCGCAATCTCCACAGGCTTGTTACTCAGTCTCCCTCAGCTGATTAGGCTGCAAGGATTGAGTCCCACTTTTTTATTCCAGGAATCACAGATTCAGAAGTCGGACAACACGATCCTGGGCTATCTGGGATATCTTCCTGCGATTTTTCTTTGGTGGCTTGCCGCGGTCTACCAATCTCGTTCTTGGAGCACAGGCTCAATGTTTGCGGGATTGTGTATTGCACTTGCGGTTTTTTTGGGATTAATTTCATTGCCTCTCACGAGAGTGGCAATTTATGCGGCGCGCCTGCGTTTATTGAACTGGAAGCTTTCTTTAGCTCTTCGCATGCTGAGCCGAAATCGAGTAGCCACGATTACGACGTTTATGGCTCTGGCACTCGGTGCGACTTTGATCAATCTCGTGCCTCAACTAAAGGCCGTCATCGCAAGAGAAATAGCTCGCCCGGATTCAACGATTCCGCAGGTGTTCATGTTTGATATCCAAGATGAGCAGTTGGCGTCGTTGAAAGATTTTTTTGAAAAAATAGGCGCAAAAGTTGGGGGTTTTCACCCGATGGTTCGTGCGCGTCTTGAAAGTATCAATGGGCAGACGGTGTCATCTAGAAAAATGAATTTTGAGGGTGAGCGTGAGCAGCAGCAGCGAGAAGCTTTGCAAACGCGGACCCAGAACCTATCCTATCGAGATCACCTCAGCTCAGCCGAAACAGTGACACAAGGAGAATTCATCACAAAAAATTTCGAGGGTGTTGGGATCCCGGCTCTGTCTGTAGAGGAGGGCTTTGCACAGCGTGTTGACGTGAAGCTAGGTGATCGGCTGCAGTTTGATGTGATGGGTGTGATGGTTGAAGGAGAAGTTAAAAGTATTCGGAGAGTGCGGTGGACCTCGTTTGAGCCTAATTTTATGATTTTGTTTCAGCCAGGAGTATTGGACGCCGCCCCAAAAATTTGGGTGGCGAGCGCCAGTCAGATTGGCGAGTCGATGGTTGATACGACGATTGCATCCTTGGTGCGGCAGCATCCCAATGTCAGTGTCGTCGATATCAAGTCGGCCGTCCGGCGATTGCTTGTGTTCATCGATAAGATGGGAACCGCTATAAGTATTGTGGCATGGATTGCTCTACTAGGTGGAGTCGGGGTTCTATATTCTATTGCACAAGGCAAAGCGGCTTCGCGAGCAAAGTCTATCGCACTGCTAAAAGCATTGGGAGCCACGGCCCGTGACGCGCAAATTAGCGTGCTTTTTGAATATGCGATTATATCCGCTTCGGCCATTGTCTTTGGAGTAGGGCTGGGAATTGCGGTCAGTTGGGGCATCACGGTTTATGTTTTGCGCGCGCCGTGGGGGTTGGCAGATCTGTCTTCGGCGATCAATGGAATCGTGATATTGCCCGTGTGTCTGGTCCTCGCTTGGATTGCCACCCGAGGGTCGGTAAAAAAGAATATTATTACGCTTCTGAGTTGAATGAGCGGACTAATTAAAAGGTTTGAATTGGCGCTCAAGATAATTTTTAAGGGTGCCAAGTGCTCGGTCGCTTTCGAGCAGTATGTTTCGGCTGTCAATTTTCGGCTCTTCAGCAGTCACTCGTTTTTGTAATTCGGTGATCGCGGATTGAAGCGTGTTCATAGCTCCCAGCAGTTCATGACGCTGTCTTCTCTCATTAGGGGAGAGGAGGAAGGCGCTGAGGTCTAGGTTTGGGTTTGTCGATGGCATCTAGAGGAGCCTCCCTTTTTGACAGTCAAATTGACAGGCCGGCTTCTATTGATTTTATAAAAATTAGTCAAGGATATTAATATAAGAGGTATTCATATGAATATTATTTTATGTATTAAAGTTAATAGTTTACGCTCTAGTTGCGAGTTTGGCTCTTAGAAATATGGGCCATTCCTGCGATGGCGCATACCATCATAAACACGCAAAGCCATTGACCCGTGCTGAACCCGAGGATGAGGCCGAGTTGGGGGTCTGGCTCTCGAAAAAACTCCACAAAAAATCGCGCTGCGGCGTAGAGACCCATAAAACCAAAACTTAAAGCTCCAGGTCGCGTCAGTAATTTTTTACGACCAAGAAATAGAATCAATCCCACAAAAATCCCCTCAGCTAAGGCTTCATAGATTTGCGAAGGATGTCTTGGTGCGCCGTCAAATGGCGATGGAAAAACAACGGCCCATGGCACTGTCGAGATGCGC
>Ga0214921_10005528_pt1 | contig 17821 bp, 14 predicted proteins | sample LL1505_MetaG_FD_177992 | JGI IMG/M metagenome (GOLD analysis project Ga0214921, IMG submission 177992) | Freshwater microbial communities from Lake Lanier, Atlanta, Georgia, United States - LL-1505 | ecosystem: Environmental > Aquatic > Freshwater > Lake | place: USA: Georgia | collected...
CTCTCGCTTAGTATCTTTACTCCATTGCACACCAACCCATTTATCACTGTCTTTTGACAGCATGCGATGCGCCACCTTGCAATCTTGGGTGTGGATTTGCAATCCCTCCCCCTTACCCAGATAAGCCATGATGTCATCGCCAGGAATCGGATGGCAACAGGTTTGAAAACTGACCGACATACCTTCACGACCATCCACGACCAGAGATTGCGTTTGCGTCTCATGATCCGAACCACCCCAATCGTTCGAGCCAAGACGCATTTGCTCAGACCCGCCCTCTTCGCCAACTAGGATTTTTAAACGAGTCGCTAACTCAGCAGCAGTCCGTCGTCCCAAGACAATATTGACGCAAACCTCCTCGCGGGATTTATCGCCGGTCCAATGCAATAACTTTTCCCAAATCTCCGGGGTTAAGAGTCCTGCATCGACACCCTGATGTCGCAGCGCGCTCGCTAATAAACGTTCTCCCAATTGCAATGCTTCGGCATAGTGCTTGGTTTTCAATGAATGACGAATGGCAGCGCGAGCTTTACCGGTGCGTACAAACTCCAACCACCCTGGGTTTGGCTGTGAAGATGTGGAGTTGATCACTTCCACAATGTCCCCATTCTTGAGTTCGGTACGCAGCGGCAATTGCAAATTATTAATCTTGACCGCAAGGCAAGTGTTGCCAAGATCACTATGGATGGAGTAAGCAAAGTCGAGGGCCGTTGCGCCCCGTGGCAACGCGCGGATTTGGCCTTTAGGAGTAAATACATAGACCGCATCGGGGAACAAATCGATCTTGACGTGCTCTAAAAATTCTTGTGAGTCACCGCTGTTATCTTGAATATCAACGAGCGACTGCAACCATTGGTGCGCGCGGTTTTGCACTTCACTGAGTTCCGGTGAGCCATCCTTATAAGCCCAATGGGCCGCTACCCCAGACTCAGCCACGGCGTGCATGTCCGCGGTGCGTACCTGAAACTCGACCGGCACCCCAGACGGACCCACTAAGGTGGTGTGTAAGGATTGATAGCCATTCAACTTAGGAATCGAGATGTAATCCTTAAACTTCCCGGGCATAGGTTTATAGATGGAATGCAAAATTCCAAGGGCTCGGTAGCACTCATCGATCGTACGGACGGTAACTCGGAAAGCGTAAACATCTAAGACTTGCGAGAAGCTCAAATGCTTACTGCGCATTTTGTGATAAATGCTAAAGAGGGTTTTCTCACGACCCTGCAAATCGACCTCAATCCCAGCCTTGGCAAATTGCATCCGCACCGCATCCAGAATCTTGTCAATCATCTCACGACGATTACCACGCGCCTTCTTAACCGCTTTCTCAATCGCCCGAAAACGCATCGGCATGGAATGCTTAAAGCTGATGTCTTGTAAATCACGGTAGATTAAGTTGAGCCCCAGACGGTGTGCAATCGGGGCGTAGATTTCCATCGTCTCTAATGCAACCCTGCGTCGTTTTTCAATGGGGACCGCATCAAGAGTGTGCATATTATGGGTTCGGTCAGCCAACTTGACCAAGATGACGCGCACATCACGGGCCATTGCCATAAACATTTTCCGAAAACTCTCAGCTTGAGCCTCGGCATGACTCTGAAACTCCAATTTATCGAGTTTGGTTAAGCCCTCAACCAGCTCAGCCACTTTCGTACCAAATTGATTGATGAGGTCGGTCTGAGTGCAGCCAGAATCCTCAATCACGTCGTGGAGCAAAGCGGCCATGATGCTCTGGGCATCTAAACGCCAAGTTGCGCACAGCTCAGCAACCGAGACCGGATGACTAATATAGGGTTCGCCGCTTTGGCGGTACTGACCCAAGTGCGCGGCGTCTGCGAACTGAAACGCTTTCTTGATCTGGTTTATTTCCTCTGGCTTTAAATAATGAAGCTTGTCGGTTAAACCGGTAATTGATACAACTTGCTGCTTGGGGGGTAATGTGGGTTGTGAGGTGGGGCCAAAAAGATGGCGGCTCGACTGCTCCAACAAAGAAGCAATTACACTTTGGGCGGGGTTGGCGCTTGGTAAAGAAGCGCTTGTGCGCCTCTGACTAGACGAGACTTCGTCTAGCGAACCCGTTGTGGTGACAGTTGACGCCACAGCGGGACCTCCGGCTTAGAGAGGTACTTTGGTCAACATATCCCGATCGGTTACCCCAACAGCAATCTCACGCAAAGCAACAACCGTTGCTTTATCTTTTGCGTCGACTCGGGCTGCATGTCCCTGAACTAATTGCCGGGCGCGGTAGGTGCCAGCTAGGACCAACTCAAAACGATTGGGAATGGTTTTTAGACAATCTTCTACAGTAATACGGGCCATTCTGAACTCACTTATTTAGATTAACCCCTATAGGATACCCGATGACTGGCTATCACGCCCCAAGTCGCTTGACCAAGGCTGGGTAACGCGCCATCATGGGCCCTGTCCGCAGGCGGCTAGCAGCCACAATCGCCTGCAAGTCGCGTAGGGCGTCTGCAAAGACCTCGTTAATGACAATGAAATCAGCTTCCTGGGCGTGTTGTAACTCGATGTGGGCAGCTGCAACACGCTTTGCAATCGTAACCTCGTCATCCTGGCCACGCTTATGCAAACGTTCCTCAAGAGCCTCAATTGAGGGAGGAAAGATAAAAACCCAAATCGCCTGAGGAATTAATTTGCGAATTTGCTGAGCGCCTTGCCAATCAATTTCTAAGATGACATCATGGCCTTGTTGCATTTGGCCCTCAATCCAAGAGCGCGAAGTGCCATAGAGATTGCCATGCACTTGCGCAGACTCTAAAAAATCTCCGGCAGCCTGCTTAGCCAAAAAAGCGTCCTGAGTAATAAACGAGTAATCGCGCCCATCCAGCTCACCGGCACGCGGTGCACGCGTGGTGCACGATAGCGAGAGCTGCAATCGATGGTCAGACTCCAGGAGTGCATTCACCAAAGACGATTTACCAGCCCCTGAAGGGGCCACAATCATCAACATGCTACCTTGGTAAGATTTTGGAGTGCTCATGGTCATCACTCCAAATTTTGCACTTGCTCGCGCATTTGCTCAATCAATAATTTGAGTTCCAAGGCAGTGTTTGTGCAGTCCTCATGAACTGATTTGGATCCAAGGGTATTGGCTTCACGATTTAGCTCTTGAATCAAAAAATCTAAGCGCTTACCCACGGCCCCACCCTCTGCAATCGCGGTCCTTGCGACCTGAATATGCGTTTTAAGACGAGCTAACTCTTCGGCAACATCAATACGAACCGCATACAAAACCACCTCCTGCCGAATACGCTCTAGCAACTCGGTATTAAAGGGGATATTGGCTTGCGTCGCATGAACACCCAAGGCTTCCTCGATCCGAGCCACTAATTTGTTTTGATAAAGGGTCACAATCTCAGGAATACGAGGTTCAAGTTTGGTCACCATGCCTTGCATCGCATCAAGAGCATTCGTTAAAACCTTGGCGAGCGCCTGGCCCTCAGCCTGCCGTGATTGAAGCAACTGCTGCAAGGCCTCCTCGCCGGCCTTCAGAATTGCGCCATGCCACTGGTCCTCAGCGGTATCTGAATCCGCAACCACACCCGGATAGCGCAGAATATCGGCAATGCGAAGCTCCTCTGCGGAAGGAAATTGTTCCCGAATCGCATTTTGTGCATCTTTCAAGGCCCTCAGCTTGGCGAGGTCTATTGCAATTGCACTTTGGGAGTGCCCATGCTCGCTTGAGCTTTGACGCCAAGCAGCCCGAACCTCAACCTTGCCGCGCTTTAGATGTTTATTGAGGAGCTCACGCAAAGCACCCTCAGCGCTTTTGCACTCATCGGGTATCCGAAAGCTCAGATCCAAAAAGCGGCTATTAACTGCCCGAATCTCCACCTGAAGATTGGCAAAGCTCCCCTGACCAATCGTAATCGGGTGGGAAGCGCTGCCATAACCAGTCATGCTCGATATCATGTAGGCATTGTAAATTGCAAAAAAGGAAGTCTTCCATGAATCGTCCCAGCCAACGCCAAGCACGTGATCTGCGGCCCATCACCATCACCCGCTCCTTTACAAAACACGCCGAGGGCTCGGTCTTAATCGAATTTGGGGACACCAAGGTTCTTTGCACCGCAAGCGTTCTCGAGAAGGTACCCCCCCATCAAAAAGGCTCGGGTGAGGGCTGGGTAACTGCCGAATACGGCATGCTGCCCCGCTCCACCCACACCCGATCGGATCGCGAAGCTGCCCGGGGCAAGCAAAGCGGACGTACTCAAGAGATTCAGCGACTGATTGGTCGAGCCTTGCGTAGCGTCTTCGATCTCAAACGACTTGGCGAGCGCACTATTCATCTTGATTGCGATGTGCTGCAAGCCGACGGGGGAACGCGCACCGCAGCGATTACCGGTGCCTATGTTGCTGCCCGCGATGCAGTCAATCGTTTGCTTCACCAGAAGCTGATTACCTCCGATCCAATCATCGATAGTGTGGCGGCGATCTCGGTGGGTATTTATCAGGGCGTTCCTGTTCTCGATCTTGATTACGCCGAGGACTCCGACTGTGATACGGATATGAATGTGGTGATGACCGGTCGTGGTGGCATGATTGAGGTTCAAGGAACGGCCGAAGGGGCTCCGTTCTCACGCTCTGAACTCGAAGCACTATTAAACCTTGCTCAAGTTGGCATTGAGGAGCTAACGCGTATCCAGAAAAATGCCCTGGCCGCATGAACCTACGCTTGGTATTGGCTTCGAATAACGCAGGCAAGCTTCGCGAGTTTGCGCAATTGTTTGAGCCCTTTGCAATTGAACTCATTCCTCAGGGACAACTTGGGATTAGCGCAGCAGAGGAACCCTTTGATCGCTTTATCGATAATGCCCTAGCGAAGGCGCGGCATGCCAGCAAGCTCAGCGGTTTACCTGCCATTGCAGATGACTCAGGCATTTGTGTGGATGCCTTAGGTGGTGCACCCGGTGTGCGATCAGCCCGCTTTGCCGGTGAGCATTGCTCAGATACCGATAACAACCAAAAGCTCTTGTCCTTACTGGTGGGTCATGCAAACCGTCAAGCTCACTATGTATGCGCCTTGGTAGTGGTTCGGGACGCTGATGATCCCAATCCGATCATCGTTGAAACGCGTTGGGACGGTGAGATTATCGATGAGCCACGCGGTCAAGAGGGCTTTGGCTATGACCCCTACTTTTATTTACCGCAATTGCAAATGACCGCTGCAGAGTTAAGTCCAGAGCGCAAGAATACGATTAGCCATCGAGGCCAAGCGCTGGTTCAGTTAATGAGGCAATTACAGAGCGATTCGTTTTTTTATCGACCCCATGCTTAAGGCTGCAATCGCGCTCACTGCGCTCCCTCCTCTCTCGCTCTATATCCATTTCCCCTGGTGTGAGCGCAAGTGTCCCTATTGTGACTTTAATTCGCATCAGGTCAAAGATGGCGGATTTAACGAAAGTCGCTATATCGAGGCGCTCGTTACCGATCTTCAAACCGAGCTTCCCAATGTATGGGGTCGTCGAGTCCATACCATTTTTATTGGGGGTGGTACTCCCAGCCTCTTATCCCCCAAAGGGCTTGATGATCTCTTATCGCATGTGCGGGCTCTCATCCCCATCGAGCCCCATGCTGAAATTACTCTTGAAGCCAATCCAGGATCGGTCGAATCGGGTAAGTTTGCTGAATTTGCCAGTATTGGCATTAACCGTGTGTCCTTAGGGATACAGAGCTTTAACTCAGATCATCTCAAGGCATTGGGACGGATTCATAATCAACACGATGCGCGCCGCGCCATTGAAATCGCACACGATCATTTTGAACGTATCAATATTGATCTGATGTACGCCCTTCCCAAGCAGACCCTTTGCGAAGCCCAGGCTGATCTCAAAGCGGCCTTAGCATTTGATGTCTCGCATCTATCGCTCTACCACTTAACACTCGAACCAAATACCTATTTTGCGAGTCATCCGCCACCACTTCCGCACGAAGATGAGAGCGATGCCATGTTTGAATCGGCATTAGAGACACTGGCGGCGCATGGCTTTGGTCGGTATGAAGTCTCGGCATACAGCAAGCCAAAGCAACAGTGCAAACATAATCTGAATTATTGGGAGTTTGGTGACTACATTGGCATTGGTGCTGGTGCGCATGGCAAGATCTCGTTTCCGGATCGAATAACACGGCAAATCCGTGAACGCCACCCTGAGACTTATATGAGCAAGATGACCGAACAGGGTCACGCCGTCATTGAAAACCGTCTACTCACGCAAGACGATTTACCCTTTGAGTTCATGTTGGGCGCCCTTCGACTCATTGATGGGGTGCCAACAGCAATGTTCTCGGAGCGAACGGGTCTCGGGCTCACCGCGATTAGCAAACCGATTGCAGAGGCTCTTCGTAAAGGATTATTGGACGAAGATCCAACTCGACTCAAAGCCAGTCCACTGGGCATGCGCTATCTCAATGACTTGCAGGAATTGTTCTTGAAATAGATGTTGGCGGAAGCGGTGAGATTCGAACTCACGGAGGACTTTCATCCTCGCCAGTTTTCAAGACTGGTGCATTCAACCACTCTGCCACGCTTCCTAGGAAGTTATCATTATAGGGATCTAATTACGATCCTGATTTATTCACCGCACTTAGTAAAAACAGTATTTTACAGATGGTAGGGTTTTTCAAAGATCTACTGAGCTAGTAAAGGAATTTATGAGCAAGAATCCAAAACTTAGAACTAAGCATGCCGTCAAAAAGCTTACAAAAGCTGACCAACCTAATCTCAAGGATTTACTCTTGGATCCGTGGGCGGCGAGTACTCATTTAATTATTCCCAGCCGGGGAGTGCAACGCTACCGCAAGGTGATGCCGCCCCAATTCAACTAAAACTATTGTTCCAGTTGAATCAAACCCTTTAGATACTTCGCGATTGCCAAACTAGAGGTTAGTGCGGGTGACTCAAAGCCAAAGAAGTTGTAGAGGCCTTCAATTCCATGCGCATTGGGGCCATCGATCCGAAAGTCCCCAGCGGGTTGATCTTTCGATACGATCTTGGCACGCACACCAGAGTAGTCGGCCTGCAAACTGCCATCCTTGAGTTCTGGCCAGTATTGTCGGATGGCTGCATAGAATCGCTCGCCCCGCATCGGATCGACCGCATAATTGATTTGATCCTCCGACTCAATCTCGAGCCACTCCACATCGGGACCAAACTTAGCCTGACCCGCCATATCAAGGGTTAAATGCACACCCAAGCCACCCGGTTCGGGTACGGGGTAAATCAAATGGCGAAATGGTGACTTGCCAGCCAAGGAAAAGTAATTGCCTTTAGCAAAATAGGCTTTAGGAATGTGTTCCGTTGGTATTCCCTCTATGCGTTGTGCAACTGCTGGGGCACTCATACCCGCACAATTAATAAGATACTTCGTTTGCAGTTGCATCGCATCAGCACCGCCCACCTCCAGCTCAAATCCTCCAGGGATCGCGCGCGCATGATTTAAAGGTGAGAGATAAGCAACCATCCCGCCCGCATCCTCAAAACCACCAAGCAGTGACAGCATATAAGCATGGCTATCCACAATGCCGGTAGTTTTTGACCAAATTGCTGCGGCAACACGAAGATCCGGCTCTAGAGTATTGGCTTCTTTGGCTGTGATGAGGCTGATTTCACGTGCACCATTTTGCTGAGCGCGATAGAAAATCCCATGCAGATCGTCAATCTGCTGTGGATCGCTTGCCACAATTAATTTACCGTAGCGCTGGGTCCCAACTTGATGGTCGCGGCAATACTCATACAGCATACGATTACCCTCAACGCATAATTTTGCTTTTAATGAATCCTTTGGGTAATAAATGCCCGCATGAATAACTTCACTATTTCGGGAGCTGCTAATGGTTCCAAACGATGCTTCCCGCTCGAGTAATACAGTTTCATGACCTTGCAATGCCATTTCTCGGGCGACTGCCAAACCAACAACTCCAGCTCCCACCACGACACAATCCAGTTTTTCCATATTAATTTGTTATTTTTTGATGCCAAATCGTACCATTTCATTGAAATTTAATCTTGATGCTTTTGATGCCCTTATTGATAAAATCACTGCATGACCGCACTCTCTAACGCAGAATCATCGAGTAACCCCTCAAGCGCAATTTTTGGCTCCCTTCAAGCGGCTGGTATCGTTTTGGATCTCGCCTACCAGGGTATTGACGCTAAGGATTGGAAACGATTATTTGCGAACGCTCAGGAAGCAAAGGTCAGTGATCACTTAAATGCTGTTTTTAATGGTGAGCGTGTAAATACAAGTGAGCATCGCCCTGCACTGCATACGGCACTGCGTAATCTCGATAAGAGTCCGATTTTGGTCGATGGTAAAGATGTCATGCCAGAGATCGCTGAAGTCTGGCAACGAATCGAGGGCTTATGCAATAAATGGGTGGGTGTGACCGATTTAATTCATATTGGTATTGGGGGCTCAGACTTTGGCCCACGACTTGCTGTGCAAGCCCTCGCTCACTCAGCGAATAAATCCAATCGTGGGCTGCGAGTTCATTTTGTTGCCAATGTCGATAGTGCTGAACTAAGTCATGCTTTAGAGCGTGCTCAAGCCAACAGTACCAAGGTATTGATTGTGACCAAGTCCTTTGGTACAGCCGAGACTTTGATGAATGCACGAGCTGTTCTTAATTGGTTTAAAACCAAGAACCTCACCAGCTCACAAATCCAAAACTCCTTGTTTGCCATTACCAGCAATGTCCAAGCAGCCAAAGAGTTCGGCATTCAGGCAGAGCATATCTTTCCCTTTTGGGATTGGGTTGGCGGACGGTTTTCGGTATGGTCTGCGGTCGGTCTACCCATCGCACTGCAATACGGCTTTGATACCTTCAAACAATTTTTGCAAGGCGCTAATCACATGGATCGCCATGCGATTAACGCTCGCGCCGATCAAAATCTTCCAATTCTGATGGCCTTGGCTTTGTACCATCAACAAACTAAACATCATTCCAAGGCATACGCCGTGATTCCATATGCACATGCCCTTGAACTATTTCCATACTGGTTGCAGCAATTAGATATGGAGAGTCATGGCAAGCAAGTGGATCGCTTTGGTAAGCCCGTATCACTTAGCTCTCCCGTTGTCTTTGGTAGTGCTGGCACCAATGCGCAGCACTCGTATTTTCAGTTACTGCATCAAGGTCCAGAGTGCATTCCGGTTGATCTAATTGCTGTTAAAGAACCTATGAGCGCTCTTCCAGAAGCCAAGGATCATCACTACGCTCTCTTAGCCAATTGTTTGGCACAAGCCCAAGCCTTAGCCTTAGGTCGTGATGCGAGCGACCCCAATCTTAGCTACCCTGGAAAGCGTCCCAGTAATTTAATAGTGCTGCCCAAACTAGATGCCTATCATTTGGGCGCCTTACTTGCTCTTTATGAGCATCGTGCTGTTTGCTTGGGATCGCTGTGGGGCCTAAATAGCTTTGATCAGCCCGGAGTTGAACTTGGCAAAGTATTAGCAAAACCCATTGAACGCGCCCTCCAAGAAAAAGAGGGTTCGGGTGATACCTTGGACTCCATCACTGCTGCCAGAATCCATTACTTCCAGAAATAATTCCATGAATGTTCCTGCCTCGATTTTTAAAGCCTACGATATCCGCGGCATTATTGATGAAACTCTTAATCCACAGATTGCTCGAGCAATTGGCCAAGCCTTTGGTAGTCAAATGCGCGATTTGGGAGAGACAGATGTTGTCATCGGTCGAGATGGTCGACTCTCGGGCCCAGTTCTGATTGAGGCCCTAACCGAGGGTTTGCTATCGACCGGTATTAATGTGATTGACCTAGGGATGGTCGCCACGCCAATGGTCTACTTTGCTACCCATCAAACCATTGGAAATTGCCAACCCAAATCTGGGATCATGATTACCGGCAGCCACAATCCACCCAATTACAACGGCTTTAAGATGGTGCTCGGTGGATCAGCGATTTATGGCGATCAGATTCAGGGGCTGCGCCAGCAAATTGAAGCGGATGATTTTCGTCAGGGGAGTGGAAAACGTTCCAGCTTCAATATCTTCCCTCAGTACTTACAAACCATTGTTGGCGATGTTCGCCTAGCCAGACCCATGAAAATCGCCGTCGATTGCGGCAATGGCGTGGGTGGCGCGTTTGCTGGAGAATTATTTCGGGCTCTGGGTTGTGAGGTGCAAGAACTCTTTTGTGAGGTTGATGGGCATTTTCCCAATCACCATCCGGACCCTGCCCACCTTGAGAATCTTCAAGACCTAGTTCGCAACCTAGCAAGCACCAATAATGAACTGGGTCTTGCCTTTGATGGCGACGCCGATCGACTTGGTGTTGTAACCAAAGATGGCGAGGTGATTTTTCCGGATCGGCAAATGATGCTGTTTGCGAAGGATGTACTCAGTCGCAATCCAAAGGGCCAAATCATTTATGACGTCAAATGTACGCGTAACCTTGCCCCATGGATCCGTGAACATGGGGGCGAGCCTCTCATGTGGAAGACTGGCCACTCCTTGGTCAAGGCCAAGCTGAAAGAGATTGGTGCTCCGCTAGCTGGTGAGATGAGCGGTCACATCTTTTTTAAGGATCGCTGGTTTGGATTTGATGATGGTCTCTATACTGGCGCCCGCCTACTAGAAATCCTTAGTCATTTTGATAATCCAAGTACAGTGTTAAATGCCCTACCGAATGCCATTTGCACCCCTGAATTACAACTTCCATGTGCCGAAGGTGAATCTTTTGTCTTGCTTGAGAAAATCAAGGCTAACCCCAAGTTCCCAAGTTCTCAATCGATTAATACGATTGATGGTGTGCGGGTTGAGTATGCCGATGGCTTTGGTTTGGCTCGCCCCTCGAATACAACACCGATTGTAGTACTCCGATTTGAGGCTGATTCGAAAGAAGCGATTCAACGAATCCAGCGAGAGTTTAAAGCGGCTCTTTTGGCTGTGAAGCCCGATGCAAAATTACCGTTTTAGCAGACCTACTTAAATCTTTTTAATTTCTTTAATCCGATTTTGCTCGTCTACTAGAACAATTTTGGGATTATGGGTTTTAGACTCGGCGTTATCAATGGGTCCGTAAGTACAAATAATGAGATGGTCACCCACGTGGGCCTTACGAGCAGCGGCACCATTTAAAGAGATCGCACCTGAACCTCTGGGTGCCTTGATAATATATGTGGAGAATCGCTCGCCATTATTAATGTTGTAGAGCTCTATCTTTTCATATTCACGCATATCGGCTGCATCCATGAGATTCTCATCGATCCCACAGGAACCTTCGTAATGCAAATCGGCCTCGGTGACGACCACCCGATGTAACTTAGCCAATAACATGATCCGCTTCATAGAAATCCCCTTTAAGCATGGGATTCTATCGCGAAAGTGATTGCGAGTTAAGATTGATGGATGAGCACAATGAATGAATCACTCTCGACCGGTAATTTTTATGATTACCCCCAGCAAGATGCATCGGGGGCTACTTGTATTGCACAGGCGTGGGCCAAAACGCCTGCACCGCTTGGTTTAGAAGAGAAACGGGATGTGATTGAGCGCATTAAGGCCTTATTGAAGGCAAGGGATGCGGTCATTGTGGCGCACTATTACGTCGATGGCGATATTCAAGATCTTGCAATGCAAACTGGGGGCTTTGTCTCTGACTCCTTAGAGATGGCTCGGTTTGGTAAAAATCACGCTGCCCAAAATTTAATCGTTGCTGGTGTGCGATTCATGGGTGAGACTGCGAAGATTTTGAGTCCCCAAAAGCACGTGTTCATGCCAGACCTTGAGGCAACCTGCTCGCTTGATTTAGGGTGTCCCGCGGAAGACTTTCGTAAATTCAAGTCCGCCCATCCAGATCGAGTCAGCGTGGTGTACGCAAACACGAGTGCCGCTGTGAAAGCCCAGGCGGATTGGATGGTGACCAGTTCTTGCGCACTAGCCATCGTGCACCATTTGGATCAGCAAGGTAAGAAAATATTGTGGGCCCCCGATCGGCATTTAGGGCGTTACATTCAAGAACAAACTGGTGCCGATATGATTCTGTGGAATGGCGCTTGCATTGTGCATGATGAATTCAAAGCAACTGAACTGGCAGCAATGCGCCAGAAGCATCCCAATGCCATGGTTCTTGTCCATCCAGAGTCACCACAACATGTTGTCGATCAAGCAGATGTGGTTGGCTCAACCTCAGCGATGATTAAAGCGGTACTTGAGGGTAGTGCTCCTGAATACATTGTGGCCACTGATCAGGGCATCTTGCACCGCATGCGTCAACTCGCGCCTCAGAAAAAGTTGATTGCAGCACCAACCGCTGGTGAGAGTGCTACCTGCAAAAGCTGTGCCAATTGCCCTTGGATGGCCATGAATGGCTTACACGGCATCTTGCAATGCTTAGAGCATGGCATTGGTGAAATCGAGGTGAAAGAGCCCATTCGTTCCGAAGCACTTACATGCATTCTTCGCATGCTGGACTTTACTTCAACTAACCCAGAGTTATTAGCCAAAGCGCAACATGGCTTTATTAAAAATATTGGCGCTGCATAACTCGTTTTTATATGTTTTCTGATAATGAATCCTTAGATCAAGCCATTGCTCGCAATGTGCGCGATGCCCTCTATGAGGATATTGGTCGTGGAGATTGGACAGCCAATCTTGTACCTGCCAATCAAACTGCGCATGCTAGGTTAATTGTGCGCGAGCCAGCGGTGCTATGTGGAACCGCATGGTTTGATGCGGTGGTTCAGGCACTTGACCCACAGGCAACTGTTCATTGGCTCTCTGCTGAGGGTGACTGGCTGGCACCCGATCGCTTGGTCTGCGAAATGACTGCCAATGCACGAGCACTTCTGAGCGCTGAGCGCCCTGCTATGAACTTTCTTCAGACCCTTTCTGCAACGGCGACCACCACCCGCCGCTACGTTGAAGCAATTGCAGATGCTAGCCCCAATCCCAAAGGATGTGCCATTTTGGACACCCGCAAAACCATTCCGGGACTACGCCAAGCCCAGAAATATGCGGTTCGAGTGGGTCATGGTCGAAACCAACGGATGGCCCTATGGGATGGCATCTTGATTAAAGAAAATCACATTGCTGCGGCAGGGAGTATTACTGCGGTATTGGCTGCTGCCAATCAACTCAATGCAGGAGTGGATGTACAAATTGAAGTGGAAAGCCTTGCAGAACTCCAAGAGGCGCTCGGCCAAGGCGCCAAGAGTATTTTGCTCGATAACTTTAACCTCGATCAAATGCGCGAAGCTGTGCGTCTTACGAATGGTCGAGCTTTATTAGAAGCATCTGGCGGTATTACCCAAGATCAACTCCGTGCCATTGCAGCAACGGGTGTCGACCGAATCTCGATTGGTAAATTAACTAAGGATATTCAGGCAATCGATTATTCGATGCGTATTGATCGCATCAGCTAGATTGTTGGGTTTGAATCGGGGTCAGAATGGTTGGGTATGAGACAGGCCATGTTTTGGGGTAATCGCGACTAAAGTGCAATCCTCGACTCTCTTTGCGTAACAAAGCAGAACGCACAATCAATTCAGCGCATTCGAGTAGGTTGCGTAACTCAATCAAATCTCGGCTTACTCGAAAGTTCGCATAGTAATCTTGAACCTCAGTGCGCAAGAGCTCAATACGATGTAAGGCGCGTTCAAGTCTTCGCGTGGTTCGCACAATACCAACGTAGTTCCACATCAAGGAGCGTAACTCATCCCAGTTATGTGCAATCACCACTTGCTCATCAGCATCTTCAACCTTACTTTCATCCCACAGTCGTACTGGGGCTTGCTCAACATCGCCCTGTTCTGCAATATCAGCTGCAGCAGCTTTACCAATGACCACACATTCCAGTAATGAATTCGAGGCCAAGCGATTGGCGCCATGTAATCCAGTATAGGTTGCTTCACCAACGGCATATAAGCCGGTCAAATCGGTACGTCCCTTAAGATCGGTGACAACACCCCCGCAGGTGTAATGTGCAGCAGGTACCACCGGAATTGGTTCTTTAGTAATGTCGATACCCAGAGCAAGGCAGCGGGAGTAGATCATCGGGAAGTGTTCGCGAATGAAGGATTCTCCTAGATGCGTTGCATCGAGATGAACATAATCCAAGCCATGTTTTTTCATCTCAAAGTCGATCGCACGCGCCACAATATCGCGTGGAGCCAGTTCCTTGCGTTCATCATGCTCTGGCATGAAGCGATGACCATTTGGTAGCTTCAAGATTCCACCCTCGCCACGCATCGCCTCAGTAATCAGAAATGTACGATCGCTTGGGTGATACAAACAGGTTGGATGAAATTGCACAAACTCCATATTGCCAATCCGGCAGCCTGCCCGCCATGCCATGGCAATTCCGTCACCCGTTGCGGTGTCTGGGTTGCTGGTGTAGCGATAGACCTTACCCAAACCACCCGTCGCCAGGACAACCGCTTTAGCTAAGATCGTTTCAACTCGGCCTTTTTCAATATCAAGTGCATATGCCCCGAAGCAACGATTCGATTTGTACTTCGCAGGAACTTGTAAATGTTTGTTGGTGATCAAATCAAGAGCAATCCAATTCTCAAGAATCCGAATATTAGGATGCGCTTTGGCTTTATCAAGCAATACCTCATGAATTGCCTTACCAGTTGCATCCGCGGCATGAGCAATTCGTCGATGACTATGCCCGCCCTCACGAGTTAAGTGCAATCCTTCTGGTCCGGCCTGATCGGGGGTAAATGGTACGCCTTGCTCAACCAGCCAATGAATCGCTTGTGCACTTTGTTCAGCAACATAGCGCGCCACAGATTCAACGACCAGACCCGCTCCAGCATTGACCGTATCGACCACATGCGATTCAATGCTGTCCTCTTGATCGAGAACCCCAACAATTCCGCCTTGCGCCCATGCGGTCGCCGCTTCACTCAGACGGCGTTTAGCCATCAAAATAACCGGCTGATGGTCGGCGAGGTGAAGCGCAGTTGTAAGGCCGGCTAAGCCGGCCCCAATGATTAGTACAGGATGATGGTCATGCGCTACGCTCATTGAATGAGCATAGCATCGTTTACTGTTAGGTCATAACCGATGTGCTGCGCTGGCTTACCGCCTTTTTGAACGGCAACTGCACAATACTTAAACTCCGGGATCTTTCCAAAGGGATCCAATGCGGGGTTAGTCATTAGATTGGCAGCCGCTTCGTAATAAGCAAACGGCATAAAAACAGCTCCACTTGGCGTGCCATCATCCCGGCGCACATGAATCCCAACCTCGCCCCTGCGCGACTTCACGGTAATCACATCACCGGGGTTCAGGCCCATCTTCGCCATATCTTCACCACACATCGAGGCGGTTGCCATTGGCTCAATGGCATCCAAAACACCTGCGCGTCGGGTCATACTTCCAGTATGCCAATGCTCGAGCTGACGGCCCGTGATTAATACAAAAGGATATTCGGTATCGGGTCGCTCGTTAGCTGGAATAAGATCAGCAGGAACCAGTTTTACTTTGCCATCGGGAGTTGGGAAACTCTCATCAAATACGATGGGTTGGCCAGGATCATCTTCGCTTAAGCATGGATAGGTCACGCATGACTCACGCTGCAAACGATCCCAGGTAATTCCGTTGATCACAGCATGCATGGCACGGCGCATCTCATCATAGACCTCGGCAACGCCACACTCCTCGCCTTGATAGCCCCACTGCAAACCAATCCGCTTAGCAAGCTCCTGAATAATCCATAAATCAGGCTTCGCGTCACCAGGTGGGTTTAAGGCACGCTTACCCAACTGCACCATACGGTCGGTGTTGGTCACCGTACCGGTTTTCTCGGGCCAAGCACTTGCTGGCAGAATGACGTCCGCTAACCACGCAGTCTCGGTCATAAAAATATCTTGCACCACAAGGTGATCAAGAGAAGCCAAGGCATGACGCGCATGATTAAGATCCGGGTCGCTCATGGCGGGGTTCTCACCCATGATGTACATCCCCCGAATCTTATCGGGATCAGAATCCGGCGCTGTAATCTTATGCATGATCTCAACCACGGTATAACCGGGCTTTTTATCAAGCGGTGTATTCCAAAACTTCTCAAACCACTCATGCGCCTGGGCATTATCAACGCGCTGATAGTTCGGGAACATCATCGGTATTAGTCCCGCATCACTGGCGCCTTGTACATTGTTCTGTCCGCGCAATGGATGCAGACCAGAGCCAGGCTTACCGATTTGACCGGTAATGCTGACTAAAGCAATCAAGCAACGGGCGTTATCGGTACCATGCACATGTTGGCTAACACCCATCCCCCACAAGATCATTGAGGCTTTAGATTTGGCAAACTCGCGCGCTACCTCACGAAGTGTCGCAGCAGGTACGCCACAAATCGGGGCCATCGCTTCAGGGCTGTAACCTTTTACATTCTCTTTGAGGGCCTCGAAATTGGAAGCGCGTTCTTTAATAAAGTGCTGATCGCACAGTCCCTCTTCAATCACGGTGTAGATCATGGCATTGAGCATGGCGACATCGGTATCGGGCTTAAATTGCAAGTTCCGCCATGCATGCTTACCAATATCGGTCACGCGTGGATCAGCCAACACAATCTTGGTACCATTCTTAGCAGCATTTTTCATCCAAGTTGCAGCCACCGGATGATTGGCGGTTGGATTAGAGCCAATTACAAGGATCAGGCCAGAGTGTTCGATATCGTTCACCTGATTACTCACCGCTCCAGAGCCAACGCCCTCAAGCAATGCAGCCACACTCGATGCATGACATAAACGTGTGCAATGGTCGACGTTATTGCTACCAAAACCAGTACGTACCAACTTCTGAAATAAGTAAGCCTCCTCGTTACTGCCCTTGGCTGAACCAAATCCTGCCAAAGATTTCTTGCCATGCTGATCGCGTATCGCTTTTAACTTACCGGCTGCCAGATCAAGCGCCTCTTCCCAACTGGCTTCACGAAAGACTTCGCTCCAATCTTCAGGCTTTTTACCCGCAGACTCAATCGAGTGCTCATCCTTTGGTACTCCAGGCTTACGAATCAATGGCTTGGTTAAACGTTGCGGGTTATGTACATAATCGAATCCAAATCGGCCTTTAACGCATAGGCGGCTGTGATTTGCAGGGCCATCGCGACCATCTACGCTCACAATTTTTTCGTCCTTTACGTTGTACGTAATTTGGCAGCCTACTCCACAGAACGGGCATACCGAATCGACCTGGCGATCAACTGCTTGGGAACCAATGTGGGTCTTTGGCATTAATGCACCCGTTGGACAAGCTTGTACGCATTCACCACACGCAACGCACGTGCTGGTACCCATCGGATCGCTCAAATCAAATACGATTTCGCTATGCGCACCCCGCATGGCGTAACCAATCACATCATTGACTTGCTCTTCACGGCATGCGCGCACACATCGGTTGCACTGAATGCAGGCATCCAAATTAACTGCCATCGCAGGGTGTGACAAATCTGCAGAAGGTTGATGACGACGCAAGGCCTTGAGTTCAGGACGAACCGCTACATCGAGGCGATTGGCCCACTCACTTAACTCTCCATGCTGTTGGCGTTCACGCTCGGCATCACTATCACCAACCCATTTATAACCTTCATCGGGCATATCGGAGAGCAACATCTCAAGCACTAATTTTTGACTCTTTAACGCACGCTCACTATTGGCTTTTACCTCCATCCCAGCCGTTGCAGAGCGACAGCAACTAGGGGCCAAGGTACGCTCGCCATTAATTTCAACAACACATGCACGGCAATTCCCATCGGGCCGATAGCCGTCCTTAAAACAGAGATGGGGAATATCAATGCCATGGCGTTTTGCTGCTTTTAAGATGGTTT